>WNFR01000534.1_pt1 | contig 50935 bp, 49 predicted proteins | sample 5400221 | NCBI WGS metagenome assembly WNFR01 (sample SAMN13153357, study PRJNA577476) | soil metagenome | isolation source: 40 cm soil under Madrone tree | place: USA:California | collected 2016-06-14 | reverse complement strand
CGACTCGCTGCGCACGTTCACTTCGTTAGTTCGCGCGAACGGTAAAGCTGCCGAACTCACCAGTGAGCTTCTTCTCAAACTTCATAGCCTGCCCGGCGCCGGCTTTCGCCAAACCGCGGGCGACACAAACCGCATATTGAGGCCCCCGTCGGCTGAGCATTTGCCGGCGCTACTCGAGAGTGCTTGCCGCTGGTACACAGCAGAATCATTTGCAGAGCTGAATCCCCTTGAGCAGGCCTCAATTGTTCTTCTTCGGTTGATCGAGATACAGCCGTTCGAGCGAGCAAATGAGCGGACTGCTTTGGTCGCCGCCAGTCTGTTCACGCTACGCAGCGCGCTTCCGCCGATAATCATCAAGCCCGAAATGGATTCCGCCTATTGCAATGCTCGCGATGAAGGAATGCAAATGAACACAAAACCAATGGTGGAACTGGTAGCGGAAGCGGTCGAGCGATCTTTAAGCGAAATGATCGAGCAGGCAGGAAAGAAAAAGTAACCACGCAGTTTGCGCCAACCTCTTATCTCTTACCTTTCGCTTTCGACTTACTCTTGGCCGGTTGTCTCTTGTAAATGATCTTCGGCGAGAGGCGCTTCACGCGCAGGTGAGAGGCATCGATTCTGATCGCCTCGTACTCAACCGCAACCGATTTTCCGTTTTCGTCGAGCTCGTGAATGGTGAAACCTTTGTGGTCGGGGTGAATGCTCACCGGCAGCACTCCATGCAAGCCGTCTTCGATGTATGGACCGCTGTAGCGGCCCTGTTCCGGCGAATAAATCAGCACCCAAAGTCGCGTGAAGTCAATCGGGCCTCCCGTGCTCAGGTTCTTCATTAGAGCGATGTAGTTATCTTTCGGGTCTCCCTTTTTGGGCTTCGTTTGATCGAACACCACCCAGCCCGTGAATCTTCGGCCCTCACCTTCGAGATAGAGTATCTCGTCCGGGGTATCGAGCTGCACCTGTTGCGCGCCGACCCACCCGGCGCGCAGAACTTCCGATTCGGGCAGACGAATCTGATACCAGAGCACCGTGCGCGTCTCGGGCTCGTCGGTGTCTTCGCTGTCGTCGGCCTCCTGTTGCTTTTCAGGCTTGACGGTGGTGCGAGCCTTGCCCACTATGTCCACCATCATTCCGCGGCTGAGGTACGTAATCACGTCGCCGCCTGCCTCAGCACGCAGTTTGGTTTGAACCTTCAAGCGGCCGGTACCTTGTGAGGATATTGTTTTCGATTTCTCGTAGAGTTCCTGTGTTTTGTCGACGATTGACTTGTTAATGACGTAGCGTGCTTCGACCCAGCCTTCGGTCGCCTCTTTGGTTTTCGTTCTGACTTTGTACCACTCGTTGGTCCGCGTAGGCGTTTTAACCTGGGCTTGTTCGAGTATCTCGAGACGGTCGCCGCGTTTCACCTCTGCGAGATCGAGCGCAGCCAGAGCCGTCGACGAACGTATCTTGAGCTTAGGGGCATTAACTATCCCCTCATCGATCTTTGAGTCGGAGGGCAGCAAGCCGCACGCAGCGACCAACACACTGGCTAGCGCCACGGCACAACACACAGTAACCCGCTTAATCGATGTTGTTGCTTTTTGCATGCGATGCTTCGTTTTGATTGAAACTATCCGAGCCGCTCTCGGCATGTCAAGCAACGACGGCTGGAAGGAGGAAGGCAAGAGAAGGTGGGCAGTTCCATTTTCCATTTTCCATTTGTCATTTTTCATTTGTCATTGAAGGATAGCAATCCGCTGACGCGCATTCCGACCGTATGAAAAATGACAAATGACAAATGGAAAATGGAAAATAGGTTCACCGTGCTGGGGAGCTTCTCTGTCTCGGAAGTCCTGCTGGGATGTCCTGCGCGGGTAGTGACGCGAACTGGCAGCTCGCGCCACCACCCGAAACAGAAACGTTGTCATAAATCAGATCACTGGCTCTTTTACTGGGCTGCGAGTTCCTGCAGCAGCGAGCGCACCTGGGCGGCATCCTTCCGGCGCCACGCATCCGCCAGCGCGAGTACCTTCTTCTTCGTCGCTTCGTCGCCGGCAACCGAGCATTGTGACTTGGGGTCATTCCACAACAGCCCCCCGTTGATGATCTCCGATGGATGCCCGTCGTAATCGATCAAGGGATCCTTTGCGGCCATCTGCGTCAGGTGCTTGATGCAAGCTGGCACGCCCTTTGGCACACCTGCCATCACTGCCTTCTTCTTTTTTGGTTTGGGCTTCGGCTTGGCGGCCGTCGCAGGCTGCCCGGCGGCGGGGGCGGCAGGAGCGGGAGCCGGTTTAGCCTGGGCCGGTTTCGGAGGAGGAGGCGGCGCCTTTTTCTTCGCGGCGGCCGGTTTGTTGGCGTTTCCTTGTGCGATAGCCTGCGGTGAAGCCTGAAGCGCTAGCGCAAGAGTTGCGACTGCGGTGAGTCCGAACGTAACGAGTTTCGCTCTCATATAGAAACCTCCGTTGATGTGCATAGGTCGCGCAAGCTTCACGGCCTCAGATGGGGACCCCAGACGATTAGGAAGCACTAGTCTCATAGTCTCCCGACGGTAGCCCACGCGCGAGGGATTATACAAACAAATCTTCCCGATGTCAGGGAAGTTTCGAGGGACTCCGAATCACGCCGCCTTTGCCCGCGCGGCGCGGCTCCTGCCGTCTGGTTAAAGCGACTCGGGCCTGGAGCTGGATCGATAGACAAGTTACAATGCCGAAGACGATTTTTGCACTTGATGTGTTCGATCGCGTGCAGCCCGTTACGCGGAGAATAGTATGCCGGACTTCAGGATGGTTGTGCTCGGAGATTCTGTCCCCTGGGGACAAGGTCTCAATCCTTCGCAGAAGTTCTACACCCTCGTCCAAGCTGCCCTCACCGGAAGCAACGACCCTCAATCTTGCACACTGCTGGCTCATTCGGGGGCGACTATTGGCGTCGGTGTCACCTCGACCGGTGCCGCGATTGATGGTGAAATCCCAACCTCCCAACCCACGATCATGCATCAGTGCGAGTTCTTTGCTGATTCACCCGGATCCGTGGATCTGGTGCTCGTTAACGGAGGCATCAACGACCTGAATTTCAGAACGATCTTGAATCCCTTCACTGACAGCGCCGATCTGAGTGAGCTGACCAGACAACATTGCTTTCGCGACATGAAAACGTTGCTCGAAAGCGTGATCAACAAATTCACCAAGCCTGGCGGAAAGGTTGTCGTGACAAGCTATTATCCGATACTCAGCGCCGAGAGCTTTTCCCCTCTGGCGCCACTTTTTCTGGCAATGCACGGTGTCAGCGTCGATCCTTTTTCAGCTTTTCTGGGCGACAGTCTTCTGGACAAGGTAGTTGCCAACTGCAGCCAGTTTTATAACCTGTCCAACAGGATGTTGCGAAAGGCTGTACGCAAGGTGAATGAAGGAGCCGGCGGACCCGAGCGTGTGTTCTTTGCCCAACCCCCGTTCACGGCATCGAACGCTGCCCTTGCTCCAGAAGCCTGGCTATGGGGCGTGAATGCCGATTTTTCCCCTCAAGATCCGGTACGAGCAGAGCGTCGCGCCGCGTGCGATTTGCTTGAGAACGATCTCGTTAGGCGACTAACCTGTGAGCGAGCGTCGGCAGGGCATCCCAACATCACGGGTGCGAGTAAGTTTGCGGAGGCAATTCTGGAAGCACTTAATTAAAAGCGTACCAGGGTTGTTAAGGCCTCTCGTCGAAACGTCCGCTACCTCTTTCGTATTCGCTCGATCGCCTGTCGGAAGGTTTCACGCATTTGATCGAGCTGCTGGGCCAATTGATTGATTTCGTCGCGCAGGAATTCGACGGGAATCCATCTCGCGAGAAAAGGTTCGAGATCCCGCGCCGGCGTACTCAGGTCGCCAAGGCCCCAACGGCCGGCAGCATCTCCCAGATCGTCGATTCTCGATCCAAGTCCACGGCCGAACATGTATCCCGCGCCGCCCGCCAGCAACGATGCTATGGCGCCGATGAGAATAGTTGTCGCGCGGACCGCTTCAGCCGCGCCTTCCATCTCTTTTGCCGGCCGCGCTATTCCGATCGCTCCGATCGCCGTTCCGTCGAGTGCCTTCAACGGCTGCCATGCAACGTGGTAGCTTCGCGCGCCGTCTCGACTAGCCTCTTCGGTCTTCGCGGTATCGTGGACCGTCCCGACCAGCGCGGGTCCGCTCGCCGACCCGCGAGTGCCATCGGGCGGCACGCTCGAAGCGACGATCACATTGTCTAACGCGATGAGCGCGCCGGCATCCTCCTCGCGGCTGCGATACAGCGTCTGCCTTGCTTCCGCCACCAACGGGTTCTGAAGCGGGTTCGAAGTCGCGCGGGCTTTGTAATAGGTGTTGAGCATCTGCCCGACCAGCACGACCCCAACGAATCGTCCGCCACCGAAGATAGGAGCGCCCGCTTCGATCATCAGAGCTTCATCGATTGGCGAGTCGTCTGACCGGGGCAGCTGCGCTATGCGATCCAGTCCCAATCGCGCGTAGCGCTCACCGCGCTCAATCACGCAGGAAGCGGTCGGAAGGTTGCCGCCGGCGATCACTCTTTCTGCTATCGGGTTCTTGTCGCCGGCTCCAAGCAGCGTTTCACCTGGCGCCGGCCGGTCGTTGTGGCGAGCAATCACGCGGCCGAGCGGATCGGTAACGATCACGAAATCAAGTGAAGCCTCAGTCTGAGCGCGAGGAAGCAGATCTTGCAGGCGGGCCCAGGAGGCGGGAGTGCCGTGGTCGAGATTATCGCTGCTGACAAGCGCACGGTTTGCGATCTCATCCGCGAGCGATTGAACCATGGCCCGCAATTCAATTTGCCGTTTGTCACAAAGCGAGGCAGCCGCGCGCGCATCGCTACGCAAATGCTCGAGCGCTTGCTGGCGCGCATGTGCCGAGACTTCAGACAGGATGAGAAGTGAAATGATGAAGAGCGGGATGAACGCCGCAGCCGCGCACAAGGCTCCAAGCTTCAAGCTCAATCGCATAAAAAGTCCGTCGTCCGTATCAACTAAGTTCGTCGTTCGGCCTTCAGGCGGAAGTTCGTAGCCGCTTTGCCTGAGACCCTATTCTACAAACTTCCGCCTGAAGGCCGAACTACGAACTTCCTCCTCCACGGACCACGGACTTTCTACTTCACATCCTTCGCGCAGCGGAATCCAACCTTTGGGTACGGCTGGCTCCCGTCAAGGTATCCGCGGTAGGTCGCATCGTTTTTGTCGCTCCCATCATAGGCGCCCCCGCGAATTACCCGATATGTTACGCCCGGCTCGAGATCAAGCTTGCTCTCAGTGTTCCCGGGATAGACCTTGATTTCATCCGCCACCCACTCCCACGCGTTGCCGATCATATCGACGGCGCCTGTGGGACTCGCTCCCTCGGGGTATCGCCCGGTCGCTTTGATCCCTGCCGGATACTGTTCTGGAGTAGATTTGTCCGGCTTCGAGCCGATATTAGCCACGCCTGATCGAAAACCATTTCCCCACGGATAGAGGCGACCGTCAGCGCCGCGCGCGGCCGCCTCCCATTCAGCTTCAGTAGGCAATCGCTTCCCAGCCCATGCCGCGTAGTCGGCCGCATCTTGCCAGGTCACGCCCGTAACGGGAAAGTCGGCGCGACCCTCCGGAAAGCTTGTGCCGCCCCAGTTGGAGGGTGGCTTGTGGCGCGTCGTGTCGACGAAGGTCTTGTAAGCAGCATTAGTGACTTCGGTTCGATCGATGAAAAACGCAGGCAAGTTAACTCTATGTTCCGGCTGTTCGAGCGGGTCAGCGCCGTCTCTGCCTATCGTGTATGCGCCCGCGTTAACCGCCACCATCCCAACTGGCACAACCGGCGCGGGCGGCTTCTCAAGAATGACTGGCGGCTCGGGAGTGACCGCCTCGACTGGTGGAGGAACTGGTGGCGCCGGTTTTGCCCGACCGAACAGGAGCCACCCAACGTATCCGGCGGCCCCTAACAGGATTAGCACGACAACCACCGAAGCGATGACCACGCCGGTTCGCTTCTTTGGAAGGGGCTGTGAAGCGCCTTCCGAAACAGGCCAAGTCTGAACCTCGGATTGTTCAGGGGTGGGCGTGGGCCCGATTGGCTCCGCGCTTGTCCGTTGAGGCGCGCGCGTCATCTGGCCTGCAGACGCGACGTGATCCGCGGTCACCCTTCTGGCTGGTTGCTCAAACTCTCTCGTGGGTTCCTGCGCCGGCGTCGGTTGGACGGGAGTGAATGGCTTGGTCCCAATATCGTCCCGTGAGAGTTGTTGGCGAGAGGGAGATGGCGCTTGTGAACGAGAAACAAAGACCGCAGTCTTACTTTCGGAACTGGCAGGGGCTCCCTCCGATTCAGATTCAGAGCCCAATCCCAAAGTTGTGGGATCTGCTGGCTGCGAGCCTGCCGCAAGCTCAACCGTTGGCTCGCCGGCCGCACTTTGCTTGCCGTGAATCGCGGGCGGCTGAGCACCGGTAGCTGATGCGTCGGCGAGCGCGCCGGATGTATTCGAAGTCTCCGGAACTTCGTCAGCGTCGACCGGACCAGTGATCCGGCCCATCTGCATGATCGAGGTTGGCGCCTGTTGCTCCGACCTCGCCCCCGCGGTTCCCGGCAACATGTTAGTCTCTCCGGCACCCCTGGGCAGCGCCGCGCCGGTTTGCGGGTCAGCTCCAGTGAAGGTCAGCGTGTTCGCGCCCGATTCGATAGTCGGTTCCTGCTCGGGATCGGCGAGTGGCGATCCGCCCGTACTGTGCTGGTCGAGATCGGGTAACGTCGGCGCTCTGTGCTGGACCGTTGTGGTTGCACCCGCCGGAAAGTCTACGACAGTCCGTGAACCATGAACTAACGGAGCTCCGCACACCCGGCATACGCGCGAGCCAAGCGGACTATAGCTGTTACAGGCCCCGCACAGCAGCGCAGATCCCCCAAACGGCGTCTTTTCGGTATAAACCGCTGAGCCGCATGCTTTGCAATACAGCGAGCCGGTATCCAACCGCTCTCCACAAGACGAGCACCCCGTGAAGAGCGATGTGTCCGCTGAGCTCGGAGCGATCTTATCAGCACCTCCTCCGGTCAGGTCTACACCACAGCGCTGGCATGTCGGCGCGCCCGCTTCGGTCTCCGCACCGCACGCCGGACATGCGCCCGCCTTGCGAGCGACCGTGTGAAGGCGCTCGCCGCATAGCTTGCAAAAAGTCCAGCCCGGTTGAATCGCAGCCGAGCAACTCGGACAAGAGTGCAGCTCGCTGGTGATGCGTGGGCGATCGACCAGCGACTCTCCACACCACTTGCAGTAGCGCAGCCCGTCAGGAAAGTCTACGTTGCATCTATCACAGTGCATGGTTGAACCGGGGCCGCAACTGTGAGCAGAGGGGCAGAAGGAGCGGAGGAGAACAAACCCTTTTCTCCTCCGCTCCTCCGCTCCTCCGCGCGTTCGGCCTAAGCCGAGTTATATCACATCTCGCGCTCGACGATGAAGCGAGGCACGCTCAGCAGGGCCTGGCGATATAGGGATGGCGGAAAGATGCTCAAAGACTCGATCGCTTCGGCGGCGTAACGCTCGGCTTCCGCCCTCGCGCGTTTGAGCGTTCCTTTCTCGTGGATCAACCGAAGAACTTCTTCTCGCCGCACCGATTCGAACCCGCGCTCTTGCATAACCGTTTCGATCATCCGCCGATGCTCGTCGTTACCCTCTTCCATCAAGTAGATCAGCGGAAGCGTCAGCTTCCCCTCTCGAATGTCATTGGCGACGGGCTTCCCAAGCTTCGCCTCGGTCGATACGAAATCCAAGACGTCGTCGATCAACTGAAAAGCAACGCCGACCGACAGGCCGTAGCGAACAAGAGCCCTGCGCTCTTCGCGCGTGGCGCCTGCTACGATTCCGCCGGCCTCCGCGCACACGCTGAACATGTAGGCCGTCTTGCGTCGGACTATTTCGAGGTGCTCGTCTTCGGTGATGTGGCTGTTTCCAACCAGCGAGAGTTGAATGATCTCACCTTCAACCATCCATCGCGTCATCGTGGTCAACGCGTCAAGGATGTCGAAGCTGCGTTCGCGCAGGCTCATGTCAAACGCCGTCATGTAGAGCCAGTCGCCGATCAGCACCGTGCGATCGTTCCCCCATTGCACGTTGGCCGATGCGCGGCCTCGGCGCACGCGCGCTTCATCTATTATGTCGTCGTGAACCAGCGTGGCGGTGTGGAGCATTTCCATAACCGCGGCCATGCGAACGGCCGACGGGGAAGCTTCGCCGCTGACAAGCCTGGAAGCCAGCAGCACCAGCGCGGGACGAACGCGCTTGCCGCCGCCTTCGTGCAGGTAGCGAGCGATGGAAGACACCAGGGTGGAAACGTCGGAGACGTTACGGTCGAATTCCTCTTCTACTAATGCAAGGTCGTGGTGCACCAGAGAAAAGATCTCTTCCGGTGTCATAAGCGAGTCTTCTGCTTCGGGTACTTGCAAGCGGCTCTGCATCAGCTCTGGAGCTCCATCTCGCATTGAGCAGCGCGCGGTTTTGCTTCAACATCGCTCAACGCGACGGCAATCATAACAAACAATCGGTGCGAGGCAAAAGTAGAATAGACTTGAGTCTGCTCCTTCCTCTCTCGTTATAGCGACACGCCACCGCCCGTGCAACTTACTGGTGTCAGAACGCTCCACGCTCCAGCGACGTACAATTGGAGCCAGTTTAAATTTTTCGCCCGTGTTTTGTTATGGTAGACTAATGACGAATTCCAATATGCCTCGCCCCGCGCGCCTTGTTTTAGCGAAGTCGAATGCCCGCAAAGCCGTCGAGTGGGCCGCAAGCGTGGAACCGAGGCCGTCGGTTAGGAGGGGAAATGTGGGCTAGACTCAAGAGGCTGTTCCGTTCCATCTTCGGGGGACTCATCGAGAGCGCTGAAGACCCCGAGTTGATCCTGCAACAGACCATCCGCGACATGCGCGAGAAGGTCCCTCAGATGCAGAACAACGTCGTTCAGGTGATGGCTACCGAGAAGCTTCTGCAGAAGGAAGTCGTCATACTGGAGCGCGAGATCAAAGACTACGACGCCAAGGTGAAGGCGGCCATCACTACCAACCGAGACGATATAGCGCGGACTTACATCACCGCTCTGCAGGAGAAGCAGACAGCGCTGGAGCGCGCGCGCCAGCAGCTTGAGACCTCTCATGCGGCGTCCGAGCAAGCGAAGAAGTTTCTGGACAACTACATCCTTCAAGTCAAGAAGCGGACCGCCGAGGCTCAACAACTGGTCAATGAGGCGCGCGGCGCAAAGATGCAGGAGCAGCTCTCGCAGGCGATGGCTTCGTTCCAGATTGGCGATGACGCGGGCACCTTCCAGGAGATGCGGGAGCGAATTCAACGTCGGTCCGCCGCTGCCGAAGCCCGGATGGACCTGGCGACCGGAGGTGTCGAATCGCAGATTCAGGACATCGAGCGCGAATCGCTGAACATTCAGGTGGAAGACACGTTGACCGCTTACAAGCGGCAAATGGGACTGGCGCCTGAGGCGCCCACTTCAACCCCCGCGCCGCCTTCGATCCACAGCGATTCGTCCGCGGAAAAAACGCTTGGACCTTCGGACCGAGCGAAAGCGCTGGAATAGCAGAGTGAAACGTGATGCGTGAAACGTGATGAGTGAAACGTGACGCCTGACGTAGCATAGGCTTTAGTCTGTGTCCGTTGTTCAGAGACTACTGAAGGACACAGACTAAAGTCTATCCTACGTCACGTTTCACTCATCAGAAGAACCCATATGCCTGAACAGGTCAGCTACGTCAAAGAAGCAATAAAAGAACCGCTCAACATCTGGGCGATGGTTATATTCGTAGCGCTTGCGGTCTTCGCCGTTACCGCCGCCCCGGATATTGCGATCTTGCACTGGCTCGCCTGGTGGGGGCCGCTGGTGGCCGGCGGCGTCGCCGAAGCGCTGTACCTTTCGACCATGCCGAACACGCCGGGGTATCGCAGACTGGTGGATCAGAGAACGAGGCGGCGCTCGCTCGCAGAGCGGAATCGCCGGCGTGAAGACCTGGTCAAGACGTTCGATCCGCGCGAGCGCGAAGCTGTCGAGTACCTTCGCTGGATGAAAAACCAGATCTATCAGAACTACAAAAAATTCACCGGAGTTGTAGAAGTACCCGAGAGAATCGAGACGCTTGACCTCTACTGGGAGTCGTACGTCGATTTGCTCGACACTTACAGGCGGCGCAAGAATCATATGCGGTCGATCAACCGCCAGACGATACAAAATCAGATTCAACAAGCGGAGCGGGCCATTGCTTCCGCACCCGATGATGACACACGGCGTCTTTATCAAACCAATCTCGAATTCCTTCAAAAGAGGATGAAAACCTACGACGACATGGAGCGCTCGATGAAGCGTGTGGAAGCGCAGCTTCAATCTATCGAGAGCTTCTTCGGTTTGGTGAACGATCAGGTGATAACGATGCCCACCCCTGAACACATCTCGTCGCTCGATTTTGAGTCCCTGTTGTCGTCGATCGAATTGACGAAGGAAATACTCGACGAGACGGCCCCGATCATGAACAGTTTGGACCTCAGCGAGCGCTCGTCGTCGCAGCACGGACGCCCCCCACTTGCGCAAGGGCAGTAGTTCCCGGTTCAGGGTTCGGGGTTTCTGGTTTCTGGTTCCTGGTGGGACCGAACTCTTTTCTTAACGGCGCATGAAATAAACCAGAAACTAGAAACCAGAAACCAAAAACCCGGAACTCTGAACTCGGAACCCTACAATCACTATGTCATCAGCACGAACAAGACTCTTAATAGACGAGATCGATCAGCTCCCCTCGTGGGCAGCGCGTATGGCGCGCAAGTACTACGCGGGCGAAGCCAGTCACTTCCTTCTCTACAACAACATCTACGACCTTGTGCGTTCCGGGTCGGAGTACATCAGCCTGCTCAACTACCTTCAGCGCGAACTGGTCGGGACCAAGCATCTGCTGACTTACAATCGCAGCGAAGGGATCAAATTCGGGTCGCCTGAAGCCGAGCGTCAGTTCGCGGCCTTGCTTCGCGTGTCAGATCCGCTGATGAATCGCGACGCGCTTCGACAGCTTCCAAAAGAGCCCGGGCGCGCGCTGCCTCTGATCGAGCACTTCCTGCTCTACGGCGATCAGGTTGCCGTCATCATCAATTTCCTGGACACGATCATCCCCGCGGGCGACGTGAGCTACATGTCGGGCGACGATCGCACCAACCTCGTAGCCTTTCAGCGGTGGATCACAAGCTCGCGCCTGTTGAAGAAAGACAACATCGTAATCCTCGTCGCAGAAAGCGTGGCCGAGATTCATCCTCGTATCCGGCAGAACTCGCGGCTTGCGGCGATCGACATTGCCTACCCCGACGACCGGGAGCGGCTCGAGTTCATCGGTCATCTGCGCGTTCAGTTGCCACATCTCTCGAGCGAGGTCACCGATGAGCAATTGTCGTTGACCACATCCGGGCTCAATCGAGTGCACCTGAATTCGTTGATGCGAAGCGCGGCGAGTGAAAACAACGCGCTCACGCTCGATAGCATTCGGCAAAAGAAGAAAGAGCTGATCGAAGCCGAATGCGTCGGTCTGGTGGAATTCGTTCACCCGCGATTCGGGTTGGACTCAGTTGGCGGGATGGCCAAAGCGAAGGCCTTTATGCGCTCGATCGCGGACACCATTCGCGCGGGCAACACCGAAGAAGCGCCGATGGGCATTCTCATCTCCGGCCCGATAGGAACCGGCAAGACGTTTCTGGCCGAATGCTTCGCGCACGATTGCGGCTTGAACGTCGTTGCGTTCAAGAACTTTCGTGAGCGCTGGGTTGGGTCGAGCGAAGCGAATCTCGAAAAGATTCTCAACCTGCTTCAAACACTTGCGCCGATAGTGGTGCTGGTGGATGAAGCGGATGCGACCCTCGGCTCGCGCGAGAGCGGTGGAGATTCGGGCGTTGACGCGCGAATCTTTTCAAAGCTTGCGGCAGCGATGGGCGACACGCGAAATCGCGGGCGCATATTGTGGATACTGATGACCAGCCGCCCGGACCTCTTGCCAATCGATCTGAAGCGTCAGGGCCGCGCTGAGGAACACATATCGTTGTTCTATCCGGACTCTGAAGAAGACCGCCTGGCAGTGATCGAAGCGATGGTTCACAAACACAAGATCGCTCACGAAGTTACTGACTGGTCGCCGATCACCAAGAACACGCTGACGCTCTCTGGCGCCGACATCGAATCGATGTTGATCCGCGCGCGACGAATGAGCCGCATTGACGCTCGCGATAAGACCGGTCAACAAGACGTCCAGCAAGTCGCCAACGAGTTCAGCCCGGCTCGCGACGAGATGGCGGTCGAGTATCAGATACTGGTGGCGGCTCGAGAGGCTACGTCGAGAGAGATGGTCCCTGAGCAGTATCGTCATCTTTCCCCGGTCGAATTGAGCCAACGCATCGAAGCGCTCCGGGCATTCATCAGGTAGGCTCACCAACCAACCGCAAACGTCGCCGCAGATTGCGCGAGTCAGAAAAGCAGACGGGTCTGCAGCGCAGATATCCCGACGCACTTTCTTCTCTTCCATGCCTCGGTTATATTTGCAGTAACTGGATCACTGGGACGGGGCATATGAGCGAGATCGAAGACGAGAGCGTCATCGAAGAACTGGCGAACGGGATAACCCACGGCATCGGTCTGGCCTTGAGCGTCGTAGGTCTTGTGGCGCTTGTGATTCTCTCGGTGATGCGCGGAAACGCCTGGCACGTCGCGGGGTGCACGACCTTCGGAGTGACGCTTGTGCTTCTTTACGCCGCGTCAACGATGTACCACAGCTTCCACACACCTCGCTTGAAGCGCATTCTCAAGATACTCGATCACACTGCCATCTACCTGCTCATCGCCGGAACTTATACGCCTTTCACGTTGGTCAATCTTCGCGGGTTCTGGGGATGGACCCTGTTTTCACTCGTGTGGGGTTTGTCGGTCTTTGGGATTCTGTGGAAACTATTTCACGTTGAGAGGTTCCAAATCGTCTCGACTTTGGTCTACATCGCGATGGGATGGCTGGTGCTGATTGCAATCAAGCCAGTGATGTCGGCGGTCCCGCTATGGGGTATAGTCTGGCTGGTTACCGGCGGTTTGTTCTATACAGTCGGCGTTCTGTTCTTCGCGTGGAGGAGAGTTCCTTATAATCACGCCATCTGGCACGTATTTGTTATGGCCGGAAGCATCTGTCACTACGTTGCCGTGATGTTCTACGTCTTACCTAGAAGCTCATAATATAGTAACCGTTCGAGTAGCCACATCGTCTTAGGGACTGTTGACCGGGATTTTAGCGCGCGGGTCATCAATAGTTCTTTGCAAATAAACCTGGCCGGGCGGCAGGCTGCGGGTTGATGAAAAAGGCGAACAAAGCTAGCGTTACTACGTTAGTCAGGTTTAGCCCAAACTAGTCAACCTCGATCGCGCCAGCGGCTGTGGGCGCGAGAAAGAACGAAGAGAAATCGATAGGCGTTCGCAGTATCATCCGGGGCCCTACCCCGCAACTCAGTGGAGCGTGGATTGAAGCAGGCCGAAAAGCGCAACGCGCAGAGCATGGCTCGTCAGGCCCTGGTCGGCGAAGCTTCCGAAAGAGGCCGCGTCGAATTGGATCACGAGGCCAATGAACGGAGCCGTGACGGCGAGGTCCGCCCTGCTTCTCTCTCCGAAGAACCGGCGATCGCCAGCGACGCGAGCGGCGAGAACGACGAAGACGAGTTGATCAGACGAAGCCGGGCCGGTGACGACGATAGTTTTGAAACGCTGGTACGCCGTCACAGCTCGCGAGTCTTCAGCATTATCGGCAGCTTTTTCCGCCGCCGCGACATGATCGAAGACATCGCGCAAGAGGTATTCGCCAAAGCGTATTTCTCGCTCGGCACGTTCACGCTGGGCCGCTCGTTCGAGGCGTGGGTCGCGAAGATCGCAGTGAACGCCTGCTACGATCACCTGCGTGGGCAGCGCCGCCGTATCGAGCAGCAGTTGCCCCACGAGACGCAGCAGGAGGACGAGTGGTTCGAGCTGCAGATGCTGGAGGTGGCGCGCGATCGCCACGCCAGCTCCGAACGCCAGCGCGACGCCGCTGAGATCGCAGAGCGGCTGTTGGCTAAGCTCGAGCCGGAAGACAGGCTGGTCGTTGTGCTCATTGACAGGGATGGGTTCTCGGTCAAGGAAGTTTCGGAGATGACCGGGTGGGGCCAGTCGAAGGTGAAAGTGCGGGCTTTCCGGGCGCGCCGCGTTCTAAGGGCGGCGATGAAGCGATTGGTCCTGAGCGGAGAGCGAATGCAGAGGAGCAAAAAGAAATGATCGACAATGTGGGTAACGAACCGAATATCGTATGCCGGCAGGCGCGAAAGCGATTTGCTGCTCTGGATGAGGCCGACGCCGCGGCAATGAGCATGAGCGTCACCGAGCGAGCGGCAACCAACCGTCATGTGCAGACCTGCTCGCGGTGCGCGCTCGAGTATCGGCTGTTCGCACTGCAGCGGGCGACTCTCGACGCGGCCGCGGCCGAGCCAATTGCGCCTGACGAGGATTTCTTCAAAGCCCTGCGCGCACGGATTGCCCGTGGTCCGGAACTCTCCCCGTCGCGCCGGACGGATGAGTCGTGGGCTGCTGCTTTGCTGGTGACCGCACGCCAGCTTCTTCCAGCAATGGCAGTTCTGCTGCTTCTGATGGTTGGGGCTACTCTGTTCTGGCGTCAACCGCCGACGGTTGAGACGAGCCAGGCAGCAGTTCGACCGCGAGAGCGGGTCGTGTTCAGCGATATGTACGACTATCCCGCGCCGACGCGCGACGACGTGCTCGAGACATTAGTAGTGATCGAGGAGAAGTAATGGAAAGTAAGAGCAAAAGCCAATCAAAGGCCCGTGTCATCGTGGTGTCAGTATTCGTGATCGGGTTCGCGGCGGGAGCGCTGGCGTTAAACCTGTATCAACAACTGACTGCCTCCAAGGGAAAAGACGGGCCGCGCAACGGGACCGAAGTCTTGATCAGACGAATGAACGAGAAAGTCGGCCTCTCCTCGGATCAACAAGAACAGATAAAGAAGATTCTTGACGAGACCAACGACAAATACAGAGAGATCAGGAAGGACCTGGAGCCTCAAATCAAACCCTTCGAGCCTCGGTTCAACGCCGTACGTCAGGAGTCGCGCGATCGCATTCGGGGCTTGCTGACTCCTGAACAACTGCCGAAGTACGAGCAGATGGTGACGGAACACGACAAGATGCGTGAGCAGGAAAGAGAACGGTCTAAGAAGTAGTCATCGCTCATCGACTGTTTTACGTCGATTGGCCGGACAGCCCCTATTGTGAGTGTCAGCAGCCCGAGCTCAATCTGTGGAACTTGTACGCTGTGCCAAGTGAATAGAAGAGAAGAATTAAAACAATGAAGAGAACAATTGCGACTTCGCTAAGCTCACTGTTACTAATAGCAAATCTTTTGGGTCTCTTTGGACCGGCTGCTGCGTACGCCCAGGGCCTGATCGAGCTGCGCGGCACGGTGATTGACGAAACCAACGCCTACATCACCGCTGCGCCACTCACGCTCGACGACGGCCAGGGCAAGAAGTACACCACGGTAGCCGATGATCACGGCCGCTATCGGTTCACCGTTAAGCCCGGAGAATACACGCTGACAGTGGAGGTCGAAGGCTTCGCGAAATTCACGCAGGAGATCGATCTCACCACAAAGCCGACCGGTCCATTCGACGTGAAACTGAAAGTCGTTCTCACCGAGAAAGTCGAGGTAAAAGACAACTCGACCGCGGTTTCAACCGACCCCGATAAGAACCTGTCGGCTATAACCCTTACTGAGAAGGATATCGAAGCGCTGCCAGACGACCCGGATGAGCTGCTTCAAACGCTCAAGCAAATGGCCGGCGCCGCAGGTGGCGCCGACGATGCGGCCGTTTACGTAGGCGGCTTTCGCGAGCGCGGCCAGCTACCACCAAAAGAAGCCATTTTGAGAATCAGCATCAATCAGAATCCATACTCAGCGGAGTTCTCAGAACGGGGAGATGCGCGCATCGAGATCATCACCAAGCCAGGCTCGGATACATTTCACGGCGGCTTCAATTTCAACTTTAACGATGAATCGCTCAACGCCCGCGATGCGTTCGCTACTTTTAGGGCGCCTTTTCAAAATCGCGCCTACGGCGGCTATTTCAGCGGTCCGATCATTCGCAACCGCTGGGGCTTCTTCTTCGACATGCAGCATACTGAAACGGACGGCAACGACTTCGTCAACGCTATAGTGCTGGACTCGGTCACGTTCCTCCCGACGCCGTTTACCGCAACTGCATTGACGCCGATACGGAGAACAAGCTTTTCTATTCGCACCGATTATCTGGCAACTAAGCAGCACACCATCGGCGTGCAGTTTCGACATTCGGAAAACGAGACGACTAGAGGCGGCGGCGGCGGGTTCACACTTCCTGAGCGCGGATCAAACTCCTCTTCTCACGAAGACAACTTGAGGCTCTCGTTCACTACGATTGCCAGCGAGCACGCCGTCAACGAAATGCGAATCCAACTGAGCCGTCGTGGGAGCACCTCTCGCGCGCTTTCCAATAATGTAGCCATCAACGTGCTCGATGCATTCAGCGGTGGAGGCAGCCAGACGTTCTCAGACAACACAAATCAGAATCTCGATTTCACGGACAGCCTCACCTATACGCACAAGACTCATACATTCAAGACTGGCTTCCGCGCCGAAGCCGTTCAGCCCAATAACCTCAACCGCTCTAACTTCGGCGGTACATTTACGTTCGGACAGGATTTCGAGCGAACCGCGCAAGGGGGAATCATTTTGGGCGCGGACGGTGCTCCTACCCCGATCAGTCCTATCGAGCTTTACAGCAGGGTGGTTCGAGGCGTCCCCGGCTATCACCCTTCGCAGTTTTCGATAAATCGCGGCGATCCTTTTATCGGCTTCTCTCAGTGGGAATACGGATCGTTCGTGCAAGACGACTGGAAAATATCAAAGCGCTTCTTCCTGTCCCTCGGCATGCGTCACGAGTTTCAAACGCACCTTCAGGACAGGCTGAACTTCGCGCCTCGCTTTTCCTTTGCCTGGAGCGCCGACAAGGCCGGCAAGAGCACGATTCGAGGTGGCGGCGGGGTCTTTTATACTTATCTCGATTCGGGCATCACTTCAGAGACCATCCGTCTCGGCGGTGGGCACCAGCAGAACTTCGTGATCCAGCAGCCGAACTTCTTCGAGAACATTCCTCAGAGCTTCGAGAATGGAACGACTTCGCGGCTGCCGACTAGTCGCAGAAAAGCTGACGACCTCAACGATCCCTATACGATGATCGCGAGCGTGAGCTACGAACGGCAGTTGCCGCTAAAGATGTTCGGCTCAGTCGGATATACCTGGATGAGAGGCGTTCACTTGCTCCGCTCGCGGAACATCAACGCGCCGACTTCATTCGACAATGGAGTTCCGGTTGTTCCTTTTCCGAGCGAAGGGCCGATACTCGAATATGAATCAAACGGTCTGTCGACGCGCAATCAGATGAACATTAACGTGCGAACAGGGTTCAGCCAGAAGATTAGCCTTTTTGCCGGCTATACGCTCGCGTCAATGCACAATAACACCGACGGCTCAAACTCGAATCCAGCCAACCCATATGACCTGGTGGCCGAGTGGGGGCGCGCAGGCGGAGATATTCGTCACAATGTTTTTGTAGGCGGCCAGGTTACCGCGCCATGGGGCCTGAGAATTACGCCTTTCATAACCGCACGTTCCGGCGCGCCGTTCAACATTCTTACCGGCCGCGACAACAACCGTGATAACCAGTTTTCGGATCGGCCTTCGTTCGCTAACCCTGGCGATCCGGGAGCGATCGTGACTCGCTTCGGCGCCTTCAATCCTACTCCGCTCGCGGGCGAACAGATCATACCTCGCAACTTCGGACAGGGGCCCGGATTTGTGAGCGTCAACCTGGGTCTATCGAAAACATTTGGATTCGGCCCGGCTCCTAACAACTTTCGAGCAGCCAACGCCACTCGCGGCAATCAACAAAACGGACAGGATGGACAACCGAACCCGCAGGGTAATCAGCGCGGCAATCGCGCCGGCGGAAACCAAAATCGCGCTGGAGCCAATCAGGGCCGCGGTGGCGGCGCGGCTGCGGGTGGCGGCGCAGGTGGGAGCGCCGGCGGATTCGGCGGCGCGGGCGGCGGCCAGATGGTAATGCGAGGCGGGGGCGGAGGCCAAAATGTGATGATGATCGGCGGAGGCGGCGATGTGCGGCATAAGTACAACCTGACGATCAGTGTCAATGCCAACGACATCTTCAATCACGTTAATTTCTCAAACTATAACGGAGTGCTCACATCGTCATTCTTTGGCCGGGCCAATAGCACTTTCAAAGGGGGTTTTGGCGGACCTGGCGGCTTTGGTGGAGGCGCGGGCTCGCGAAGAATCGATCTGAGCTTGAGGTTTAATTTCTAGCCGAGACTTCGGTCTTGGCCCGGACTGCGATCGAGGTGTAAGGAGTAAAGTACAATGAAGAGATTCTTTGGATTGCTGGTTTTCATCGCGGTGCCTGCGGGGAACGTCCTGGCCCAGGATCAACCGCCGCCGCCACCTCCCGGTGGATTCGGCGGGGGCGGCCAGCGAATGGTGCAGTTTCAGATGCCGACTTTTGCGGAGTTGGATAAGAACAAAGACAAGAAGATCAGCAAGGACGAGTTCCCCAGCCAGTTTCCGCCTCAGGCCTTTGACCGGATGGACACAAACCACGACGGCTTTATCGATGAAGAAGAGTGGAAAACCATGACCTCGCAATTCACCGGTGGCGGGCGCGGTGGCGGCGGCATGGGCGGTGGCCCGCGCACCGGCGAGAGCCTGACCAAGTTTCTCGACGCAAACGCCGACGGCAAAGTCTCTCGCGAGGAGTTCGCAAAGGTCGTCTCGTTGTTCGACATCCTCGACAAGGATCACAACGGTGAGCTTTCGACTGAAGAGTTGAATGGTTTCTTCCGCGCCGTGAACGAAGCTCAAGCTCAGGCCACCGGAGGCGTCGAGGTAAACACCTTGTTCGAGAAGTACGACAAAAACAAGGACGGCAAGATCACCGCGGATGAAATAGGTAACGAGCGCATATTCAAATCGCTGGATCTCAACAAGGACGGCGAGGTCACGCGCGCAGAAGCTGATACGGCGCTCAAGCAAATCAAGAAGGCCAGCGACGCGAAGAAGGCTTCGCCGGCGCCCAACAACTAGAGTTATAGTTTCAACCTTTAGGTCGCAGTTCCGGCGCAAGCTAAAGCTTGAACTCTAAACCTTGAGACAACCTGAGGAGTGACGAGCTTAACCAGCTTTTCACTCCTCAGTTGCTTAGTACGGCAAACGCTGCGTAGCGAGTCGTCAATGCCTATGCTCAAAGCAATTATATTCGACTGCGACGGCGTGATAGCCGACACCGAGCCGATTCACATGTCGGCGTTCGGCCGCGTGCTCGCCGAAGAAGACATCACTCTCACTAAGGAAGACTACTTCGCGCACTACCTCGCGCTTGATGATCGAGGCTGTTTCACAAGGGCATTTACTGAGCGGGGAGCCCCGTTCACCAGGGATCAGGTGAACGAGCTGATCAGACGCAAGGCTGGATACGTCGAGCAACTCATGCAGGCTGATCTGCAACTCTTGCCGGGCGCGGCGGAGTTCATTCGCCTAGCCGCTGAATCCTATCCGCTTGCGATTGCCTCGGGCGCCCTTCGAGCGGAGATCGAGACGGTCGTGAACTATGGCGGCTTGCGTGATTGCTTCCGGGTGATCGTCAGCGCTGAAGACGTCGCCCGAAGTAAACCTTACCCCGATCCGTTCATCAAAGCCCTCCAACTCCTCAACCTTCCAATCACGGATCGCGTCGAGCCAGGCGAATGTCTCGTGATCGAAGACTCCATCCACGGCATTCGCGCCGCGCATCAGGCGGAGATGCGATGTCTGGCGGTAACGAATTCTTATCCCGGAGAAAAACTTTCCGAAGCCGAGCTTGTAGTTGACAGCCTCGCCGGGTTGTCGTTGAAAGACGTCAGGCGGCTGTTTGACGCGTAAACCGATCAATCCCGCTTCGTGGACAATCCATGCGTGGCATCGTAATATACTCGCGGCTCGATTGACACAATCAGAGCGAATCGAGGAGCGTTAAGGATGGTGCAGCCCGGTATCGAAAGCATCGTGCCGAACGCCGGAGTGGAAGGCGGCGAGGTCATTATCACCTGCAGGGACTTCGTCTTCTCCACTTACGACGACGCGCGTGTACTGTTCAGCGGGGCGGAGACCAGACCAATTAGCGCCTCATCCACTCGCGTCATTGCACCCGTGCCTTCCAACCTGTTTGTGGACGGGGGCGAAGTCTTCGTAACGCTCGAGTCGAATGGTTCAGTGAGCGAAGGCATTCCATTCATCGTGGGCGTGAAGCTGGCAGAGAACCTGCATCCGGTAGCGAATCCCGCATACGATCGCGATAATGGCGCGGTCTACACTACTCTTTCAGGGACGCGCGGCCAGAAAGTCCCGGTCTCCGTCTACAAAATCACACCCGGCGGCGAAAGCGAGCCCTTTCTCACCGACATGATCAATCCCACCGGTCTCGCCTTCAGTCCGGGCGGGGAGATGTTCATCACCAGCCGCTACGACGGAACGGTCTATCGCGTGACGCCGTTCAAGGAGGCCGAGGAGTTCGCCCGCAATCTCGGCATCGCCACCGGCATCGCTTTCGATTCTGAAGGGCGGATGTTCGTGGGCGACCGCAGCGGCACGATCTACCTGGTGAACGAGATCGGCGAAGGGACAAGCTTTGCGACGCTCGAGCCGAGCATGGCTGCTTATCATTTAGCGTTCGGGCCGGACGGTCATATATATGTGACCGGGCCGACGCTTTCAAGCTTCGATTCGGTGATGAGGATCAGCCCCGACGGCGAAGTGACCCGATTCTTTTCGGGGCTCGGAAGGCCCCAAGGCCTGGCTTTTGACCGCGACGGCAATCTCTATGTCGCAGCAAGCCGGCGGGGTCATCGCGGCATCGTTAGGATCACTCCCGACGCCGAAGCCGAGATGGCAGTCGCGGGCATAGGAATCGTCGGCCTGTGCTTCGACGATCAAGGCAATATGATCGTGGCGACGAATCGGGAAATCTTCCGCGTGCACCTGGGAATCGAAGGTTATTGGCCCTTCTAGCTTCGACGTGTTAGTTTCAAAGTGAAGACCAGCAGGCGTCGCTCAGGAGTGAATACACGTGTTTAGCGTTCCGATACCCGACTTGATAATGTGGTTCGTTGTATTTCTGTTTTCACTCTCGTTGCACGAATCGGCTCACGCGTGGACATCCGAGAGGTTTGGTGACTCGACCGGACGATATCAAGGCCGCATAACACTGAATCCCATTGCACATATTGACCCTATCGGCACTATCTTGCTGCCGTTGATGGGTTTCATGAGTGGAGGCATAGCAATGTTCGGGTGGGCCAAGCCCGTTCAAACAAATCCCCTTCTCTGGCGAGACAAAACCAGAGCAAACATCACGGTCTCGGCAGCCGGACCCATAAGCAACTTTATTTTGGCGACCGTGGCTTTCATTGCCTTAAAAGCAATGCTCATAGGCGGCCTGGTTGGCCAACCCACGGCGTTTCAGCGGCGTGGCCCTTTTGACGTAGTTGTTCCTATGGCTCAAAGCCCTGGTCTTATGGAGCCGCTGGTGACTTTGCTTAGCATACTACTCGTGTTGAATGTGACCTTGGGCGTCTTTAACCTAATCCCTATACCGCCGCTTGACGGGAGTCATGTCCTTGAGGAAGTACTGCCACATCAAATGGCGCCGGCATATGAGCAGATTCGTCCGTACGGATTCTTACTGTTACTCGCCCTCCTATGGACACCGGTACTTGGATGGATTATTCATCCAGTTTACAGCTTCGTCTTCTTGCTGCTGTTTGGCACGTAGTCGCACGAGCGAGGGAACCTGACTACCGGAAGAATGAGTGCAAACAAAAAGAGAATCGTGAGCGGTATGCGGCCGACCGGGAATCTGCATCTCGGCAACTACGAGGGCGCGCTCAAGAACTGGATCCGCCTGCAAGACTCCGGCGAATACGAGTGCTTCTATTTCATCGCCGACCTGCACGCGCTCACGAGCGACTACGCCGATACGAGCGCGATCAAGCAGAACACCATCGACATGGTTAGCGACTGGTTGGCGGCGGGGCTCGACCCGCGGCGCTCGACGATCTTCGTTCAATCGATGATACCCGAGCACTCGGAGCTCCACGTGATCCTATCGGCGGTCACTCCGCTCGGTTGGCTCGAACGCGTGCCCACCTACAAGGAGCAGCGCGAGAATATCAGCGAGAAAGACATCGGGAATTATGCGTTCCTCGGCTATCCGGTGCTCCAGGCGGCTGACATCATCATGTACAAAGCCGACTTCGTGCCGGTCGGCAAAGATCAAGCCTCGCACGTTGAGCTGACTCGCGAGATCGTGCGGCGATTCAACAATTTCTTCGGCGATGTTTTCCCCGAACCAAAAGCTCTTCACACGGAAGTGTTGTCGCTGATCGGAACCGACGGGCGAAAGATGTCCAAGAGCTACGGCAACGCGATCTATCTGGTGGACTCCGCCGAGGTCGTGCGGGAGAAGGCTCGGATGATGATCACCGATCGCACGCGCATCAAGAGAACCGATCCGGGTCATCCCGAGAACTGCGATGTGTGTCAGATGCACCGGCTCCTCCTGGCACGCCAGGAGGCGGATCGTTTCGATGACGATTGCCGTAACGCCCGAATCGGTTGTGTAGATCGTAAACGCGCGCTGGCCGATTCGATCATCGAGCGTTATGGCGCGATCGGCGAGCGCAGCCGTCGGCTTCGTGATGACCCGGGGCAGGTGGTAGCGTTGATCAAGGAAGGTTCGCACCGCGCAGGACTCGAAGCGCGGAAGACAATGTCCGAGGTTCGTCGGGCGATCAAGATGGATTGGGATTGAGACAATTTCGAAGGGTTATCGATAAGCATGAAAGAAGCATTGACGAAAGAAACTAATTCATCGATAGGTAACGCCGAAGCTCAATCCGACTTCGCGGAGACCACCGATCAGTACAAGGTCAAGCTCTCGATGTTCGAGGGGCCGCTCGATCTGTTGCTCTATCTGATACGCAAGGAAGAGGTCTCGATCTACGACATCCCAATCGCGCGGATCAGCGAGCAGTACCTGGAATACCTCCGAGCGATGCAGGAGCTGGACATCGGTGTAGCCGGGGAGTTTCTGGTGATGGCCGCGACGCTGATTCACATCAAGACACAGATGTTACTGCCGCGCGACCCGGACGCGCTCGAAGAGGAGATCCAGGACCCGCGCAACGAACTTGTGTACCAGTTGCTCGAGCATCAGAAATTCAAAGGCGCCGCCAACGTGCTTCATCAGCGCGCGATGATGGAAGCGGCCGCTTTCACCCGTGCTTCGATGGAGGAGGACACGGACAATCCCGAAGTCGCCGCGACCGTCTTTCAGCTATTCGAGGTATTCAAAGAGGTGATGGATCGGCGGCGAGCGATCAGCGAAATCGAGATCGCTCGCGATGAGATGACCATGGCCGAGAAGATCGCGGAGATCACGCTGATGCTCAACGACTCGGCTGAGGTCAGCACGCGGGCGCTGTTCGAGCGCGCTCGATCGCGCCGCGAGATGGTACTGATTTTTCTGTCGGTGCTCGAGCTGGTGAAGGGGCTGGTCATCCGACTAACGCAGTCCGAGACATTCGGAGACATTGTGATAGTGAAACGTGAGGAGTGAAACGTGAGGAGTGATGCGTGATCGGAACTCAGCCTCGCGTTTCACGCTTCACGTTTCACGCATCACGTTTCACTCTCTTGATCTATGACCGTTGACGAACTAAAGCCAATCATCGAATCGTTGATCTACGTCTCGGAAGAGCCGATCAGCGTGAAGCAGCTGGCCACGCTTCTTGAAGGCGAATCAGTCCAAGACATCCAGAACGCCACCGATTCATTGGCCAAAGAGTTCAACGCGCGCGGCGGCGGGCTCGAGGTGCGGCAGCTCGCAGGCGGCTATCGCATAACGACACGGCCGGAGTTCAGCGAATATGTGCGGCGCTATTTGAAGTCGCAGCCGTCTGCGCGCTTGTCGCTGGCCGCGCTTGAAACACTCGCAGTCATCGCTTATAAGCAGCCGATTACTATTCCGGAGATCCTTGAGATTCGCGGCGTGACTTCGACCTCGGCGATAAAGACCCTTCTCGATCGGCGGCTGATTGTCGCAAAGGGGCACAAGCAGGTCGTCGGGCGGCCGATGTTGTACGGGACGTCAAAGGACTTCCTGATCCACTTCGGGCTCAACGATCTGTCCGAGCTTCCGAACCTCGAGGACTTCGAAGACTTGATGACGAGTTGAGGTAGCATAAACTTTAGTCTGTGTCCGCGCCAGCCAGTTGAAAGGCATCGACCGGACACAGACTATAGTCTATGCTACCTGGCTTTTTATGCTGGAACGCCTTCAAAAAATAATCGCAAACGCAGGCATAGCTTCGAGGCGCTCAGTCGAGGAGATGATGGTGCGCGGCGAAGTCACCGTCAACGGCAAGCGCGTCACCGAACTCGGCACGAAAGCCGATCCGGAACGCGATCACATCAAAGTGCGCGGCAAGCTGATAATCTCACTCCGCGCGCAGGAGAAACGCTACATTCTCATCAACAAGCTTCGCGGTTATCTGTCGTCAGCCTCTGACCCTAAGAACCGCCCGCTCGTCGCTCACCTCCTGCCGCCTTCCGCGCGCCGCGGGCTTCATCCTGTCGGCCGCCTCGACTTCAACACGGAAGGATTGATCATTCTTACAAACGACGGCGAACTGACTAACCTGCTGACCACCGGCGGCCGCGTCGAGAAGGTCTATCACGTCAAGGTGAAAGGCGCGCCCGGCGAAGCTCAGATCGAGCGTTTGCGTCGAGGGATCGCGATAGGCAGATCTCGCACCGCGCCGGCGGAGATTCATTTGATCGACCGCACAAGGGAGGCGGGCAACAACTGGTACGAGGTTACGTTGCGTGAAGGCAAGAACCAGCAGATCCGGCGGATGTTCGATTCGATTGGGCACTCAGTCGTGAAGCTTCGCCGTGTCAGGATCGGGCACGTCGCCGACGCAGGACTGGCTCCAGGTCAGCATCGTGAGCTCACGAGCAGCGAAGTGAAACGATTCTTCCAGGCTCCTCCCGCAAGGACACATCGCAAACCGAAAGAGGCAAAGCCGCGTCGCACGAAGACCAGGCCGCTCCCACGAGACAGGAATCCCAAGCGAGTCAGGTGATGCTCGGATTAGTTGTGGTTTGCGATGTGACGCTCCACAGTTAAGAGCAGGACGTTGAGGTTCTCCTCGGTCGTTGCTTGGCGCTCGGCCAGCCGGCCTATCGCTTGCTCGGTGGCGAGTATAGCTTCTTCAATGGCAACTTGCCACTCCGCATGGGTTGAGAGAATCTCCTCGGTGGCAACTTGCCGCTCCGCAAGAGTCGCGAGAATCTCGTTGGTGCGCTCCTGAGCGTTCGCGACGTCCAACAGCGTTTGCCTCACCTCCAGAATTATCTGCTCAGTCTTGCTGTGACGCTCAGCAAAACTCTCTGTGGCTTCCTCCGTTGTTGTCTGACGCTCAGCTAGGTTCGCGAGAATCTCATTCGTTCGTCGCTGAGAGTTCGCGACGTCCAACACGGCTTGCCCCACGTCCAGAATTGTCTGCTCCACCTTGTTGTGGCCCTCCCCTAAGCTCCGTGTGGTTTCCTCCGTAGTTGTCTGACGCTCAGCCAGGTTCGCAAGAAGCTCACTCGTTCGTTGCAGAACCGATTCTATTCGAGCTATATCACCCGAAAACTTAGCCTGCTGGTCGAGAATGAACTGCATAGTGCCTTCGATATCCATGCGCCTCCTATGACTTCGAGACAAGTGATGGGAAGTGAACTCGCCCAGGCCGGATTGCTTCCAGCGCTAAGGATCTTCAGTTTACAGCCGGCTGTCAAGCATGATTTTTCCCTTCCGCGCGTGTAGAATGTTCAGTTCGCACCAGCCCCCGGTCGTTGACAGATAGGTGTCAGGCGCGGGTTTGCGTCGAGTCGTGGAGGCACGATGGAGTTTGAACTGAACGAGGACCAGCAACAGATCAAGCGAACAATTCGCGAGTTTGCCGAAGCCGAGCTGAAGCCGCACGTCCTGGAATGGGACGAAGCAGGACACTTCCCTGTTGAGCTGCGGCCTAAGTTTGCCGAGCTTGGAATCCTGGGAGTCCTGTTCCCCGAAGAATACGGCGGCGCGGGGATGGGCTACGTCGAGTACGCGACGATCATCGAGGAACTCGCTCGCGTCGATCCGTCGATCGGCCTCGCGATTGCCGCGCACAATTCACTTGGCGCGGGACACATTTACATCGCGGGAAACGAAGCCCAGAAGCAAAAATACCTGGTGCCGCTTGCGAAGGGAGAGAGCTTTGCCGCGTGGGGTCTGACCGAACCAAGTTCCGGCTCGGACGCCAGCTCGATGCGTACGACGGCGGTGCGGCGAGCCAATGGGTGGGTGTTGAACGGCTCGAAGAACTTTATAACCAACGCAACGTTTGCCGAGACAACGGTAGTGCTGGCAATCACGGATCGAGCGGCCGGCTCGCACGGGATCTCGGCTTTCATAATCGAGCGAGGAACACAGGGCTTCTCAGTCGCCAAGAAGGAAAACAAAGTCGGCATGCGCGCCAGCGACACTGCCGCGCTGGTCTTCGACGAGTGCGTCCTTGCAAATTCAAACTTGATCGGTGAGCCTGGCCAGGGTTTTATTCAGGCAATGAAGGTGCTGGACGGCGGAAGAATATCGATCGCCGCGCTGGCGGTTGGAATCGCGCAGGGCGCATTCGAAGCAGCCTTGAAGTACGCGAAGGAGCGTCACCAGTTTGGACGATCCATCGCTGAGTTCCAGGCGATACAATTCAAGCTTGCCGATATGGCCACCCAGATCGACGCGGCCAGACTGCTGACGTATCGCGCAGCGGCAATGAAGAATGCAGGCAAACCCACGACCAAGGAATCGTCGATGGCAAAGCTGTACGCAAGCGAAGTCGCGGTACGAGTGTCCGAAGAGGGCGTGCAGATACACGGCGGGTACGGCTACATCAAAGACTATCCGGCCGAAAAGTATTGGCGCGATTCGAAGCTCTGCACGATCGGCGAGGGCACTAGCGAGATACAACGGACGGTAATCGCGCGCCAGATTTTGAAGGCGTGAAGTAGCATAGACTTTAGTCTGTGTCCGGTGATTCGTGTTGTATGGAAGTCTCCAGACGCAGACTAAAGTCTATGCTACTTCTTCAAGCAATGAACTCACTGTCAGAGAAGATTCTTGCCGGAGACAAACGCTCTATCGGCCGCGCGATCAGCGCAGTTGAGGATGCGCGCCCCGACGCGACTGAACTGCTCAAGGAGATCTTTCCTCACACCGGCAAAGCGCTGGTCGTCGGCATCACCGGGCCGCCGGGCGCCGGCAAGAGCACGCTTGTAGAGCGGCTCGCAGCTCTTTATCGCGCCGGCAGCGAGCCAGTGGGAATCATTGCGGTCGACCCTTCGAGTCCTTTCTCGGGCGGGGCGCTGCTTGGCGATCGCATACGCATGCAGAACATGGCGACCGACCCGGGGATTTTCATTCGCAGTATGGCCTCGCGCGGACACCTCGGTGGTTTGGCGCGGGCGACAGTTGACGCGGTGGCGATACTGGATGCTGCCGGGTATAATAAGATCATCATCGAAACAGTAGGCGTCGGCCAGGATGAAGTTGACATAGTGAAGGCCGCTGATGTTACCGTCGTCGTGCTTGTGCCGGGGATGGGAGACGGGGTGCAGGCGATGAAGGCGGGAATAATGGAGATCGGCGACATCTTCGCCATAAACAAGGCCGACCGCGAAGGCGTCTTGAGGACCGAGCGAGAACTTGAGATGTTACTTTCGATCTCGGAGCGGCCCGATGGTTGGACGCCGCCAATAATCAAGACTGTAGCGACCGAAAACATTGGAACAGACGCCCTGGCTGCGGCGATCGCAGATTATGAACGCTTCATTGGCGCGCATCGCGAGCACTCAGACGGCAGGCGAGCGCTCACCGCCGAGTACAGGATAATCGAGTTGCTGCGCGAGAGACTGTTAAAGGTTGCGATGACCAGGGGAGTGACCGAAAACGAGCTGCGCGAGATGGCAATGGCGGTCGCCGATCGCCAGCGCGACCCGTATTCGGTTGTTGATGAAATAATTGCAAGGCTGGGTATTAGTCCGTAGTCCGTAGTCCGTAGTCAGAGGCTGTTATCTAACTAACTACGGACTACGGACCACGGACCACGTACTATGAAGATCGATCATCTAGGCATTGCTGTTCGGTCGATATCAGACTCTCTCGCGTTCTATCGCGAGGCGCTTGGGCTCGAACTGGCGGGGACTGAGACGATCGAGGACCAGGGCGTCCACGTGGCGCTGCTTCCGGTAGGCGAGTCGCGAATCGAGCTGCTGGAGCCGTTTTCAGAGGAAACCACGGTTGGCCGCTTCATCGCCCGTCGCGGCGAGGGCTTGCATCACATTTGTTATGAGGTCGACGACCTCGCTTCTAAGATAGACGAACTCAGGTCGCGCGGTGTCCGTTTGCTGGATGGCTATCCGCGGCGCGGCGCTGAGGGAAAACTTGTAGCCTTTCTGCATCCGACGAGCGCGCACGGCGTTCTCGTCGAGCTGGTCGAGAGGCGAGAACATCACGAGGAGAATAAATGACTCTTAGTTCAAACGATTCGGAAGAAACAAACCAGGTTGAACCTTCGGCGGGTCAAGTCAGTCCTGAGGTCAGTCCTGAGATCAAGACGACTCTTGGGTCGGCACCAGTACGCAGGTCCGGTGGGAGGTCATCAGGAAAAGTGATCGCTGTCGTCGCGCTCATCTTCGCAATCGGAATTGGCGGACTCATCTTACAAAGGTCGTCTTCAACTCCAAAGACGGTTAAGCTCACCGCGCACGATATGCAACTCATCTTTCAGGAACTGCTGCCGCCTCAGCAGCAGCAACAGATCGCCTCTGACCCCGAGGAGAGAAAGAAACTCGTTGCAGACATCAAAAAGCTCCTGGCGGTCGCTCAGGTGGCGGAGCAAGAGGGCTACGCTGAGCATCCCGATCTAAAGACGCAGCTAGCTCTTGCACTAGACCGAGTATTGAACGACGCGTACAAAAAGAAGAACCCTGATGCGAAGGCGACCGACGAAGAGATAAACGCCTATTACCTGAATCATCCGAAGGACTTTGACGACTTCCTTCAAAGCAATCCTCGCGCAGCGCAGCAAGCGCAGGGACCGCAGCGCGACGAACTCAAGAAACAGCTCGGTGAGTTCAAGGTGATCGCCGAGCGTGCGCGCAAAGATGGGCTGGACCGCGAGGACCTCACCAGATTGCAGATACTGCTCACCCGCAGCCAGGCGCTTGCGGGCGCTTACCTGGGGGATCTTCAGAAGAATGCGGATAAGCTGGTAGCTGACGGCGACGTCGAGCAGTATTACAAAGATCACCAGACCGACTTCGATGAAGTCCGCGTGCGTCACATCCTTGTAAGCACGCAGCCCAAGCCGGATGCCGAGGACGAAAGCGACGCGAAGGATACAAAAGACAGCAAGGATAAGAAGGCGCCAGAAAAGCCAAAACCACTCACCAAAGAGGAGGCGCGCAAGAAGTCGCAGGATCTCTTGGAGCGCGCGCGTAAGGGTGAAGACTTCGCCAAGCTAGCGAAGGAGAACTCGGATGATCCGGGGTCGAAAGATAAGGGCGGCGAGTACGACTTCTTTGGTCACGGCAAAATGATGCCGGAGTTTGAGAAGGCCGCGTTCGCGCTTAAGATCGGTGAGATCAGCGATCTTGTCGAAACTCAGTTTGGGTTCCACATCATCAAACTCGAAGAGCGCCGAGCGGCTGCCTCGCCCGATACCGACCAGAAGGTGCGCCAGCAGATAGTCGACAAGCTGAAGCAGGAGAAACTCGAGGCCCGAATCAACGACATCGCGGACAAAAGCGACGTGGTGGTGCCGGAGGACTTTGACACAACGCCTAAGATGGCCAGTGAGCCTCAGACTTCAAGGACCGGACGGACCGCTGAAGCTGGAAAGCCTGAAGAGAACTAAAGATTTTGCAAGACAGGGGCTCAAAGAATTGAAAATTGAAAATTGAGAATTGCAAATTTTCAATTTCCAATTCTCAATTTTCAATCCTGCCAGCCCCTGTTCTTCTATCGGAGAAACGTTCGTGCCACACGCAAGCATCGGAGTGATCGGCGGAAGCGGGCTCTACCAGATGGCAGGGCTCACCGAAGTTGAAGAGGTCCGCCTGTCGACACCGTTCGGTGATCCGTCGGATGCGTTTTTCATCGGCAAGCTCGCTGGAATTCGGGTGGCCTTCTTGCCGCGTCACGGCCGCGGCCACACGCTCCTGCCGACAGAGATACCCTTCCGTGCGAACATCTGCGCGATGAAGATGCTCGGGGTCGAACGGATCATCTCGGCAAGCGCGGTTGGATCGCTCCGTGAAGAACTAAAGCCGACGGACATCGTCTTCCCGGATCAGTTCTTTGACCGCACTCGCCAGCGTGCCTCGACGTTCTTTGGCGGGGGCGTAGCAGCACACGTCAACTTCGCCGATCCCGTGTGCCGCGATTTGGTCGATACCCTGGAACGGGCTGCCAGAGCCGAACTCAGGGAGATCGACATTCATCGCGGCGGCACCTACATCTGTATGGAAGGCCCCGCGTTTTCGACCAGGGCTGAATCGGAAGCCTATCGCTCGATGGGGATGTCGGTCATCGGCATGACCAATCTTCAGGAAGCGAAGCTCGCGCGCGAAGCGGAGATCTGCTACGCGACTATGGCTCTGGTAACCGATTATGACTGCTGGCATCCGGGTCACGATTCGGTGACTGTTGAGATGATCATTGAGTATTTGAACCGCAACGCCGAGAACGCACAGAAGTTGATCGCAAACGCAGTCGCTCAGCTCGCGAACAAACAGCGCGCGTGCAAATGTGGCGACTCTCTTCGACATGCTATCATTACTTCGCCTGAAAGAATCACGCCTGAAGCAAGACAGCGACTGAAGGCGATCATTGGAAAGTACGTTGGTTGAACGAGAGGTGTTAACGATGTTCGGCTTGAAGTTGTTTGCCCTAACATTCATTTTCGCGCTGGTGGTTTTGGCCTTCTTTGGTTCAACGAGTCTGGCACAGGGGCCGGGCAAGCCAATAGAACCGCCGCGCGACGCTGCGATGGAAATCGCCGCCAAGCACAACCTCGAAGTCGCGCGATGGAACGTGACTAAGCGAAAAGCCTACGAAGGCGCTCGCGACCGGCTTCAGGAGATAATCGACACGTATCCCGACTTCTCACGGATGGACGAGGTCGTCTTTCTGATGGGCGAGGTTTACTTGAAGCTTGGAAAGAACGAGAAGGCTGCCGACTTTTACAACAAGCTACTCAAGGCTTATCCCGACAGCGAGTTCGCAAAGAAGACCCGCGTGCGTCTCGATGAACTCAACGTGGAACCGACAAAGAAATGAGGACGCGTGAAACGTGATGCGTGACCCGGACCCGCTGTTCCAGGTCACGCATGACGCATTACGTTTCACGGTCACTGGCACAAGGTAAAGATCATAAATGGCGATTATGGTTGTGGGCTCCGTCGCGTTTGACTCTGTCAAGACGCCCTTCGGAGAAAGAGATCGAATACTTGGTGGTTCGGCGACGTATTTCAGCGTCGCCGCTTCCTTTTTTACTGACGTACGAGTGGTCGCCGTGGTCGGAGACGATTTCGGACCGGCGGACGAAGCCGTCTTCCTCGAACGTAAGATCGACACCTCCGACCTCGAGCGCGTGCCGGGCCGTAGCTTTCACTGGAGCGGCGAATACGGCTACGACCTGAACGTTGCGCACACGCGTGACACCCAGTTGAACGTTTTCGCTGACTTCAAGCCAAAGCTATCTGACCGCGCGAGAGAGACGCCTTATTTGTTCCTCGGCAACATCCAGCCGCAGCTTCAGGTCGAGGTGCGCGAGCAGGTGGCCGCAAAGCTGGTCGCGGCCGACACGATGAACTACTGGATCAACAACACGCCCGACGATCTGCGCGAGATGCTGAGGCGCGTAGATCTGCTGGTCGTCAACGACGCTGAGGCGAGAGAGATTGCCAGGGAAGCCAACCTTGTTCGAGCTGCGCGCCGCATACTCTCGATGGGTCCGAAAAGGCTGGTCGTCAAGAGAGGAGAATATGGCGCGGCGATGTTCACCGCGGACTCTTACTTTGCAACGCCGGCTTATCCTCTTGAAGAGGTTTTTGATCCTACGGGCGCCGGCGACAGCTTTGCCGGAGGCTTTATGGGATACCTGGCGGCTACCAACGCAATCGATGAAGCCGCGTTCAGGCGGGGTATCATCTACGGCTCGGTTATGGCCTCGTTCAACGTTGAAGAGTTCGGATGCGAGCGCATGCGTCACCTGACATATGACGAGATCAACGCGCGCTTCCGCGAGCTGCGCGCGTTCTCGAATTTCGAAGAAGCTGAGATGCCGCCTTTCTAATCCGACCGAGGACGGACGACCGCGCTAGACGACCGGGGACCGACGACCGCGGACCGTCGGCTCTCTCGGTCTCCGGTCATCGGTCGGCGGTCGGCTCCGGTCATCGGTCGGCGGTCGGCTCCGGTCATCGGTCGGCGGTCAATTTGTCAAACCCAGTGAGCGATATCAGATTCATAAAGGCCCAGGGAATGGGCAACGACTTCCTGATCATCGAAGTGGAAGACGTCGCCACCCTGCGTTCCGCGAGCGAGTTGGCGCACGAGATGTGCCAGCGTATCTACGGCGCGGGAGCCGACGGTATCGTATTCGTCACCCGTGCTCGACACGAGGACGCGGACTTTGGGTCTCGTATCTTCAACGCCGATGGCAGCGAAGCCGGAGTGTCCGGAAACGGCACCCGCTGCACCGCGGCTTATCTTTATCACGCGGGATTGTGGAGCGAACCTCAGGTCAGAATCGCCACCGCCGCCGGTGTGAAGCAGGGCAGATTATTAGCACGCGAGGGCTCGCGCTTCGAGTTTGAGTTTGATATGGGAAGGCCGGACCTTTCGAGCGAAGCCGTGCCGATGTCTATCTCTCCGCTGGTAGCAAACGTGGTGCGTTACCCGCTGCACCTCGGAGGCGACGTGCTCGAAGTGACTTGTTTGTCGATGGGCAATCCGCAATGCATTCTCTTCGTGAATGATTTGAACGAAGTAAACCTCGAAGAAATCGGCCCGCTCATCGAAGATCATCCGATCTTCCCCGACCGCGTGAACGTCGAATTCGCGCGTGTGATCTCGCGCGATGAGATCGAGATTCGAATCTGGGAGCGAGGCGCCGGGCACACGCTGTCGTCGGGCACTGGGTCGTGCGCTTCAGCGATAGCTGCCTCGTTGAATGGCTTTACCGGTCGCGGTGTCCGGGTGCGAACCGAAGGCGGCACGCTTCGAGTTGACTGGCGGGATGATGATCGGGTGATGCTCACCGCTTCCGCGGAAGTGGTCTACGAAGGGCGCTGGCTGCTCGACCGTTAGCCACATGCGGGTGTGGTGGCGACGTGAACCGACTACAGAAAGCTAATACTAAAGACTTCAGGCATTCACTTTCGCCGGCGCGTTAGGAATCTCTCCATCAATCGTCGCGGCTCGTCCGTCTCGTAGGCCGCCACGAACGAAGCTATACCGCGCTCGATCGCTTGATCGAGCGGCAGGCGTTCCCACTCGCGGATCAGCGATTTTTGCAGACGCAGCGCCCGCGGCCCGCCTTCCAGAATCGCTTGCGTCCATCGTTCCACTGCCTGATCGAGTTGCGCGCGAGGGACCACTAGCTGGACAAGACCGCATTCGAGAGCCTCAGCCGCCGAAATCGACTCGCCGGTGTAAATCAACTCGGCAGCCTTACCCCAACCGATCAAGCCCGGCAGGAGCGCGGCTTCGATGACCGAGGGAATGCCGACTCTGACTTCGGGCATCCCAAAAGTGGAATGCTCAGCGGCGACTCGCAGATCGCACGATGCAGCGATCTCCAAACCCGCACCGAGACAATATCCGTTGATTCTGGCGATCACCGGCACCGGCAATTGGCGGAGCGCGGCACATGCGTTGTGCAACCGCGCAATAAAACCGCGTGCAGACGGCTTGTCGAGCGCGGCCATCTCGTTGATATCAGCGCCGCCGATGAAAGCCCGGTCGCCGCCACCGGTCAGAATCAACACTCTCAGCCGCTCGTTGTCAGCGAGACTCTTAACCGCCTCCGTCAGTCGCCGGATCAACTCATTATCGAGGATGTTGAGCCGAGCCTCATCGTCGATGACGATGCGAGCCACGCACCTGCTCTCATCGTGATCGTCGAGCGTCAGATCAAGCTTGAATTGTGATTCCATCATTACTCGGGCAGAAGTCCGTGGTCACTGATTGGCTGGAGAGTAATCCATCATCGAGGCGAAACGATCACACCGCGACGCCTCAACTCTTCAATCGCCTCGTCTTCATAGCCAAGCTCGCTTAGGATTTCAACCGAGTGTTGGCCGATTTCGGGGGCGAGTTGCGACTTTTTTTTCGCGACGCCATTCACGTTGATCGGGTTGTTCACCGTGGGCACGCTGCCCAGTTGCGGATGCTCGAACTCAGCGAAAACGCCGTTCGCTTTCATCTGAGGGTCGGCCGCCACCCGGTCCAGGGTCGGGATCGGGCCCCAGATGATGCTGTGCTCGTCAAACAACACTTGCCACTCGGCCATATCCTTCGTTGCAAGAGCTTCATCCAGCAGCGCGACTACTGCTTCTCCGTTTTCGAACCGTGATTCCGCTGTTGCATAACGCGGGTCGTCGATTAGATCGGTACGCCCAATAGCGCGGCAGATTCGGCCCCAATCGTATTTGGTGTCCAGACAACAAAACATGAACCGCAGGCCGTCGCGCGTTTGATACTGGTTGACCAGGGGGTTTAGCGAGGTGAAGCGCGTTCGCCTGGGTGGGAACTCGGCGCCGAGCATTGCGGCTTGAATCTGGCAACTGTTGCTCCACGCTCCAGTCGCCATCAGCGATGTTGATACCTTGGAGCCGCGACCGGTCTTTTGACGTTGATATAGCGCCAGCATGATCGCTCCGAACAACGCGAGCGCCACCGGGTGGTCGCCGGTTCCACACGGCGTTGCTCCGGTCGCGACCGTCAAATCGAACATGAATCCCGTTAATCCTGAGCGCGCCCAATAGGCCGTCGCGTCGTAACCCGGCTTGTTGGCGTCACTGCCCTGTTCTCCGTAGCCGGTAATCTGCGCATAGATCAGCCGAGAGTTGAGCGGCTCGATATCTTCGTAACGCACCTGAAATCTGGCCGCGAGATCAGGCGGGTAGTTGGTGATGAAAACGTCAGCAGTCGCAACAAGCTTGCGGAGCACCTCTCGACCGGCCTCGTCGCGCAGATCGAGGGCGAGACTTTTCTTGTTTCGCGCATCGAGCAACCAGCAATAGTTGTGTTCTGAGACGGCCATTCCCGGAAGGAATGAGAGGTACCGATAAGGATCGCCGCCCTGGGGCCGCTCGATCTTGATCACCTCGGCGCCGAAGTCGGACATGATGGTTGCGGCGGCCGGCCCGGCGATGTAGGTTCCGCAATCGATCACGCGCAATCCTGAGAGGAGGTTTCGGTTGTTGCTCATCGCGATGGTCACCGCCGAAGAGTAAGTTCAGGGTGAAAATGCTCGGCCAGTGTGCGGGCCAGCGCGGCCGACGCTTTGTCGGGATGGCGCTCACACATCAGGAGGGTTTCGCTTGCGAGGTTGACATCCCGCTGCAAGGCTTGCGCGAATTCGCGCCAATCGGGAAGTACTCCGCGCTCAAAAAGAGAATCAATCGCCATTCTCGACCATTCTTCAGTGTTGATATTCCTATGTTGCATCAGAGTCTCCACCTAATGTTCTAACCGCCAGACGCTGCCCGATGTCGCGGCACTGCGCCGCCACTTCTTCCCAGGTCTTTAGCTTAGGATCGAGAAACCGAAGCGTCTCGAATCCGTTGGTGCCACGGTCGTGCGGTTCGGGCTGCAGAAGGGCCTTGGTCACTTCGAGGATGATCGACGGCTGTCTTGCCCAGCCAAACTTCTCATCAAGCCCACTCAGAGCGTCCACCACTTCATCACGTTCGAGTAGACAAGACAGTTCGGCAAAATCAACGAAGTCCCGAGTGGTATCCCGCTCGTAGATAAGAAAGGCTTTCACTCTCAGCATCTCCTCGAGTGTGGGGATGATCAACGTCCCTTCCGGTGTTTCGACTCCCTGTGTCTCAAGCGGCGCCGAACGGCGAAGCTGACGATAGCCAACCTCAACGCCGTCAAGCGAGCCGAGAATCAGAACTGGAACCCTGATCCGCGCCTCCTTCCATCCGGGAACCTCGAACAGATGTTCTCTCACTTCCTGAAATCGTTTGTTGAGATCGGCCAGAACAAAATCGATATCGATCGACTCTCGATGATGAGCGAATAGCGCACACACTGCACCGCCCAGCGCCACACTGCCCGGCACTTCGCGGCCGGCACGCACACCGACTCTCACTACCTCCGCAAGCTCGGGCGGAATTGTGATGTTCCCTTCCCGGTGGGTTACAGCGTCTGCGCCTCTTTGTTCGACTTCGTCGCTCATTCGCGCTCCATTTTCTCAGGTACACGCCCGTTCCAAAAGAACCGTCCGAATCACCTGCCATCCACCGTGAACGCAAGCAACACGTTGCCGGGCTGGCCGATGAGCCGACCGTAGCCAGAGTTCGTATAGAGCACTCCATTTGCGATCGTCGGTCCTCCACCATCGAGCGTCCCGCCCTTTGCCTTCGTTCCGTTGATGGCGTCGTAAGGCTGCGCCGCGGTATCAAAGTCCCAGACAATCGTTCCGTCTTTGGTCGCGTAAGCACGCAAGTGGCCGTCAGCCGTGCCGGAAAAAACGACGCCGGGAATGACCGTCGCGGCTGCCGATTGAGAGTTGTTGCAACGCCCCGTTCCCCAGCCGCATTTCGCCGGAGGCGCGGGCGCGTTCCAGATCTTCTCACCGGTCGCGATCTTCAATGCGGTGATGCCCGGCTTGCGGGCTGCACCGCCACCTACGTCGGCAACAGGGACGTAGACATTCTCTGAATCTGCTGCAAAACCCCACTCGATCCCGCCCAGCGCACCGCCGTTACCCACTTTGACCTCCCACAGCTTCTTGCCGCGGTCGTCGGGATCAAGCGCGTACATCACACCAGACTTCTGCCCGGCCAGAATCACCTGCTTCCCGTTAGGCAGCATGCGCAAGATGGGAGAGCTGCCAAAGTCGTAATCAGGGCCGGCCTCTTCCGGACAGTTACCGACGCTCGGTTGACGGCAGCCTACGAGGAAGTTGTCTTTGGGACTGACTTGATTCCACCACTTGATCTTACCGGTCTCCATGTCGAATGCAATGATCGCGTCAGTATGAGTGGTCGCAGCATCGGTGTACGAATTGCCGGAGCCGACGTAGATGAGCTTACGCTTCAGATCAAGCGTTGGGGCCGACCAGACTGCGCCGCCGGCGGGACCGTACATCTGCGTCCCCGAGGAATTTTTCTTGAAGGGCCTGGGCTCGTCCTGGACCGTGAACGCTTTCCAAAGAATCTTGCCCGTGAAGGCGTTGAGCGCGACGATGCTCCCGCGAAACTTGCAGCATTCATACTTGGCATCGCGACCGGCGGTCTCTTCAAAAGAGGAAACGGGGACGAAAATGCGGTCGCGATAAAGTACCGGCGAGCCCGTTATGCGCGATAGCAGATGATCCTCGATCTTTGTCTTCCACAGAAGCCTGCCGGTGGCGGCATCGACAGCCTGAACATTTGATTTCTCGTCGCCGAAATAAAGCGCGAACTTCGCCTGCGATCCGGCAGGCAGCGGGCCGGCGCTCATCGCGGCGCGAACCGCGGCGCCTGCGTGCATCGTCCAATAGGTGCAGCCCGTTTGCGCATTCAAGCAAAAGATCTGTCCGACTTCGGTAGTGACGTAGAGGCGGTCGCCGATGATCACAGGCTGTCCTGTCGCCATCGGTCCGGGATGGGCCCACGCCCACTTCACCTTCAGACTGGGGACGTCTTCGGCCCTGATGCCCGCTTTCGGTTGATAGCGGGAGTTATCAAGATCACGGCCCCAGCCATTCCACTGCGGGCCGTTGAGATTTATCGGTCCGCCGCTTCCCGTGCAGCGGTTCGCATCGAGGTTTGCCTGAACCGGCGCGCCCGGCTGCTTCCCGCACAGAACAAGGCTACAACGAATATGCGAATTCGTGGTTTCATTCTGATCTCCTCACTCCGTGCTCACTTTCTTCTATCGCGGAGCTTTGCGATGGCTTCCTTGACCCCTGCAGCATCCTTAGCATTCGGCTCCGCCTTCAGATAGTTTTCTAATTCGCGAGCAGCGGCTTCCTTATTGCCTCGCTCCTCGTGAACTCGAGCTCGTTGAAGAAACACAGTATTCAGCCGCTTACCGCTGAGGTCCCAGGCACGATCCAACTCCCGGTCGGCATTCGCCAATGCGGTCTTTACTTCGCCCGCATCTTTGGTGCGCAAGGCTACTTCGATCAGCGCAACCGCGTGGTTGAAATGCGCGTTGACGTGGCTGTCGTTTAGCTCGGCAGCCTTGCCAAAGGCGTACTCTGCCGCGTGGAACTTCTGCTGTCTGACCATGATCATTCCAAACGTGTAATAGGCCATTGCCCCTTTGTCGTTAATCTGGCGCGCCCGCTCCAGTGCCTCAAGCGCATCGCTGTCTTTCCCTAGCCGGTAGAATTCGAAGCCGAGAGCAAGATAAGCGTCGAAGTAGTCGCTGAACTCCGTTGTGGCTTCGCGCAGAGAGGCGATGCCTTCGGCCGACTTGCCTTCCCGTAGTTTAGAAACGCCTCTTACGTACGCGGCGCGAGCGGCCTTCGGAACATCCTGGGCGTAGCTCGTGCCTGGTGGACCGAGCGCCGGTTCCGCGCGTGGGCGCAGGACTACCTCAATGGTGACCACTTCACTGACCACGTCCGATGAAGTACTCAACCTCATGCTGTCCCGTAGTGCTACGATTTGCATTGCGGGCTCGTACCCTGACATTGTGACAAATACTTCGTACTCTCCAGGCCGTAGAGCCGAAAAGGAGAAATCCCCGTCGTTCCGGCTAAATGCCTGGCCAATCACCGCCCCGGTCGAGCCTCTCAACTCAACGGCGGCGTTGTTAACAACAGCTCCATCGGACACTCGGACCTTGCCACGAATCATACTATTCTGGGCAAACCCGGCCATCGGCAGGAAAAGCAGCGCGGTTAGAGCTAGAAGAATTCGCTTCCTCATATGATTTGAGGTTTCCCTCGCGCGATTGGCGGCATTATAAACGAAGAAGGCGAGGTCACAAATCGATGTGGCTCACAATCAAGGTCGTCACACACACAAGCGTTCACGGTCAATCCCACCTCTTACACAAGGTGGTTATCCCGCCCACGCAGCCTGTTAGTAGCGCCGGTACGTTCCCTTAAGCGGCGCCTGCTCCACGCCGGGCTTGCTGAAGTCGCACACGCCCGCCGGAAAGATCGCCGCCATTCGCGCCTTCTGCGCAACAGTGAAGGTTGCTTTGTACGCTCCGTAGTTGATGGGCTTCAGTTGGCACTTGAGCACGTCGTTAGTCAGCGGCGCTCCGGCGACAAGGCGTGGCTCGCTGTGCACCGGGTACATCGTGTTGAAGCCAGTCGTGCCGTCGAACGTTGCCGTTTCGACAAACTTCTTGCCCGCGGCGTCCCAGTACGCATCGACCGCTTCGGCCGGCTTGTTGCGCACAACCTTGTCGGTCGAAGGCGGCGCCGGATCGGCCGCGATGTTGTCGAGCCACTTGTTCATCGTATCCACCGAGAGCGACGCCAGGTCCGCGCCGCTCGTCTGATTACCTTGTCGCGCAGGCCCGAGCCAGATGACCTGGTTATCGAACCGCCCGTTGGCCTTTTGCAAACGCGTGCGGATGGTCAAGTCACGATGTCGGTCATGAATGTCGCCTGCCGCATCGTTATAACTGCGCGAGTGCAGGATCGGCACGTTCGCAAGCCCGCCGCCGCCGGAATTCATCAAGCCACTCTCGTAGACCGCCCGGATCGCGACCGGATCACCCACCGAGCGCTGAGCGATGAAGTTCCCATCGATGTCGTTGCCGCCCATCTTCTCGTTCAAATCCAGGAACTCGTCTACGCTGATCGCGCCGCTGTTGAGCGCCCCAAGTCCGTATTGCAATCCGACATTGTCCTGGGGCTTGCGCGCAAACCCAGTCGCCGGATTGCGCCCGTAGATGTTCACGCGCATGTCCTGCACTGTGCACCGCGCCCCGGTAGGATTCTTCACCGGGTCATAAATCTTGCTCGCGTCGTTGAGCGCGCAGCCGCGCGCATTGGTGGCGGTGTAGACCGGCACAAAAGTCCTCTCCCACGCGGCGCAAGTCCCCCTGGTATAGCCCTCGACCGCTGTCTTCTTGGCGTCGGTCCAGACCGAGGAATCCGACTTGCGCCAGAAGTTCTGGAAGAGTCCGCAATCGGATGTGTGCATGGTCGAATCCGGAAATGAAAGCGACGGCTGCAGCCCATCCAGAAGGCCCGGATAGATTTCAGTGATCAACAACTGTTGGATCGCACCGCCCGACCCGCCATAGCCGACGGTCCATTTCGGCACGCCGTACCGCTCGATGAAATACTCCTTGAGCATCATGAGCGTCTCACCCTGCAACACTGCGTTGCCGTGCTGCTGATTGACGAGTTCGGTCGAGATCATGAACGCGAAGCCGCGCGACAGATACATGTGATTGAGCGCGGCGGTCGCTTGATTGACGCCCTGGTTGTATTGCGTGCCGGCTCCGCCGCCGAAGCTCACTGCCAGCTTGCGATTCCAGCCCGGGCCCGGCGTCCGCTGTAGAGGCAAATCGGCCCGGTTTGGATTGGGAACCAGTTGTAGAAGCGTAGGAAACGCGCGCCCATGAGGCGGAGGAGCAGCGGCTACAGAGCGCCTTGGATCGTCGAGGATCGCGATTCGATAAATGCTGCGGTTGATGGTTCCTGAATCCACGCGGACGATATGGGGCACCGTCTTTCCGTCGTTGGTAGTGGTGTTCACCAGGTCCGCGAGCGGCGCCCCGTTGGGATCGAGCGGCTTGAAGGTGTTGTTCGACGCACGGTAGAAGTATTCGATCTTTTGGGCAGCCGAGCAGTTGGCGTCGAGCGGCTGGCCGAGCCCCGACTCAACCGTGCGGCACTCGTAGGGCGTCAGATGCGGTCCGGAGAGAATCGGTCCCGTGATTGGATAGTTCGTAACCGTCAGGCTCGCTTGAACGCTCTTACCCGATTTCCCAGTTGGTTTGCCGGCTGGTTTAAGAGTTGCGCGCAGTATGTTATCTCCCACGGTCATCCCGCTGATCAATCCGCGAAAGCTGGCGGTATCGGGACTGTCCCCTGTGGGCGCAGGCGTGCCTGGCTGACTCTGCTTCAGCTGATCGGTCACATCCTTGCGATTGAGCGTCAGGGTAATCTGGCTCAATGAAACGCCGGCGGGCGCTTTGACCTCGATGAGCGCGTCGCCGCCGCTGACGAACTCGGGCCGCGACGACAGCGTCCCGATCTCGAGCTTTGTCGCCGATTGGGCGAAGACGTTGTTGTAACTGAAGGCGCCGAGAACACCGACAACGGCGATGACTGCGGTTATTCGACGTTGCAAGATCACATTCCTTACAAAGCTCATGTCGGTCTCCTCTCACAAAGCGATTAGACAAGGCAGGCAGGAATGCCTGCGCTCCCAGTCAAAGCGGCCGAATAATACCGCCATCGATGCACGTCTACAAGGTTCAGACTCCAAGCTTCAGCTTGCTGGATTCGATCGAGTTAACCCCCGGAAGCGAGCTGAAGCTTGAACTCTCAACGACAAACTTCCGCCTAAAGGCCGAACTACGAACGCTAACCACTGGGCCCGACTCCTGGAAGGTGCTCGCGATCCGACTGAGTCTATCTTGGAAAGTCGAGACGTCTCAGCAGGTTTGCAAACCGTGGGTCCGCACGCAGACCGTCAAACATTGGGTCGGCGTTCGCCGCGACCAACATCGGATCGCGCTCGTTGTAAGCTCTTTCCAGAAACGCTATTGCTTGACTGCGCTCACCGGCGGCCATGCAAATCGTCGCGGTATTGTAGGGAGACGCGAGACCGGTCTTCATCGCTCCCAGCGTCCTTTCGAGTCTCTTGCGGTAAAGCAACTTCATCGATTGCGCCGGGTCACGATCTCTAAGCGATGCGCCATCGTCTCCCATCTGCTTCAACATAGTTTCGAGAGCCTCTCGCGATTGACCCTTCAGCGTATAGGCGCGCTCGAGGCAAGCGAGGGCCGAACCAAAGGTGGGCTCGAGTTCGAGCGTGCGGTTGATTTGTTCGATTGCGTCATCGTAACGGCGAGCCATCAGATAAACCCATCCGACATCAGAATTCGCAAGCGGTGAGAGCGGATCAAGGCGCCGGGCCAGCTTAATCTGGTCTATGCCTTCGTCGAATCGTCCCATCGCAACGAGAAACCAGGCGTAGTCGTGATGGGCCATCCCGAGGCTGGGATTGATCTCGAGCGCGCGCTGAAAATCGCGCTCGGCATCTTCCCGCTTCCACTCATATCGAAACTTGATCGAGCCGAGCGAAACGTACGCATCCGCGTTGTCCGGATCGAGCTTGATCGCCCGCACCGCCGCTTCTCTGGCTTTTGGGTAAGCCTCCGCCGGGAGCATCACATAATACATTCCGAGCAGCCGGTAGGAATCCGCCAGCCCTGCAAACGCGGCCGCGTAGTTCGGATCCTGCTCGATAGCGTGATTAAAATACTCAACGCTTCGTCCAATGTTTTCCGCGCCGCCCTTGTTCCATAGGTACCGGCCTCTCAGATAGGCGTCGACAGCTTCCACACTCGCCGAATGGGGTGAATCGCTTCCCTTCCCGGCCAGAAGCTGAATGGCCAGCGCGTGTGCGATCCGATCGGCAACCTCGCTTTGCACCTTCAACGCATCGCCGGCCGAGCGATCGTAAGACTCCGACCATAGATGCGTCTGGTCGCTTACCTGAATGAGTTGAGCGGTGATGCGGACTCTGTTCTGTTCGCGACGCAAGCTTCCTTCAACCACGAAATCGACGCCAAGCTCCCGGCCTATGCGTGCGATGTCCTTATTGACGCCTTTGTAGGTCATCGCCGAAGTGCGCGCTATGACTCCAAGACTCTGCGGATAAAGCCGGCCGAGCTGCGCTATCATTTCTTCAGTCATCCCATCCGAGAAGTAATCCTGGTCGGCATCTCCGCTGAGGTTCTCGAACGGCAACACCGCGACCATCACTCTGGATACTGGAGCCGCAACTTTGTTGAGACTACGCCAACCAAAATAGCCGGCTATCACAAGCGCCGCTGCAATCACCCCCGTGAGAAAGGCGAGAGCGAGTCGGCGCGCGGATGACTTGACCGTCTTTGGCGGGGACTCGAAAACCGTCTTCTCGACTTCAGGCTCACCGACGACCCGCTCCGGCACGGTCGAGCCGTTAAGCGGTTCGACTTCGGCTATGAAGCGATAGCCTCGACGCAGCTTGCTGAACCTCCTGACGCGTGACTGTTTGCCCGGCGTGTAAAGCCAGGAATGCGAGCACCTTGAAAGGCTGCGGTTGGAGTCGAACGACCTGTCCGTTCTTGCGCAACTCGCCGCTCTTGAGCGCGATCTCGAATTCTCCGAAGCGAATGATCTGGTCGGCGGAAACCTTGGGCTGCATGGTGCGTCCTTCGCTTTCTGTCGGCGTTGATTATAGCCGCACACGGAGATCGAATGAAACTACGGCGTCATATGACCTCGCTCGTAACTTGGCGCTCCGTTGGTGTTTATTCCCTCACCTGAAACTCACCCGAAACTCATCAGGTTTTCGGCGGCAGTTCATTGGCCCCGCGATGAAAGCCGCCTAAGTTCGTGTTCGTAGTTCGGCCTTTAGGCGGAAGTTCGTAGCGCTTTGCCTGAGAATTACATACCAACGTCCGCCTAGAAGGCCGAACTACCGAGGAAGATACAAGCAATGAAGAACATCATCGAACCGTTTGAAGATTCAACGAGAGAGTCCGCGCCGGGCTTTTCTGAAACTCGTCGTCGCATGCTCTGGCTCCCGGGGACTATTGCCGCGTCGGTCATGCTCGACCGTGCCGGAAGAGTGTTTGCGGATGAGCTCAGCCAGGAGGAATCGATGAATCCGCTCGTGTCGAGCGCCGATCGGCAGCTTAATTGGGCGGCTTTTCTCAAACAGTGTGCGCCCGTTGCTGAGGAGCTCCACAAGGATTCGTCGGCTGCCGGCCAGGAGGCCTATCTCCACTGGATTGCTTCGATGATAGTGCGAGCGCGCACCAGTGACATTCCTCGTGCAAAGGTCGCGCGTTTCGGGAAGCTGGAGCCGGCGGTCAGCTTTGGGGTGGGCTATCGCGGCAAACCGTTCTTTATAGTCGAGTGGCAACTGGAACCGGGAGCCTACCTGCCGCCTCATTGCCATCCCAATGCGAGCGTATGCACGCTTGGCCTCGAAGGCGAAGCGCGCATACGCAATTTCGAAGTCGTTGGAGAAGCTCCGGAGTTCTCCTCGCGCAAGACCTTCCTCGTGCGCGAAACGCACAACGAAGTAATTGCTCCGGGCAGGATCAACGCCCTGTCTTCGCTACGCGACAACATTCACACGTTTCAGGCCGGCCGAAACGGCGCGCGCGGCATCGACATCAGCACCTACCATGGCCCGGACATCGGCTTCTCGTTCATGGACATCGCGGCAACGCCAAACGAAACCGAACGGCGCATCTTTGAAGCCGCCTGGAAAGGTCAAATGATCTGAGGCTCGTCCCGATTAAGTCTTCAATTCGCGCTCGATGCTTGTTGGGCTATCTTCGACCATCGAGCGAATACACCACGCATTCGCTCCAGCCGCTCCTTCGCGTTTGGCGTCTTATTCACCAACGTTTCAAGCTTTCGCAAGTAATCCGGCAGTCCAATCGCCTTGCGCACGTCCTCGATGAACGGCTCGACCTTGGAGAACACACCGACGTGCTCGCTGTTGGCGTCCAGAAACATTTTCTCGTCGATTCCGCCGTTGTTGACAAACGACGCGGCCATCTCCCAGTAGGAAGTTATCATTCGATAGTAGGCGCTGCTGTCGTGCCCGCTGATGAATATCTTCACAACGTCCTCGGCGTTCTGCGGGTCAAACTCGGTGAAGTACCATTTTCGCGCGCGGCGAATTCCCTCCTCGCGGCGGAGTTCATACAGCTTCAAAATCAATGCTACGTCTTGAGATTTGTCACTCATTTAGTGTCCTTTCGTTTTGTCTTTCTTTTGGTGGTTGTGTTTCGCGCGGCGCTTTTCTCGCCGAGCAATCTAAGCAGGCTGGGAGTTGTGCCTTGCCGCAGGCGATCGAGAATGCCCGTCCGTGCCTGGTCGAAGGCGCGCTTGTCCTGAAATATGTTGTAGTACCAGTTTGCCGCGTGCCCCAGCGCATGAAGCTCGAACGCAAGCTGAGGCGCGTCGACCCGAGGGTCGAGTTGGCCAAGGGTTTGCGCGTGCCGAGCCTCGTTCTCGATCGCGTCGAGCCAGGAGTGAGAAAGCTCGGCTATCAAGTCGCGAACCTTTCCCGGCCGGCTGTCGAACTCGATTGCGCTCGCCATGAAAAAGCAGCCGCCTCGAAAGACGCTGCGGCCCACGTAGTCGAGCCAGGAGTCGAGCATAGCCAGAAGCCTGGCCAGTCCGCGCTCGCTCTTGAACGCCGGCTCGACGACTTCGCGAACGAATATGTCGCGGGCCTTGGCGACGACGGCAAGTTGAAGTTCTTCCTTCGAGCCGAAGTGGGCGAACAACCCGCTCTTGCTCATGTGAAGTTCGTCGGCGAGGCCTCCGATGGTCAAGCCTTCAAGGCCTTCTGCCGAAGCGATATGCACGGCGGCCTGAAGAATCTGGTGCCGGGTCCTGGCGCCCCTGGCTTCTTTGTCCTGCTGCTTTCTGATCTCGCTTACTGCTTTCATTACCTCTCCTTTGCTGTAGCACGATCGTTCGCTTTTTACTACACGAACGGTCGTGCTGTCAAACTGGATTTCTCTAAAAACATACGGAGTCTCCGATCTTAAGAGAGCATGGTCAGACGTGATGAGCTTAATGACTGATGACGATCGGAGTGTGCGGGACGATACCAGGGTAAACCCAGACGCTCGCTGGAAACCTGAGAATACGGACAGCGTCGTGATCGATCTCGATGGAAGGCGTTTCGAGGAGCTTTATGTTCCCGTCGGAGAACGAGTATGTGTAATCGGGGCGTGGTCGGGTGACAAGCAAGGTATTGTGCCGGAGGGGAAAAAAACCGGAAAGGACCTCATCTTGATCCGGGGTCACCAGGAAGAGGTGGCTGAAATTCTACGTAAAGAAACAGCTCGTTCGTTGGTAGGCGGCGTGATATTAGGCGTTGTCGTTAATGTGATAGTTTTTGTTGCTTTGATGAACATTCGCTAAAATCCTCATCCTTTCTTAGAATTCAGGAAGTGAAGCACACGATCGACACGCTGCAGCCGAGCCATTGGGAGGAGGTGCGATCGATCTATCTCGAAGGCATTGCTAACGGCAACGCGACCTTTGAGACTGAAGCTCCCGATTGGGAAACCTGGGACCGAAATCATTTGAGATTTGCCAGACTCGCTGCCCGGAGCGGCGACGACGTCGTGGGTTGGGCGGCGCTCAGTCCGGTATCCAGCCGCCAGGTGTACGCCGGTGTCGCCGAAGTGAGCGTTTACGTCGCGGCATCGGCTCGCGGCATGGGTGTGGGACGCTCGCTGTTGGTTGCCCTCATCGAGGAAGCCGAACGAAACGGCATCTGGACCTTGCAAGCCGGAGTATTCCCCGAGAATACCGTCAGCATCGCGTTGCACCAAAGCTGCGGTTTTCGCGAAGTAGGCCGGCGAGAAAGGCTCGGGGTACTTCGTGGCGTATGGCGCGACGTAATCCTGTTGGAACGCAGAAGCCGCACGATTGGTGTTGGGTAATGTTGGTGTCGGCGACGCGAACCCTTTTCTTCAAAGAGCCTTGGGCTTTTACGCGAGGCCTCCCCGGGGTGCCCGCATATGGGTGTGATCTAAAAGTGGGATTTGCATTGGTGTTGTTATTTTGTCGCTCTCAGTTGATCCGCGACAACGCGAGTTCGCCCTCCGTCAGGAGGGCCATGTCTGTGACCTAACTGAGCGTATGGTCCTGGAAGGCAGACATGACCCTCCTGACGGAGGGCGGCATCCTTAGTAACCGCACTCTATAAACATTCCCCTCCTGACGGAGGGCGTGGCCCTCCTGGCGGAGGGCGGTGCAGGTCTGCGCAAGTCCCACTGTTATCACACCCCCCGCCTGCCGGCACTCGAATCTTCTTGACAACCCTATGTAGCATTCTATATAAATAGCATCCTACTCATCCCACGCACGCTCAAAAGGAGGGCTGATGAGTCCGAAAGCCTATCTCTCTCACGCGGCGGCGGTCATCCTGCAAGCGCTCGCCAACGGCTATCAGTACGGCTTCGACATTATGGATATCACCGGACTGCCGAGCGGGACCGTCTACCCTGCCTTGCGCAGACTCGAGCAAACCGGCCTCATTGATTCCAAATGGGAGAAAGCCGGTATCGCTCAGCGCGAACAGCGCCCGCCGCGCAAGTATTACGAATTGACACCTGATGGAAAAGACGCCTTAGCCGAAGCCGTCAAACGCTACCGGCTGTTGGAGAGTCTTCGGGCGCAGCCTTCGAAAGTCAGACCATCTCGTGAACGCGGATGATCAGCGAGGTTTCAGATGGCGTTCTCTGATCGATTCAAGAATCCTTTCCGCCAACCGCATCTCTGGTTGATTGGCGTGCTCGGCGTGATCGTGCCTCGCCGGTTGCGGGCCGATTGGCGGCAGGAGTGGGAGGCCGAGTTGCGGTACCGCGAACTGCTGCTGGCTGATTGGGACAAACTCAATTGGAAAACAAAACTCGATCTGCTGCGGCGCAGCCTCGGCGCGTTCGTGGATGCGCTGCTGCTACAACCGCGGCGATGGGAGGACGAGATGTTTCAAGACTTGCGCTACGGCGTACGGATGCTCTTCAAGGAACCCAGCTTTACCGCGGTGGCAGTGCTCACTCTCGCGCTGGGCATTGGCGCGAACACGGCGATCTTCAGCGTCGTCAACGCAGTGTTACTGCAGCCGCTGCCTTACGCGAAGGCCGACGAACTGGTTCTGATTTACAACACGCCGGGCGGCGACATGCAATGGCCTTTCTCCCCGGTGTCCTATTTGAAATTGAAGGAGCGCAACAGCGTCTTCACCGGCATAGCAGCGCTGAGCAATAAAGGATGGGCCGCGAATCTGACTGGTCTGGGGGAGCCGGAGCGGCTGCAGGGCTTTCAAGTGTCAGCGAACCTCTTCCCGTTGCTGGGCGTAGCCCCGGAGCTGGGCCGCACCTTCCGTAACGAAGAAGATCGTCCGGGCGAAAATCGCGTCGTGGTGCTCAGCAACGAGCTCTGGCGGCGGCTGTTTGCTTCAGACCGCCAAGTTGTCGGACAGGCGCTCACTCTCAACGGCGAGCCGTACACCATCATTGGCGTGATGCCTTCTGATTTTCGGTTTTTCACCAAAACCGATTTGTGGACTCCTCTGGCGTTTACGGCGGCGGATGAGAACGATCCCGCGGGCTATCTTGAATTGATTGCTCGCCGCAAACCCGCCGTGCCGATCGAGCAGGCCGGCGCGGAACTCGAAACCATTTCGCGTGATTTTAACAGTGACCCCGACTCAAAGGTCCGCGCGCGACTCAGTCTTCCTCAGGCGGCGCTGGCGCAGGAGGTGCGTTCGATGCTGCTGCTGCTGTTTGCCGCGGTCGGATTCGTGCTTCTCATCGCCTGCGTAAACATCGCGAATCTATTACTAGCTCGCGGCAGTGTGAGAAAGAGAGAGTTGGCAATTCGCTCCGCTCTGGGTGCGGGCCGATTGCGCGTCGTGCGTCAGTTGCTGGTTGAAAGCTCGCTGCTTGCGCTTGTCGGCGGCGCGGGCGGATTGCTTCTGGCGAACTGGGGGGTGCAGTTCCTCGTGAGCGGGCTGCCCGAATATGTGACCGCTGCAAACTCGCGAGTGGCAATGTTGAAGATTGACGCCACGGCGCTGGGCTTCACCTGCGCGCTCTCGTTGCTAACCGTTGTCCTCTTCGGCCTGGCCCCCGCTCTCCACCTTTCGAAAACCAACCTCAACGAAGCGTTGAAAGAAGGTGGACGAACCGCAGGACCGCGCAACAAACTTCGATCTGTGCTTGTAGTATCCGAAGTCACTTTGGCTATGGTGCTTCTGGTCGGAGCCGGGCTAATGGCCAGAAGCTTCTGGCGTCTGGCGCATGTCAATCTCGGGTACGAACCGGCGGGAGTGCTGACCGCGAAGATTGATCCGTCAGGCGAGAGGTACAAAGAGCTCGCGCAGGTCAACGCCTTCTATCAGCAGTTGCTGGAGCGGGTCGGAGCCATTCCCGGCGTAAAGGATACCGGGATCATCAACAGCCTGAGGGCGTCGTTCCCTCTCAGCATTGATGAACATGCGCCTCTTCCGCCCGAGCAGCAGCTATCCGCTGAACTAAATCAAGTGAGCGCCGATTACTTCAAGGCGATGGGAATCCCGCTGCGCGCCGGACGATTCTTCGACGACCGTGATGTGAAAGGGGCACAGCCAGTCGTGATCATCGACGAATATCTGGCTCAACTCGATTTCCCCGGTGAAGACCCAATCGGTAAACACATCAACTGCAAAGTCAGCCGCGCGACGCCGAATATGTCGTACCAGATCGTAGGCGTCGTCGGAGGGGCGAAGTATTGGTATCTCAGCCACCAGCCGCTCCCGCACATGTACTACTCTTATTTGCAGGACAACTGGTGGTCCATGTCGCTGCGGGTTCGCGCACAATCGGGTGATCCGATGAAGCTGGCCGGTTCAATTCGCGCCGAGCTTGCGGCGATCGACAAGAACCAGCCGATTCATTCGTTCAAGCCGCTTGAAGCGACGGTCTCCGAGCTCGTCGCTCCGCAACGATTCACAACGTTTTTGCTGAGCGGTTTTGCATCCCTGGCTGCATTGTTGGCGGCGATCGGCATCTACGGGGTGATGTCATATGCGGTGACCCAACGCACTCGGGAGATCGGTGTGCGCCTGGCTTTGGGTGCTCAAGCCGTAGACGTGCTGAGAGTGGTAATGACGCAGGGCATGATACTGGTTGCCGCCGGAATAGCGGTTGGTCTTGGCGCTTCGTACGCGCTAACCAGGTTTATTTCGGACTTGCTCTTCGGTATCGAGCCGACCGATCCCGTGACTCTTGTCGCAATCACTTTGCTGTTGGCGGCGGTCGCGATGGTCGCGTGCTTCATCCCGGCGCGCCGAGCGACGAAGATCGATCCGATTGCCTCGTTACGAATGGAGTGAAGGAAAGCCGATGCCCCAGGCGATGCAAACAACTCGCTTTCGTTTTTGGCTCTGGCTGATCCGTTTGATTGGCGTGATTGTGCCGCGCCGGTTGCGCGCCGATTGGCGGCAGGAGTGGCAAGCCGAGCTGCGATACCGCGAGTTGTTGTTGGCTGATTGGGACAGGCTCAATTGGAAAACAAAATATGATTTGCTCCTTCGTAGTTTCGGCGCGTTTTGGGATGCGTTGGCGTTACAACCACAAAGATTGGAGGACGAGATGTTTCAAGACCTTCGCTACGGCGCGCGAATGTTGATCAAAAATTCCGCGTTCACTTTGATTGCGGTCTTCACTCTAGCGCTGGG
>WNFR01000286.1_pt1 | contig 50967 bp, 45 predicted proteins | sample 5400221 | NCBI WGS metagenome assembly WNFR01 (sample SAMN13153357, study PRJNA577476) | soil metagenome | isolation source: 40 cm soil under Madrone tree | place: USA:California | collected 2016-06-14 | reverse complement strand
CACGCGATTCTCACCTCGTCGCTTGAAGGGCCGGTAAACGGCGTTGCTCCGGAAGCCGCGACAAACGCGGAATTCACCAATCAGCTCGCGCGTGTGTTGCATCGCCCGGCCTTCCTGCCAGTTCCCGAGCTTGCGTTGCGAGTGTTGATGGGAGAGATGGCGGACGCGCTCCTGGGCAGTCAACGTGTAATTCCAGCGGCCGCCCTCGCATCGAAGTACGAGTTTCATTATCAATCTCTGACGCCGGCGCTCGAGCACTTGCTTGGAAATGCAAAGACTTCTGATTAACTGTTGCGCTCCCGGGTCGCCGATAATATGATAACAACCAGTCGTTAGAATCACCCGACGGCTGATTAGAGCGAGGCCCCTGAAAATCGATGGCATTCTGTCCCAACTGCGAAGCTGAATATCGAGCCGGCATCACCGCTTGCCCTGACTGTAACATAGATCTCGTATCTGAATTGACGCCCGAAACCAGCGTCCACGATAAGAGTGATGCCGAGCCGGTAAAGCTCAGGTCGTTTAGAAACAGCGCCGAAGCCGAAATGGTATCCGAGATGCTCGGGCAAAACGGAATCCGCTCATTTGTAGAGGGCGGAGAGTTTGCGATCATCCCGGGTAGCTTCTCGCAGGAAGTCATCGTAATGGTTGATGAGCGAGATCTAACGCGTGGCGTCGAGCTCTACGAAGCTTTCTTCAACTCCCAGTCTGCCCCTTTAGCCGAAGATCAAACTGAAGACGAGTAAGGTCGTTTTTGGTTCCTGTCTCTGGTTCGCACACCTCACAATCGAACCAGCAATATCAAAGATCTAATTCTGCTTCTAGTGTGTCGCTGTGTCTTTGGGCCGGCCGGATTGGTCGACAAAGGCGCCAGAAGCCAAAACTCAATTGGGGGCATAAGCATGAAGAATCTCCTACGCATATGCGCGGTCGCTTCGATGGTGTTCAGCCTGATATCGGCGGCTCACGCACAGGAAGGCTCGACCCGAGCCGAGTTCGAATGTTTGGCGCTCGCCAACTCCTCGAATGTGGCATTTGCCGGAGAGCCATCCGGGCTCCTCTCATTCCATCACGTGTGGACGCCAGGTTTGGACTACGGCACGTTCCAATCCAATGGACTCAACTTTGTGTATGAAACACAGGGCACTGGTGATGATGTCGTTGTTGTCGTGCACGGCGGCGCCGGTCTTCCGCACGAGTATTTTCATCCGATGTTGTCTAACCTGGGCCGCTACGTGAAGCTGGTCTACTTCGACCGCCGCGCCGACACGCTCAGCACGAAGACAGGTCACGGCCCGGCCTCGATAGAAGAGATGGCTGACGACATCGAGGCGTTAAGAACAGCGCTGAACGTCCAGCAAGTGACATTGTTAGGCCATAGCTTCGGAGCGACAATCGTTCTGAACTACGCGTTGCGCCATCCGGCTAACGTGAAGCGCCTGATCCTGGTCAGCGCCACGGCGGCGGTCGAGAATCCGGCAGAAGGCGAAAAGAGAATCCTCAAGAAACTCTCGCCGCTCGAGATGAATGCCTACAAAGCGACTGAAGGCGGAAAGGGCGCGGCAAATCCGTGTGAACGCGTGCGTATGCGTTATTCGGTGCTGTACCCGCATTATTTCTACAAGCCATCGCCATACGAATTTGATCGCGGCGTGTACACCGTATACTTCGATGCGCTGTCAAGGAAGCAGGCGCTCGGATCGGACACGACCGGGCTGGACGTTCACAGTCAACTGGGCCGGATCAAGGCGCCGGCGCTGGTCGTGGCGGGGCGTTACGATCTGGAGACACCACCCGATCAATCTTCGGAGCTCGCAAGCGGGCTTCCGCATGCCAAGCTGGTGATGTTGGAGCACAGCGGCCACTTCCCATTTTTCGAGGAGAATTACTTGTTCACCGAGTGGGTGCGACAATTCATGATGACCACCAGCGGCCGCGTCGAAGGTGTGGCAACGCAAAAAGCTGGCGCCGAGTCATCGGGTGGCGCTCACTAGTCCGCCACAGGTCCGCCACAGGTCCGACACTAGTCCGACAAAACTTCAGTTTGTCGCTGGAGTTTGGACATTTCTCTCGGCCAAATTCAACAGCGCAATAGGGGGTAAACCGCGTAGCGGTGCGGCCCACTAGTTGGGCTTCGACAAGCTGCCAGCTTGTCGTCGTCGACCTTCAGTTTGTCGTCCGAATGAAGAATGTCGACAAACTGAAGTTTGTCGGACATCGGCCTCGTGATATAAGAAGCCTGTGAGCCGCGAGATCATAATATTCGTTACTGCTCCGAACAGCGAAGAGGCTAGCCGAATAGCCAATGCGCTCGTGTCGGAGCAGTTCGCCGCCTGCGTCAACATTGTCCCTTCGATTGAATCGATCTATCGATGGGAAGGAAAAGTCACGAGCGACAGAGAGGCTTTGATGATCATCAAGACGACGGACGATCGATACGTTGACGTAGAAAGCCGCGTCAAAGAGATGCACACTTACTCGACGCCTGAAATTGTCGCGATCCCAATCGTGCGAGGCTCACAGGAATATCTCGACTGGCTCCGCAAATCCACTGCGATAGGGTAAGCCTGCACCGTTATCAACACACGCAACTAGTGTTTGAAGTGGCGCATTCCGGTGAAGATCATCGCCAGATTGTGTCCGTTTGCGGCCGCAATTACCTCTTCATCACGCAGTGACCCGCCCGGCTGTATGACCGCGGTGATACCGGCACGAGCGGCTTCATCGACGCCGTCTCGAAATGGAAAAAACGCGTCCGATGCGACCACGCAACCTGCAAGCGGCAACTGTGCTTTCATAGCGCCGATCTTGACTGAATCGACGCGGCTCATTTGTCCCGCGCCAACTCCGACCAGCTGTCCATCGCGAGCGTAGACGATTGCGTTTGACTTAACGTGTTTCGCAATGATCCAGGCAAAACGCAACGCGCGCATCTCTTCGTCGCTCGGCCGTCGCGAAGTGACAAAGCGAAGCTCCGCATCCACAAGAGCTCCGCGATCGGGATCCTGAATCAGCATGCCGTTGTCGCTTATCACTCGCAGATCAAACTGCGCGCCGGCCGTCTGTTCCTTGTCGACTCTCATCACTCGCAAGTTCTTCTTTGTCGCGAAGACTTCAAGAGAAGCCGGCTCATAATCGGGAGCAACGATCGCCTCGAAGAAAGTCCCGGCGATCGCGCGGGCAGCCGCTTCGGTCACAGTTTGATTGAACCCGATGATCCCGCCAAAAGCAGAGACAGGATCCGTGGCGCGAGCTTTCTCGAATGCTTCAAGAACGCCGGCTCCGGTAGCGGCGCCGCAAGGATTCGTGTGTTTGATGATCGCGCAAGCCGTGTCGTTGAACTCCGCGACCAGCTTCCACGCGGCCTCCAAATCGATCAGGTTATTGAAAGACAGCTCCTTCCCCTGGAGCTTCTCTGCGCTCGCGATTCCACCAACTGAATCGGAGGTTAAGTAAAGCGCTGCACGCTGATGAGGATTCTCGCCGTAGCGAAGGTCGAGGGTTTTCCTGGCAAAGATCGTAAGCCTTGCCGGAAGGCCTGTCGGTTTGTGAACCCGAAGCGCATTGGCATGGTCGAGCGTGACCGAGCCCTCGAGAAATTCCGAGATGGCCGCGTCGTATCGCGAAGTCGTTTCGAATGCCCGCCGCGCGAGCCTGAACCGCGAAGCTTTTGACAACTGACCGTTGTTTGAATCCATCTCACCGGCGACCGCGGCGTAGTCAGATGGGTCGACGACGATTACAACGTCTTCGAAGTTCTTGGCTGCTGACCGAATCATAGAGGGGCCGCCGATATCGATGTTTTCGATCGCCTCTTCGACGGTTACATCTTCGCGGGCGACGGTCTCGCGAAACGGGTAGAGATTGACAACAACCATATCGATGTACTGAATGCCGCTCGCCTCGACCTGGCGCTGGTGTTCAGGATTACTTCGGATCGCTAACAGACCACCGTGAACCTTCGGGTGCAGGGTTTTGACGCGCCCATCGAGCATCTCCGGAAAACCGGTGAGTTCAGAAACGTCTCGGACGGCGAGGCCCGCTTCCCTCAACAGCTTCGCAGTGCCGCCGGTTGAGATGATCTCAATCGAATGCCGGCTCAATCGTTGAGCGAAATCAACGAGCCCTGTCTTGTCGGATACGCTTATGAGTGCGCGTTCTATTCTCTTCATGTCCATAACCTTTCGTAGACTGCAGATATTACCGATCTTTGCGTCTTTGCGTTGAGAATTTATCGCTCGTTGAGAATTCTCAAGGCCGCGAAGAATTCTCAACGCAAAGACGCAAAGAACCGCAAAGCTCGCTAAGCCATCCAGTCTTTATCCAATTGGTGATTGTAGTCGAATCCAGCACGGCGGCCCTCCCATCGTGCTATGAAATAAAGCACGCTTCCGATCGCGACCCACACCAGAAGCAGTTGCCATATGGCGATGCCTCGTTGCTCGGGAGGAAGACTCTGCTGTTTTGCGAGGTCGTGTGCCACCGTGACTACCGACAGATAGAGCATCGAGGCAACCGACAACAATCCCAGAATCACAAGCAGGGAAGGTCGAATCTTCACTTGTGCCTTTTGATAAAGCGCGGGCCTGACGAAGGGCAGCGCGACCAGCGAGCCACTGTGCATTGCATACGTCAGAAAAATTGCCAGAAGCGAAATGTCCAGCACGTAGCCAAACTTCTTCGTCCACAACAAGGCAAGTGCTACAGCGGTATTAACTACTAAACTCACCCAGGGTGTGTGAAATCGTTCGCCCACACGCGCGAACCACTGCGGCGCCATTCGTTCTTCGCCGAAAACATAAAGGATTCGCGCGGGAACGAACATCGTAGCGTTCAAGCAAGTCGAGAACGCCATAAGCGCGCCGACTGTCACGATCGCGCCGCCCCACCACGGCAAATAGCGAGCCGCGGCATCGCTCATTGCGAAACTCGATTGAGCGAGCTCCTGATAAGGCACCACGCCAAACGCCACCAGCGACATCAGAAAGAACATCACCATCGAAATCAGGATGCCGTTGATGAAGATGCGCGGAAGCGAGCTTCTCGAATCTTTAGTTTCACCAGCGGTCTGGGCGAGAGCTTCGAATCCCGCATATGCGAACAGCAGCGGCGGAAGAACCGCTAGAAATCCTCGTTCACCGTCGGGTGTGCCGTGAGCCCAGAAGCCGTAAGGAAAGAACGGCGAGAAGTTCTTCCAATCGATCGCGAATAGTCCCGGTACTACCAGCACAACGATCGCCGCGCACTTCACTATGACCATCGCGGTCTGAAGCCAGCCGTAGAACTTCGCTCCGGCAACGTTCAGCAGAAAGAAGAACAGCACCGCAGTGGTTGCGATTACGACTTCGCCGAAGCTGGGATCACCGGAGTAGCTTGCTTTCAACGACTCGCCAAAAGGCAACACTCTCGCGAACCACGAATCCATGTTCGGGTAGAAGAATTTCAGATACTGCCCAAGCGATACCGCGAGGATCACCAAAGCGCCGATGTAAGAAAGCCACTTCAACCAGAGTGCGATGAAGCCGAGGTAGTAGCTTCCGGTCGTTCGCGAGATGTGCAGGTACTCGCCGCCGGTACTCGTGCCGAGTGGCGTTGAGATGTAGACGGAGTACGCGACTGCAGTAACAAGTATTACCGGCGCAAGCACAAGATAGGCGAGTGGGATCGACGGACCGGCAATCGTAGCTGACTTGCCTGTAACGACGAATATGCCGGAGCCGACCAGGATGCCGATGATGGTGGCGTAGCTCTCGAGTTTGGTGAGATCGCGCTTCAGCTCGACTCTGTGGTGCGTTTCTTTTTCAGTAGCTATGGCCAAGGCTTATGTCGATACCTGTGACTTCGCAGCGCGGAGTATTGTGGCAGGCAGGCGATTCGGTGTCCAACGAAAAGCGGGCGCGATACTCAGGAAACCTCACGTAACAGTCTCCGCTTTTCAAACATGCAGCAGCGCAAATCTCCTAGTATTGTCAGCTTGACAACCGTCACCGGCGAGACTGAATCTAGGCGCATCCTCCAGGCAGAGGTGCGGCTCCCTGAGTTGACGCAAAATGGGCTTGAACTGAATGACAACACCGGTGTGGTAGTGTCGCGCTCTACATCCCAAATAAGGAGGGAATACGGAGACATCAAGTACTCTTGAACTGTTCGAGCTCGAGCATGTAATCATTCTGACGAAGCGATCTCAGGAGTTCAATGTCGCATCAGACGAGGTAAGTTCCTCATTTAAGAAGAAACGTCAGTCGGCCGGTCTATTCACATATGGAATAGAAGTAGCTCACGGGACTCGCATACCCAGCGTCCGGCGATAGTCGACCGGAAGGTCTGCACCGCTGATGCTACATACCGAAACTATTCCACAGGCCGAGTAAAGGTGAATGGGATGGATAGCGTGCCGTCTGAGTTCTTCACTTGAATGATAACCGTCTGACCATGCGCGATCTTCTTACCCGCTTTATTGCCGATCAATTTGGTATTCGGTTTCGTCTCGTCATTACTGGTCTTTTGGTCTTCGGCGCTCAAGAGGATTACCGCGCTGTCGCTGAAGTTCTCGCCCGAAACGAGCAGCCTCCTTCCGCTTACCACAATGCCGGTGATTATTGGCGCGGCTGTATGCCCGCCGGGCTCGATTTTTGCCACGAACGATTCGGATAATGGGCCGCTGAAGTTTGACTTCAGAGCGTTAATTGTCGGGAAGTTCCTGGAGCGCGTCGAACCGGCGACGTAAGCATTGCCCGCGGTATCAATGGTTAAGTCTGTGCCGAGGAGGGGCGCGTCGTCAGAGTTTCCGCCAAGGTACGTCGAATAGAATAGCGCCGATCCTGTCGCGTTAAACTTCGCGATGAAAGCGTCGTAGCCCACCGATGTTGCAGCGTAGAGATTTGACGGGGCGCGTGGGTCAATCGCAATTGAACGCGCCGAAGTACTGCTCAGGCCGGTGGCCGCCCAACTGCCGCCGCTGTTCGTGATCTTGAACACGCCACCCACGCTTGGTTGTTGAACGCCGACGTACAAGGTTGAGCCGTTTCCTGGGTCCACTACCACAGAAACCGGATCAAGGGGCAGACCATTGCTGATTCCGATCCAGTGCGCGCCCTGGTCGTCGCTTCTGAAAAGGCCTTCTCCGGTTGCTGCGTAAATAGTCGCCAGAGATGCCGGAGCAACCGCGACGGAGCTAACGTTGGGCAGGTTGAGTAACGTGTTTGTCCAGCTCCTTCCGGAGTCGGTGCTCCTGAAGACTGTGCCGTTGACAGGGCCCGTCTTCGACGTGCCCGCATAGAGAGTCGACGTGTTTGAAGGATCGATGGCCAGAGTGTTGACTGTGGAGTCGGGCCCGTTACCCGCGAGCCGCACGAAGCTCCAGGTCACACCGCGGTCTGTGCTGCGCGCGACGCCGCTTCCAGCGGCGTCGCGCGCTCCGGCATACACGTTAGAAGGATTCGACGGATCGATTGCGATCGTCAGTGCGAATAAACCCGCGAGGCTCGTGGCCCAGGTTGCACCGCCATCGGTGCTCTTCAACACTCCTTCGCGGGTCGCGGCATAGAGCATCTGTGAGGTGACGGGATCAACAGCCAGAATGAAGGCTTCGAAACCTCCCGACTCTTCGTTGAGCGCCGTCCAACTTGCGCCTCCATTAGCACTCTTGAAGATGCCGTCTGGTGTAGCTGCATACACCGTCGATGGATTTGTGGCGTCAACAACCAAATCCCACACGAAGTAGCTGGCAAGCCCCGCGTTAATCGAGCCCCAGTCCTGACCGGCGCTGGTGCTCTTGAAAGTGGGGCCACTCGCGTTCGCGCGCTGGAACCCGCGCGGAACCGGCATCTCCATCGAAGAAGTATTACCTGTTACGTAAGCGTTGCCCTCCGAATCAACGGTGATGCTGGCTCCTGATTCAGTGCCCTTGCCGCCAAAGTAAGTTGAATAGACAAGCCCGCTGCCCGCTGCATTCAGTTTCGTAACGAACACATCAAAGAAGCCGGATTTGGTTCTGAGAAACGCCCCGTTGGTCGTTGGAAAGTCCGCCGAGTTGGTTTGGCCGGTGACATATGCGTTATCAGAGAAGTCTACTGCTACGCCGAAGGCAGCATCCGCGTTTGTGCCGCCGATGTAGGTAGAGTAAACGAGCGCGCTGCCTGTTGGATTTAACTTTGTAACGAACCCATCTACATCGTTGTTTACGCCGCTCAGTGATCTCCTGAACGCGCCTACCGTCGTCGGAAAGTTGAGACCGGCGGCGCCCACAACATAAGCATTCCCTGCCGAGTCGACCGCGATATCCTGGCCGACGTCTTGTTCGGGACCGCCAAGAAATGTCGAATAAACCAGCATCGAGCCCGTTGCATTCAACTTTGCGACGAACGCATCGATGAAGCCGCCGCTTGCCCTCTGAAAAGCGCCTGGAGTCGTCGGAAAAACCGGTCCTGCAAGGCCGGTTACGTACGCGCTACCTTCGGCGTCCACGGCAATAGCTCGGCCGTCATTGCTCTCGACCTCCAGCCCGCTACCGAGATAGGTTGAATAAGTAAACGCGCTGCCTTCAGGGTTCAACTTAACTACGAAAACAGTCGACGGTCCGTGACCGGCCGTCTGAAACGCGCCTGCGGTCGTCGGGAAATCAAGCGATCCTGTGGTTCCCACAACGTAAGCGTTGCCGGCAGAATCAACCGTGATGTCCGCCCCGCTGTCATAACCGCTGCCGCCGATGTAGGTAGCATAAACAATCTGATTCCCTGACGGGTTGAGCTTTATTACGAAGGCGTCGGCTTGACCTCCGCCGAAATTCGTTTGCGCCGCGCCGCCAGTAGCGGAGAGGGTCGCCGAGATAACGCCACCGGTTATGTAAATGTTGCCCGCCGAGTCCACTGCGACGCCCCCTCCGCCGTCGGTTCCGAGGTACGTCGAAAAAGAAAGCCTGGCTTCGTCGGAGGCGCTCGCCTCGCGTTGTCTCGCGTTTGCGACCGCATTTGGATAAAAGGCGCTGCCTGCGAAAAGAATTGTTGCCGAAAAAGCAAGAAAGACGATCTGCGCCAATGAAAGCAGTCTTCTCATAGTGTTCCTATAGCTGAAGAGCGGTGCATGTAAAATAGCAAACCCAAACAAAAAGTTGCTAAGCCACGGTAGTTTTAGAACGAGGCGGCGCGACATTGTTGCAAGCGTGAACGTTCGCAGGAACTCACCATAGTGGCGCTCGACACGTGCCTTTCATGTGCGACTTCCGTCCGGAAGCAGGTATTCGAGCCATGAGCAAAGATCTGGTCGCACGTACAAGTAGCCCGCGTCCGCATAACCACTTCACCAAACGGTCGGTTACCTCTACTCTTCGTTTTGTTCTCTGTGTTCCCGAAATGAAGTCACCAACGTCGCTCCGAAACGGCCCAGTGCCTCGGGAAGCCCGAAGGTCTCTGCAAGGCTCACCAGTATCCGTAGACCTATAGACAACAGTAGAGGGGCAATGATCACGTAGATGAGGACCATTACTAGGAGTACGATAATTTCCGGAAATCCCAGAGTACCCATTGACTTTTCTCCTATCAAAAAGTCGATCTACAACAGCCGCTGCCAGCGAATCCGACGACGTTCGCCGCATCTCTGATTTGCGGCGCGGAACTACTCGAGGCAAGAGCCAACGAACTCAGTTAGAAGCGACCGTCCTGGTAGTCGTCTTCAGTGCCTTGCGGATCGCCTCCTCGATGGTCGCGGTCCCCTGCGAACCGAACGAGCCGCCGCGGTATCGCACAATGCCCTCGGCGTCTATCACGATGTAGGTTGGATATGAGTGTATGTCGAACGCCCGCTGCACCTTGAAGTTGCGGTCCAAATGCTGCGGCCAGACCATCTGGTTCTTGGTGGTGAACGCCTTCCACGCATCAACGTGAAGCCGAGGTTGTAATGAAGAATGTGCAGGCCGGTGGTGAGAGCCAGGCCCTCCCGAAACGCCGCCTCCGCTTCCTGAAGTCTCTTCTGATCCTTGCCCTCGGAGTGGGATTGCAGAGCAGTGCCCTTATAGTTGTAGCCGAGCGCGCGAAGCTGGCTGTCGCTTCCGGCGAACTCGATCACCCGCTCAGCGCTTTCGATGGCGCTCTTATAAGCCTCCAGGGCTTGATAGGCCTTGGCCATCCAAAGAAAGGACTCGGGCGACTTCCGGTCGCGCATTTCGTTAGCACGTTTGAAGCACTTCAAGGCCTCCTCGTGATGGACATCACATCTCAAAACCCCACCCTGCGCTGCGCTCTACGTTGGCAATCCCTTTTCGAATCGCGACGCTATTGAACGATGACGGTGAGGGTCGCAGTGCGAGTGTTGCCTGAATTATCTCGGCCTGTGAACGTTAGCTGATGCGGGCCGGGCGCCGCGCCTCCGTTGATCTTCAGCTTGAATGTTACGCTCGCTTCAGTTGTAGAGATCGGATCAGCGGGCTTTGGAACGATCCCCGCCGCCGGTTCGGGTGGAGTGACGTTTACACTGCCGGTGAATCCGGGCGAGCGGTTTATGTTTACGGTTACACGAGCCTTGGTTCCCGCTTGCGCGGTGACCGTTGGTGAATCAAACCCAAGCGTAAAGAAAAGGGGGGTGGTGTTCAAAAGAATTGAGATGGTGGCGCTTCCACGGTTCGCCACCGCAAGATCGAGTTCGCCGTCGCCATTGAAATCGCCCACAGCGACTGAGAATGGTTGGGTGCCCGTGCCGAAGTCGGTCTTCGACCCAAAGCTGCCCGTACCCGTGCCCTGCAGAATTGAGAAAGCGGCGCTTCCCTGGATCGCCACCGCCAGATCGAGCTTGCCATCGCGATTGAAATCGCCGACCGCGACTGAGGTTGGAAAGCTGCCAGTGGCGAAGTCGGTCTTCGGCCCAAAGCTGCCCGTGCCCGTGCCCAGCAGAATCGAGACGGTGTCGCCTCCGAGGGTCGCCACCGCCAGATCGAGCTTGCCATCGCGATTGAAATCGCCCACTGCTACTGAGAATGGATTTCCTCCCGTACCGAAGTCGGTCTTCGCCCCAAAGCTGCCCGTGCCCGTGCCCAGCAGAATCGAGATGGTGCCACTGAAGTTCGCCACCGCCAGATCGAGCTTGCCATCGCCATTGAAATCCCCGACCGCGACTGACCGTGGAGAGGCGCCGCCCGTGCCAAAGTCGGTCGTCGCCCCAAAGGCACCCGTGCCAGTGCCCAGCAGAATCGAGACCGTGTCTGCAAACTCGTTCGCGACCGCCAGATCGAGCTTGCCATCGCCATTGAAGTCGCCCACCGCGGCTGAGAATGGCTGATTCCCCGTGCCGAAGTCGGTCTTCGGTCCAAAGCTGCCCGTGCCCGTGCCCAGCATAATCGAGACGCTGTTGCTAGCCTGGTTCGCTACCGTCAGATCGAGCTTGCCATCGCCATCGAAATCACCCACCGCGAGTGAGAACGGCTTGCTGCCCGTGCCGAAATCGGTCTTTGTCCCAAAGCCGCCGGTGGCTGTGCCCAGCAGAATCGAGACGGTGTCGCTCTCCAGGTTCGCCACCGCCAGATCGAGGTTGCCATCGCCATTGAAATCCCCCACCGCGACTGAGACTGGAGCGCTGCCCGTGCCGAAGTCGGTCTTGGGACCGAACATACCAGAGGAGACAATTGGTGTAGTGTTCAGCAGAATTGAGGCGGTGTTGCTACTATAGTTCGCCGTCGTCAGATCGAGTTTGCCATCTCCATTGAAATCCCCCACCGCGATTGATTCTGGGTCGTTTCCATGCAGGAAATCGGTTTTCGCTCCAAAACTGCCTGTGCCTGCGCCCAGCAGAATCGAGACTGTGTTGCTTCCGACGCCATCGTTCGCCACCGCCAGATCGAGCTTGCCATCTCCATTAAAATCGCCAACCGCGACTGATCGTGGATTTCTGCCAGTCCCGAAGTCGGTCTTCGTCCCAAAGCCGCCCGTGCCCGTACCCAGCAGGATTGTTACGGTATCGGCAAAAATATTCGCCGTCGCCAGATCGAGCTTGCCATCGCCATTGAAATCTCCCACTGCGACTGAGAACGGACCGAAGCCCGTCCCGAAGTCCGTCTTCGTTTCAAAGCTGCCCGTGCCCGTGCCCAGCAGAATCGAGACGTTGTCGGCGAGATCGTTCGCGACAGCCAGATCGAGCCTGCCATCACCATTGAAATCCCCCACGGCAACTGCAAGCGGAAGTCTGCCCGTGCTGAAGTCGGTCTTCATCCCAAAGCTGCCCGTGCCCGTGCCCAGCAGAATCGAAACGCTGTTGACCTCTTGGTTCAACACTGCCAAATCGAGCTTGCCATCACCATTGAAATCACCCACTGCGACTGATTCCGGATCGCTGCCGGTGCCGAAGTCGGTCTTCGCCCCAAAGCTGCCCGTGCCCGTGCCAAGCAGAATTGAGACTGTGGCGGGTCCAGCGTTTGCCACCGCCAAATCGAGCTTGCCGTCGCCATTAAAGTCGCCCACCGCGACTGAGAATGGATTGAAGCCCGTGCCGAAGTCGGTCTTCGCGCCAAAGGTGCCCGTGCCTGTACCAAGCAGAATCGAGACTGTGTCGGCAAACGCGTTCGCCACCGCCAAATCGAGCTTGCCATCTCCATTGAAGTCACCCACCGCGACTGAGACTGGACGGCTGCTCGTGCCGTAATCGGTATGCGGTGCAAACGAAACGCTTTGGTCCGCCGCCTCCGATTCAAGCAACGCACCGAACATAACCACGACCAGGCTGAGCAACAGAACTCGCGAAAATCGGATCAAGCTGAAAAGGTTTTGTCGTTGCATATCTGACTCAAAGGAATCTCTGCTCGGTCAACAGCCGATTGTGTTCTTGATCTCCAGGGCGGCGTCGATAAGGTTTTGACCGACGCTTGGCGTAAGCGTTCCCGCCGCGACCAATGCATTCGCCTGATTAACAAACTTCTTGAGTTGTTTGCAACCAGCCTGAGTATTGCCCTTGTTAAGCTTGGTGATCGCTCCCTGGAGCTTCGAGATCAGGTCGTTGGCGTCGCTCTCGTTCAGAGTTCCGTTCGCTACCAGGGTGAGCACGCGATAGTTTAGATTGGCAAGAGCTTGTTGTGGTGTGAGGGACGAAAGGCTGGCAGACGTCCAGAACTCCGCGTTCGCGACGTTGCCGCTGTTGACGCCAACTCCGCCCGCAACCAACACCAGCCCTGTGTCCAGTAACGTGGCTGTATGTTGTTTTCGCCCATTGGTCATCCTGCCGCCACTCGACCATGCGTTGGTTGCGGGGTCGTAGATTTCCGACGAGTCAAGCACATTGCCGGTTGTCCCTTCGCCGCCCGCTACGAGAACTTTTCCTGATGGGAGAAGCGTCGCTGTGTGATTCGCACGAGAAACCGACATCGGCGCTGTGCGCGACCAGGCGCCACTCGCTGGGTCATAGATCTCCGCCGATGCTAAGGGAGCGGAAGGTGCTGAGAAGCCTCCAACGACGAGCGCCTTACCCGACGGCAGCAGCGTAGCCGTGTGGAAATAGCGGGGCGTTTGCAGGGACCCGGTCCGCGACCAGGTGTGCGTCAGAAGTTCATAGAGTTCTGTCGACGCTTGAGGGAAAACCGGATCGCGAATTGTCCCGCCGGTGACCAGTACTTTTCCGGAGGTGAGTAGCGTTGCGGTATGACCGAGGCGACGCTCAGCCATCGCGCCTGTCGAGGTCCATGAATTCGAGTCCCGATTGTAAATCTCCGCTGTGTTGAATGTGCCTGTCGGGCCGCTGCAACACCCGCCGTTGTACCCGCCCGCCATCAGGACTTCGCTTGACGAAAGAAGCGTGACCGCCGGCGCGTAACGCACTCGCGAAGGAGGTCCCGCCGGCGTCCATTTTGCCGATGCTTCATCGTAGAGATAATCGGTTGGCGTAGCGCTGCCGACATCATCGCCAACCACGAGCGCTTCACCTGTGTCAAGCATCGTCGCATTCAATCTGTGTGCTGAGGGCATCGGAGTGGTTTTGGTCCAGCTTCCGCTTACCGGATCGAATGTCTCGGCTTCGGTCCTGGGACCGCCGCCGACGCCGGCATCTGCGTCGCTATCTCCTCCTGCGACGAGCACCTTGCCGGAACGAAGCCTGACCGCCCCGGCGCCGGAACGCGGTGTCTGCATCGGACTGGTCGCGCTCCACCTCCCGCTCGGGCCGGCGCCGAAGGCGAAGTTGTCCAGCATCATGCTGCCGCCGTTGACTCCGAATTCCACCCATTGAATCGACGTTGCCGCAATCGCGCCAAAGAACCGTGCTGAGCCATTGTTAGAAAGCTGAAACGTGTCTCCGGTAGAGATGATAATCGTGTATGTCCCGGTAGAGTGATTGAAGGGGCCGATGTCCGCTCCTACCGTGTGCGTGCCCGGCGGCAGGCTTACTCGAATGATAGCCGAGGGGGAGCTGTAGATGAGCTGGTCAAAGTAAGAGTGGATATCCTGAAAGACGACTCCAGAGCGAGCGAATACGTTGAAGCTAACATCATTTGGCGGGTTTGTGATTGGCAACGACGCGTCGTTTGTAGAAAAATCAATTGTCGTTGTGGTCCCGGCGGCGGCATCGAACGTTGCGCGGTCGTCATAACTTGAGACCACTGCGCTAGCCCCGGACCTGCCGGATGAAAACGCTGGGAGAGGCGCCAAAACGATCACCAACATAATCGCCCTCAACAAAATTCCCATGCGAGCCCCTTCCTTTTCCTTAGCTTGAATCTCCACGACGACGACGTCGATTCTCGAGACTCATTAACCCTCTCGTTGCAGATAGCGTAATCCGGCTTCCAATTAGCTCATGCCTGTTTCATTTTGTAAGCGAGGGTTCAAGTTAACAACTTCAAGGTCCTCTGGCTGCGGAACCTCAATAAGCCCGATCAATCAACAACTAACTTTTTGCGATGTCACAGTCACATTTTGCGTCTATAGCATTGGGCGATCTGTGTAACGTACGGCGCGCTGGATCAAGAGCGTGCGCCGGTTCAAACGGATTGCCTGATTCTGTCCACCGCCAGACCCGGGCCTGTTGAGATCATGAAGCAGAGTGAAATCAAGGACAGTGATATGACTTCGGACCACTGGCAACGTATCCGAGACGTCTTCGAGGCGGCCAAGGAGATGGCCCCAACCGACAGGGTTTCCTACCTGGCGGAAGCATGTCGCGATGACGAATTGGTGCGAGCCGAAGTGCAAGCACTGATCGTTGCGTCTGAAGCGGCCGGCGATTTCATCGAGTCACCCGCAATGTCGAAGGTCGCCGGGTTATCAACGGACGGCCTGCTGACCAGCGCGGCCGGCCGGCGCCTCGGTTCTTACGAGATCGTGCGTGAGATTGGCCGCGGCGGCATGGGCGTGGTTTATCTGGCGGTTCGCGCCGATGATGAATATCACAGGCGAGTCGCTATCAAGCTCGCGTGGCCGGGTCAGGAGAGCCGCGAGATGCTACGGCGCTTTCGCCAGGAGCGCCAGATTCTGGCTAACCTGGATCATCCGAACATTGCGCGATTGCTCGATGGCGGCACGACTGACGAGCGCTTGCCCTACGTAGTGATGGAATACATCGACGGCGCGCCGATCACTGATTACTGCGATCTGCACAAACTTAACGTGACCCAGCGACTGGAACTTTACTTGACCGTTTGCGCGGCCGCCGCATACGCGCACCGGAATCTGGTCATTCATCGCGATATTAAGCCGACCAACATCCTGGTGACCGAAGATGGCACGCTCAAGCTGCTCGACTTCGGCATCGCCAAGCTGCTCATCCCCGCTGATCAAGTCGACCCGACCGCTCTCACGGGCACGGGCTTGCGCTTGATGACCCCGGCTTACGCCAGCCCGGAACAGATGCGCGGAGAAGCAATCACCACCGTGAGCGATGTCTATAGTCTGGGCGTAGTGCTGTATGAGTTGCTTACTGGTCATCGGCCCTACCGATTCAAGAATCGCTTGCTGCCGGAAATGGAGCGCGTGATCTCGGAGCAGGAACCAGAACGGCCAAGCGCGATGATCAACCGCGTCGTGACTGAAACCACCTCGGATGGCGCGCCTCTGAAGCAGAGGACCCCTGAGAGCGTGAGCCTGCCGCGCGAGGGCAGACCGGAGAAGTTGCGCGGGAGACTCGCCGGTGACCTGGACAACATTCTTCTGATGGCGCTGCGCAAAAATGTGCAGCAGCGATATCAATCAGTTGAGCGCCGATATTCGCCATCACTTGCAAGGCGAGAGCGTCGTTGCCCGCCGGCAAACGATGGGTTATCGCGTGGGCAAATTCGTCCGGCGGCATCGGGTGGGAGTAGGCGCGAGCGCGATCTTGATAGTGACATTGATCAGCGGGATTGTTGCGACTTCCTGGCAGGCACGCAAGGCGACAGAACAAGTGCGGATCAACCGGCGGTTACTTTATGCGGCGCAGATGAACCTGGCGGAGCAGGCATGGGAGACTACGAACATCGCTCGCCTGAGGGATTTGGTGGAGAGCCAATGGCCGCAACCGGGCGAGGAAGATTTGCGTGGTTTCGAATGGTACTACCTTTGGCGGCTCTACAATCAGAACGGCACACTCTTCAGCCTGCGGCACTCGAAGGAAGTCTGGTCGGTCGCGTATTCGCCGGACGGAGGAAAGTTGGCCGCCGCCGATGATGACGGGTATGTGAAACTGTGGGACACAGCAACGGGAAAGGAACTCGCAGTGCTCAGCCGGCACGATGCTGGTATCTTGTCGGTCGCCTGGTCCCACGATGGCCTGAGGCTCGCCACCGCCGGCAGTGATAAGAAGGTGAAGTTGTGGGACGCAGCGACCGGGCAAACACTCTCCACTCTCACGGGACACACGCAGCGGGTGAATGCGGCAGCCTTCTCGCCCGACGGAAAAAAGTTAGCGACAGGCAGTGATGACGGCACCATGAGGTTGTGGGATGCCTCGACCGGAACCGAACTGATGACGATTCAGAGCGAGGCGAAATGGGTCCGGTGTCTGGCGTTTTCACCGGACGGCCGAAGGTTAGCGGCAGGGCTTGCCAGTACGCCGTCGATCAAGTTGTGGGATGCGACAACCGGGCAGGAACTTTTGGCTTTCAATGGACTGATGGGTTTGGTCTGGACAGTAGCGTTCTCGCCAGACGGGACAAGACTGGCTACGGGCAGCAATGATCACACTGCGAAGTTGTGGGACGCGAACACTGGTCAGGAACTCGCGTCCTTCAACGGACACATAGGCGCGGTCCGTGCGGTTGCGTGGTCGCCTGATGGCAAGCGCCTGGTTACGGGCGGCGCTGATCGCACCGTGAAGTTGTGGGACGCCGACACTAGCCAGGAGCTGGCTACGCTCAAAGGACATTTTGGTGAGGTGTTTTCGGTCGCCTTTTCGCCCGACGGGAAGAACATAGCAACGTGCAGCGATGACTTTACGGTGAAGTTGTGGGATGTAAACGCAACGATGGAGCTCACAGCTCTTAAGTTCTCTCGGAGCGTTCACTCACTGGCGTTTTCGCCAGATGGCCGCAAGCTCGCAACTGATAGCGGGGACATGGCAAGGGTGTGGGACGCGATCACTGGACAGGAACTCGCAACTCTACGAGGACATTCCGGCGGCGTTCAATCCGTGGCGTTTTCTTCAGACGGGAAAAGGTTAGCGACGGTCAGCGTGGACCACACGGCTAAATTGTGGGACCTGTCTTCCGGTCAACAACTCACGACCTTCACGGGACACTCCGACCGCGTCATTTCTGCGATGTTTTCTCCTGACGGCCAACGATTGCTTACGGCGAGTTCCGACAAGACTGCGAAGTTGTGGGACGTCGTTTCCGGGCAGGAAATAATCACTCTAAAAGGACACACGGAAATCGTCTATGCCGCGGTGTTTTCACCGGACGGAAACAGTTTGGCAACTGGAAGCTATGATCACACGGCGAAGTTGTGGGATGCGGTCACAGGCCGCGAATTCGCCACCCTTCGAGGCCACTTGAAGCCGATTTTGTCGGTGGCCTTCTCGCCTGACGGGAAGATGCTGGCAACCGGCAGCGCCGATGGAACGGTCAAGCTGTGGCAGGTCAACACAGGACAAGAACTTGCGACCTTCACCGGCCACGCCGGCCACGTGAATGCTGTGGCCTTCTCTCCGGATGGGACGAGACTGGCTACGGGGAGCAGCGAAGGTGTGGTGAGATTGTGGAACGTAGCGACGCGGCAGGAACTCATCGGGCTCAAGGGGCATATCGATGCAGTCAGTTCCGTGGTGTTTACTCCGGACGGGCAGACCCTTGTCAGCGGAAGCCTTGATAACAACGTGCGGTTTTGGCGCGCAGCAACCGAGAGCGATGTGGCCGCGCGTGGCCGAGAGTAAAGTTGAATACAGAACAGAGCTCTTACATTGTCGCTCGAGAATCGGGCGTGATTTGATGGAGGCTCCTCACCAATGTCCACTTCCGTTCCCAACGAGTTTACGGCCCTGCTGACGGAATATCGCAAAGGCGATCAGGAGGCCGGCAAGCAATTGGCGGTCGTTGTCTATCAGGAACTCCGCCGGCTGGCCCAATATTATCTTCAACGTGAACGCCCGGATCACACGCTGCAAGCGACCGCACTCGTACATGAAGCCTACATCAGACTGTTCAGCGATGGTGATTGTGCGTGGCGGGACCGAGCTCACTTCTTCAATGTCGCCGCCCAGCAGATGCGCCGGCTACTGGTCGATCACGCGCGCGCCGCGCAAGCAGACAAGCGTTATGGCGGGAAACTAAGATTATCCCTGGAGGTGCTCACGGGCGTCGCGGAAGAACGTGACGAGGACTTGATCACTCTCGACGAAGCGCTGGGCCGACTCGAGGCGCTTTATCCGAGAGCAAGTCAGGTGGTCGAGCTTCGGTTCTTCGGCGGCCTGACTGAAAAGGAAGCGGCGGAAGTGCTCGAGATTTCCGCTGCCACTCTGAAACGTGACTGGGACTTCGCCAAGGCATGGCTGTACCGGCAAATGAGTAGCGCGATTCCGTCCCGCCAGTGAAATGCAAAGCCCCTGATCAATGCGCCGAAGCTGCGTGCTGTTCGTAAGCTTTCGTCTCGAGAATTTTTCTTATCTCGCGGACTGTCAGCTCGAGCTCTTCATCCTTTGAGTAGAAGTGCGGCGCTACTCTTATCCCTGCGCCCGGACGGAAGTCGCACAGAAAGTTGCGACGCAAGAGCTCGGTCGTCACCTGTTGTCCGTGTGGAACATCGATTACCACCGTTCCGCCGCGCTGGGCTGCGTTCTTCGGACAGTTCACTTTGAAGCCCTCGGCTTCGGCGATCTCAATCACGCGAGAAGTCTGCCTGATTGATTTCTCTCGAATCGCTTCGACGCCGATCTGACTCACGATCTCGTAGCCGGACATCGCCGCGTACATTCCGGGTACGTTAGGCGTGCCGTTCAGAAAGCGGTAGATGTTATCGGCGTACTTGTTCGGTCCCATCTCAAACGAGAAAGGGTCCTCGTGCGCGAGCCAGCCTGTAAGTCGCGGCTCGAGTTGCGGCCAAAGATCGCGACGCACGTACAAGTAGCCTGCGCCCGGTCCGCCGCATAGCCACTTCACTGATCCGCCGGTTGCGAAATCAAGCCCGATCTCTCTCACGTTGAGCGGCACTGTTCCCGTTGACTGATAAACATCAGCCACAACCAAAGCGCCGACTTCGTGCGCTCGCGCAGTGATCGCCTTGAGGTCCTGGATGAAAGAGCTGCGAAAGATGACGTGCGAAACGCTTACGAGCAGCGTCTGTTCGTCAATCGCAGCAAGCATGCGATCGAGCGGAACCGTCATTCCATCGTCTGAAGGAACCGTGACGAACTCCGCGCCGTCTCGTTCGAGCGAATGATAGATGTAGAGGTTCGATGGAAAGTTCAAGCTCTCGGAGACGATCTTGTTTCGCTTGCCTTTGAAATCGAAACAAGACGCAATGATCGATTGGCAGACCGAGACGTTCGGGTGCATGACCACTTCGCCCTCGCCCGCGCCGATGATTTTGCCGATCATATCGCCTACGGTTGTCGCCATCATCCACCAGCCTTCCTCCCACGAGCGGATACCGCGAGTCGACCACATATCGGCGTACTCCTGCATTCGATCGCGCGCGCGGCGCGGCATCGCGCCGAGTGAATGACTGATCATGTAGACGGTGTTATCGAGTATCGGAAATTCTTTTCGCCATTCCAACAGCTCGTCCATAAAGCCCCCTTTTCAATTTCAGATTGCCGATTTGCGATTGCCGATTTCAACTTCAACTGGGGCGAGTTCCGGTACATAATCGGCAATCGGAAATCGCCAATCGCCAATCATTAGCCGCCGCTCTTCTTACTGAGATGAGACCGTAGTTCCCAGAGCTCGGGGAAGAACTTGCGATCGACGGTTTTCCTCAAATAAGCCGCGCCCTCGCTTCCGCCAGTGCCGGTCTTGCTGCCAATCATCCGCTCAACCATGTTTATGTGACGAAGGCGCCACATCGAAAACATCTCATCGTATTCAATCAGGCTCTCGGCCAACAAGAACAACGCGTAGTGCTTCTCGGCTTCCTTATAAACTCGTACAAGCTCGCTGATCCGCCGTTGCGCGATGGACTCCGCGCTATCGGAGGTCGACCCCGAAGCCTCCGGAAGATCGAACCCGCTCCGGCGCAGCAACTCATAAAACGCATCAGCCAGCGTGGGCTGAGTGAGTCGCGCTTCCAGCTTCGCGCGTTCTTCGGAACCCGGTTCATAGTTTTTCAGGAACCGCGGCTCCTTCAACCCCGATACGTATTCAAGCTCACGGAACTGAAATGACTGAAATCCGCTTGCCGGCATGAGATGGTCGCGAAATGCCAGGAAGTCCGTCGGCATCATTGTCTCGAGCACCGCTATCTGATCGACCAGCACTCGTTGGATCTCGATGCACCGGTGAACCAGCCGATGGGCGGCGAGCGGTTCGCCGGCGTCCAGCCGTTTAATGATTGCGTCCAACTCGTGCAGCAACTCCTTGAACCACAGTTCATAGACCTGATGAATGACGATGAAAAGCATCTCGTCGTGCTGCGGAGGATCGGAGAGCTGATGTTGAAGAGAGATCAATTCGCCGACTTTGAGATAACCGCCGTATGTAAGCTGCGGTTCGCCCGCTGGTGGTGGTAACCCGAATGGCATGGTTAGGCCTGGAATCGAGAGGCAGGAACTCAGCTGTCTGAACTCAGTTTTCTCTCAGCGGTTCCCCGTGCTTAGACCTGTTGTCGGCAATAAGTCTCAGCCTCTCTTCTGTTCCTTTCTTCTTCTGATCTTTATTAAACGCAGGGGCGCGTTTCTCGGTGAATGCATTGTACGCCTCGAGGAAATCCGGGTTAAGCATGCAAATCGCCTGCGCCTCGGATTCGGCTTCCAGAGCCATTTCCAGGCTCATCTGCAGCTCACGGTTGATCGCCGCCTTGGTCATCGACAGCGCAAAACCAGGGCCCGCCGCTAACCGCTCAGCCCATCGCATAGTTTCCGCTTCGAGGTCACCCGCGGCAACCACACTGTTGTAGAGGCCGATTCTCACCGCTTCATCGGCGCCGACGAAGTCGCCGCTGAATAGCATCTCAGTCGCCTTGCTCAACCCGACGACTCTCGGAAGCAGAAACGCCGCCCCCATATCCGCTCCCGCGAGTCCGACCTTCACAAATAGAAACGCGATCTTCGCGGATTCGGCAGCGATTCGCAAATCACAAGCAAGCGCGATGACCGCGCCCGCTCCCGCCACTGTTCCATTGAGCGAGGCAATCACCGGTTTGTTCAAGCCGCGAATGCTTCGAATCAATTCGCAGGTCATCCGCGTGAACTCGAGCAACCCTTCCGCGTCGCGTTTGAACAGCTCGCCGATTATTTCTTCAACATCGCCGCCCGAGCAGAACCCGCGACCGCGTCCAGTAATTACAACTACTCTTACGGAATCGATCGACCTGAGTGCCTTAAACGTGTCAGTCAACTCTCGATACACTTCGAAGGTCAGCGAGTTCAGCCGGTCGGGACGATTGAAAGTTATTAACGCGATCGGGTCTCGCTGCTCATAAAGGAAGCTCTTTGGAGTTATGTCGTTTGATGAAGACATCACGAGTCACCGTGAGGCGCGGGCACTGGAACGGAAGGGGATTGGGCGGCATCCGGGATGACGGCCAGCGCTTCTATTTCGACTTTTGCGAGTCGTTCGAGCAGGCTACTAACTTCAACCAGGGTCATCGCGGGGAAGTGCTTGCCCATCAACTGGCGGTAGGCCGAGCCGACATCGCGGAGCCGGGAAGAATACTCATCTTTGTCGGTGACGAAGATCAGCAGCCGGCCGATGTCTTCCGCCGAGCCGCCGGCCTCGCGCACAACAGTCAGCACATTCTCGAGAGCCTGAGCGAACTGGTCGGCGAAGTCGTCGCTGACAATTCTGCGCTCTTTATCCCACCCGATCTGACCTGCAATGAAAAGAAGCGAACCGCCCCTAAACAGCAAGCCGTTGTTGTAGCCGATCGGCTGACCCAGAACCTCAGGGTTGATCATCTTCATCTTCTTGCCGTCCGATGCCTGCGCTCCCAGATATTACTGCTGAGCTTTGAGGCCGCTGTACTCTTTCAACTCCCAGGACGTTCCGCCGGTGTCTTGCCGCTTAACCAGTCCGATCCCCGCCACGTAATAATCGACGGTGCCGTTCTCACCTATCTTGCGAACCAGCTTGATCGCTTTGAAGGTGCCTGTAGAAGTCGTGACGTCTTCGGTTCCAGCGACTTCGAATGAGATGACAGTTGGCACATCACTTCGCGACGGTGGCTGGCCGGGGTTGTGAAACACGGTTCGAAAGGCGTGAGACCAGCTCGTGCCTTTGCGTGAAAGCGATTGCGGATCCGTCATCATCACCGAATTTTCACGATACTCAAAATCCAGCGCAGATTGCTGGCCGGCGACGTTGCTCTCGGTTTTCTCGGAGAGGATTCGGACAATGCTGCCGTCGCAGACAAACTTTCGAACGATAGACTGAGTTATTTGCATTCCACCGCTTCGGTCGATCAACTGCGAGCGCTGAGTAAAGACCTTCTGCCCGTCTTCGTCCCCGGCGTCGACTATGATTGTGAGGTCTCCCACAATCCCGCTCGAATAATTGATCACAAACTTGGCTACTGAGCCGGGCACAAGCGGAAAATATGGATTGCAAGCTTTGAAATTCGGGTCAACTGCTTCAGCAGGTTTGATCGGCGGGGGCAGCGTCAACGGCGGTCTGTTTGCGTTCCCGTTGCCATTTCCGTTGCCGTTGCCGTTGTCAGGAGGATTGCAGCCGCTTAGCCCAACAGCGGCAAGAACCAGTAATACCAGAATCAATCGCATCAATATGAATTCCTTTCGGATAAGCCCGATTACGGCGCGAATAAAGTTATTAGCACCTCGCCCTTGGCGTTGGCAAGCAATCGTACCGGCGAGCTTTCGACTCGCTCGCTTGCGGTGCTATAAAGTTCGATCAACTCTACAAGTGAGAACGCGCGAGCCGTAGTCGGAAGATGTTGGTCAGCCGGCCTTCCATTGAAACGCGATGAAAAATCCGGTCAACTTTGAGCTGCGAATCCGGGTGGCGGCGGCCATGAGTCTTGCGATTGTCGCGCTATCGCTTGCTTCAATATTCATCACGAGGCTCGAAGGCGCTGAAGTGCCACCGCTGGTAATTGCGTTTTATCGAATGGCCATCACTACGGCGCTGCTTTTACCGCCGGCGCTGGCTTTCAGGCGGAAGGAAATTGCGTCGCTCGCTCGAAAGGACTTCGGCCTGCTCGCGCTGGGCGGCCTGTGCCTGGCGATTCATTTTGGAGCCTGGATAGCCTCGCTCAAGTACATTCCGATAGCGACTTCAGTCGTGCTCGTGAATAGCCATCCATTGTTTGTAGTCATAGCCTCATATTTTTTTCTCGGGGATCGCCTCGCGCGCCGAAGCCTGCTTGGGATTGCCGTGGGCCTGGCCGGAATGGTTGTGATGAGTCACAACGCCTTGAACGGGATGCAACTCGCATTGAAGGGCGATGTCCTGGCGCTGATTGGGGCGCTGGCCGTCGTGGGATACTTCATCGTAGGCCGAAAAGCGCGGCCACGGATTAGCTTGCTCGGCTATGTCACGCCGCTCTACGCGGTATGTTCCGTGATTCTCTTGGTGTTTGTCCTCGTCTCTCGCGACGCCCTCGCTCCATATAGCGCGAGCGTATGGGGGAACCTGGCCGCTCTTGCGGTAGTTCCAACGATAATTGGCCACACGCTATTCAACTGGGCAATCAAGCACGTCAAGCCTGCGGCCATCTCCGTGACGTTCCTGGGCGAGCCGGTCGTTGCCGGTCTCCTTGCGTTGATTTTCTTCGGGCAGCGTCCGGCGGTCGCGACATTTGTCGGAGGTGCGCTGGTGCTCGCGGGTGTTTACCTGACGACTTCGAAATAGCGAGGACGCTTTTAAGGTGCTGTGGTACTCTGCGACGGAGGTTAAGCGCGTGAAGAAACTAATGCTCACTGCCTTTGAGCCTTTCGCCGGCGAGCCAATAAACGCGTCACTCGAAGCCGCACGCCAGATGCAGAAGATCGATTTCCCCGATACCGTCGTTCGTGTAGTCGAACTGCCGGTCAATAGGTTTCGTGCGGTCGAGATAGCGCTCGAACTCATTCGCGCGAGCAAGCCGGAGATCGTAATCATGCTTGGAGAAGCGGGTGGGAGACATCGAGTGAATCCGGAACGTGTGGCGATCAATATCGACGACTTCAGAATAGCCGACAACGCCGGCAATCAACCCACGGACGAACCGATCGTCGAAGGAGGACCGGCCGCGTACTTCTCAACGCTTCCGATTCGAGCAATCACCGATCGAATTATCAACGCTCATATCCCGGCGGCAATCTCAAACAGCGCGGGTTCATACTTGTGCAACAGGCTGTTCTTTAGCGTAATGCATGCAATCGCGGTCGAGGGCTTGAGTGCAAAAGCGGGCTTCATGCACCTGCCCTATCTCCACGATCAGGCGATGAGTAAATACCCAGAGGTGCCGAGCCTCTCGCGCGAGTCAATCGTAGAGGCTGTGCGGCTTGCGATCGAGGTTTCAGTTGAAAGCAGTCATTGAGAGCGGGTGTTTGAGAGCGGGTGTTCAGAGTACCGACTTTAGTCGGGCAGTGCCGTGCAAAAACAGGGTGTTGCCATCACGAAGCGCTGCCCGGCTAAAGTCGGTACTCTGAACACCTGCTCTCTCAAAGGTTCACTTGCCGAACTGATATTACTCCCGCCAGGGATGAGAATTCTTTGAGAGCCTCATCACTCATCGACTGATCGATCTGAATCAGCGCCAGAGCGCTCTCGCCGATTTTCTTGCGGCCGAGATAGAGCCGTCCTATATTGACGCCCTTGTCGCCGATGAACGTAGCGATGCTGCCGAGCACGCCGGGCAAATCGCGGTTGAACACAAACAACATGTGGCCCTTTGGTATCGCTTCGAGATTGAAACCATTGATGCGAACGATGCGCCCGTCCCGGCGGCCGAACAACGCGCCGGCCACTTCGCTGTCTCGCTCAGACGTGACCGCGCGCACTCGAATCATGCTAGCGAAGTCGCGAGCGCGGCGTGCGAGCGATTCGCTGACCTTGATGCCTCGTTGTTCGGCTACAATCGCGGCGTTCACCATATTCACTCGCTCGATCACCGGGCCGAGCAATCCTGCAAGCACCGCCTGTGTGATTGGCTTCACATCGTGCTCGGTGACCTCCCCCGAATACTCGATCGCTACTTCGCGCAAATCGTGGCCGAACACCTGTCCCTGAAACAACCCGATCTTCTGGCCAAGAGTGATGTAGGGCCCGATCGCTTCGAGAAGCTCGGCGCTCACTGAAGGCATGTTGACCGCGCCACGCACCGTGCCGTGCTTCAGGTAATCGATTACCTGTTCGGCGATCATCGTGGCGACTCCGAGCTGAGCTTCAGTGGTGGACGCGCCAAGATGAGGAGTTGTGATGATTTGATCGAGAGCGAGAAGCGGGTTGTCGGCGGGGGTGGGTTCTTGTTCGAAAACGTCTAGCGCCGCGCCTGCGATTTTCCCGGAGCGCACCCCTTCGACAAGCGCAGCTTCGGTAATCAATCCGCCGCGAGCGCAATTGATCAACCTCACTCCCGGCTTCATCTTGTCGATCGCGGCGGCCCCGATCAGGCCGCGCGTTTGATCCGTCAGCGGCGTGTGCAGAGTGATGAAATCCGAACGCGCTAACAATTCATCAAGAGCAGTAATTTCGATGCCTAGTTCCCGCGCGGCTTCCCGTGTAAAGTACGGGTCGAAAGCCAGGATGTTCATGCCGAATGCGCGCGCTCGCTCCGCGACGGTGGCTCCAATGCGCCCGAGCCCAACGATACCAAGCGTCTTACCCATAAGCTCGACCCCGAGAAACTTGTTCTTCTCCCAACGGCCGGCTCGCGTTGAGCTCACCGCCTGCGGAATCTGACGCGCCAGCGCGAGCAGCATCGCCATCGTGTGCTCGGCAGTGGTTACCGTGTTGCCGGCGGCGGCGTTCATCACCACGATGCCGCGATGAGTGGCCGCCGAGACATCGATGTTGTCAACGCCTGTTCCGGCGCGGCCGATGACGCGAAGAGCAGTCGCCTTCTCGATCAGATCGGCGGTGACCCTGGTTTTGCTGCGAACGATCAAGGCATCGTATCCGCCGATGAGCGCGGCGAGTTCGGTAGCGTTGATAGAAGGCTGCTCATCGACGGTTACGCCGCTGGCTTCTCGCAGCTTCTCGACGCCGGCTTGTTCCAGTCCGTCACAAACAAGAATACGCATAAGAATTTCGAGTTTCCGATTTCGAATCTCGAATTGTACCCCCTTGCTATTCAAGCTTCCACCGGAGCCTCGGTCTTTGAACCGAGCCGGCGCATAGTTATAGTTTCGAATGAATCACACTGATGCGAGAAAGTGAGGAACGGATGAACGCTGTCAGGTTTACGGCAATCGGCTTGGCAACGGTGGGACTATACATCGCGGCCTATTTTACGCTGGTGTATTACGGAATTGTAAGTGCGAGCACAAAGTTGATGCCCAACGTGTGTCAGCTCGAAGAGCGTACTTGCCAGACGGTGCTGGGCACTAAGTATGCGCGAGTATTCGGCGTGCCGAATTCTTTGTTGGGAGTTCTCTACTATTTGACCGTCATCCTTCTTTTGTCAGGTGGGTGGGCTACGGGCACGATCGCGATCGCGACGATCGCAGTTGCGTGGTTCACCGTGGCGCTTGGAATCTTTCTCGCTTATTCGCTGTTCTTCATAATAAAGATCCCGTGCCCGTTGTGTCTTACGGGACACACGATAAACGTGCTACTTGCCATACTGCTTTCTACTTTTCTGAGTTAGAGCGCGTAGATCCGGTCGAATCCGCCGGCCTTCCAGGTAGGTGACGTTGACACCCCTTCGAACGGCCCGTTATACTCTTGGACTTTCGTCAGAAGCGATTTTTTGGAGGAGCTAACCGTGGCATACGCGATCATTCAAGCGGGCGGCAAACAGTTTCGTGTCTCCGCAGGGGAAGTAGTCCAGGTGCCTTCGTTGACGGCAGAAGTGGGCGACTCGGTCGAATTCGACGCCCTTCTTTCGGCTGACGGCGATCAGGTCGATGTCGGCAGCTCTGCTTTGTCAGGCCAGCGTGTCAGCGCTACGGTGGTCGAACACGGCCGGGGTAAGAAAGTAATCGTCTTCAAGAAGAAACGCCGCAAGCAGTATAAGAAGACGCACGGCCATCGACAGAATTTCACCGCCGTTCGCATCGATTCGGTGGGCGCGGCTTCCAGCGACTCTGAATAGCCCTGAACAAGATGGCTGTTTCGGCGGTTGGGAGATAAATCGCGCTGGTAATCACGCTGCGCAAGCGGTTTGGGCGAGCGCATACTTAGAGCAGTTCAGAGAGGATTTTATGGCACACAAAAAGGGAGTAGGCAGCTCGCGAAACGGACGGGACTCAAACGCGCAGCGACTCGGCGTCAAGAGATTCGGCGGCGAGAGTGTATCGGGCGGTGCGATTCTTGTCAGGCAGCGCGGGACGAAGTTCAAACCCGGAACGGGAGTTGGCCGTGGTTCCGATGACACGTTGTTCGCGCTTGTCTCCGGCGTTGTGAAGTTTGAGGAGAAGGGACGCAAGGGCAAGTTCATCAGCGTGTACGCGCCCGAATAGAAGATTGCGGGTCGTGGATTTGCAGATCGCGGATTGAACGATCAAATCCGCAATCTGAAAACCGCAATCTGCAATCGAACGAGATGCAGTTTCTAGATCGAGCCAAAATACTTGTAAAAGGCGGGGACGGCGGCAACGGCGTAACCGCATTCCGCCGAGAGAAATTTGTTCCGCGAGGCGGACCGTCGGGCGGCGACGGTGGACGAGGCGGCTCGGTTTTCATGGAAGCTACCACCCAGCTAAACACCCTTTTGCAGTTCCGCTTCAATCCAGAATATCGAGCAGGCCGCGGTTCTCACGGCGAAGGTGATAAACGTCACGGGAAAGACGGCGAAGACCGGCTTGTGCTTGTGCCCGTCGGCACGCTGGTTACCGACAGCGAAAGCGGCGAGCTGATTCATGATTTTTCCGAGCCCGGTGAACGCCTTGTCATCGCGCAGGGCGGACGCGGCGGAAAAGGCAACGCGCAGTTCGCGACTTCGACGAATCGCGCGCCGCGACACCACCAGGACGGATCGCCGGGCGAGGTTCGAGCGCTTGCCCTGGAATTGAAGCTGATTGCGGACGTGGGTCTCGTAGGATTTCCGAATGTTGGAAAATCGACATTGATTTCGCGAATCTCGGCGGCGCGTCCCAAGGTGGCCGATTATCCGTTTACTACCCTTGAACCGCATCTGGGGGTCGTCGCGTATGGTGATGAAGGCTCATTCGTAGTGGCCGATATTCCGGGATTGATCGAAGGCGCCCACGAAGGAACGGGGCTCGGACTGGAGTTTCTTCGTCACATCGAGCGAACAAAGTTGCTGGTTCACGTAGTTGACGTGTCTTCGACTGGCCGCGATCCGGTTGATGATTTCCTGACGATCAGCCGTGAGCTCGAGCTTTACAAGTCTGATTTGTTATCGAAACCACAGGTGGTCGCCGCCTCAAAGATGGACGCGCTCGACAACAGAGCCAGGGTTGAGAGTCTTCGCGACTTCTGCCGGGCGCGGGGACTTGAAATGTTTGAGATATCAGCGGTGACCGGCCTGGGCATAAAAGAATTCGTAGCAGGGATCGGCGCAAAGGTTGAGCAGATTCGTAGCGCAAGCCACGCCGCTGTTTCGAGTTCATAGTTCATTGTTCCGAGTCTCATTCTGACCCTGAACCAAGAACTCCGAACTCTTAGATTAATGATGGGAGAGCGTCGCATAGCAGCATTTGGAGGGACATTCGATCCAGTGCACAATGGACACGTCGAAATTGCGCGGGCGATCGTCCATAACTTCGGACTCGATCAACTGCTGGTTGTGCCGGCGCACAGACCTCCTCACAAAGACCCTCGGGCGATTGCCGATGCTTATCATCGGTATGCGATGGCTGCGCTGGCGACGCTCGACGAGCCGCGGATGATTGTTTCGACCATTGAACTCGAGTCACCGGAGCGTCCGTATACTTTCGAAACCCTCGAGCGGCTTCGGTCTGCGGTAGGAGAAGGAACCAGATTATTTTTTGTGATGGGCGCTGATTCATTTCACGAAATCAACACGTGGCGAGAGCCTGCGCGACTGCTTTCAACAACTGATATTATCGTTGTTACACGACCGGGGCACGATGTAACGTCGTCGCATCTGGATGACCCGTTCAAGCACACTGTTGTCGATCTCGACGAACGAGACCCCGAGTCGGAGATCCCGGATAACGACGGCCATCACATCTACTTGACCGGGTATGTTAATAACAGTGTTTCGTCAACGGAGATAAGACGAAGGGTCCGCGACGGCCAGTCAATTGCCGGACTGGTGCCGCCGCGGGTGGCGGACTACATCAACAAGTACGAGTTGTACAGGTGTTAAGAAATGGCTGGTAGCGCAAACAAGAAGCCTCGGTCGCAACCGGCGTCAACGGTTGAGCCTGAGGACGCGGTGATGATTGCCGCGAGCGCGGCGAGCGCGAAAAAGGCGACTGATCTGGTCCTGTTGGACCTCAGAAAAATCGCTTCTTTTACGGAATTCTTCCTGATCTGCACTGGCGCGAGCACGCGGCAGGTGCAGGCCATTTCCAACGCGATCGAGGAGACGCTGCGAACGAGCGGGAAGCGGCCTCTGCACATTGAAGGCTATAGCAGCGCAGAATGGATTCTGCTAGACTACGGCGATTTCATCGTGCATGTTTTCAGCCCCGCGTCTCGGCGCTTCTATGATCTTGAAAGACTATGGCGGGATGCACCGCGCAGTGAAATCAAGGAAACACGCGGAGAGTTGAAAACGGAATAAAATGAACGTTGTAGCCAATTCTCCAGCGATGCAAAGAGTCGCTGAGCTCGTCGACAGAGTCTCGGCGACTGCGTCAAATGTGCTGGTGCTGGGCGAATCGGGGACCGGCAAGGACGCGACTGCCAGGTTGATTCACGATCGCAGCCCGCGTCGAGATCGTCCGTTTGTAAAGATAGACTGCGCAGCCCTGCCCGAAGAGCTTCTTGAATCCGAGTTGTTCGGTTACGAGAAGGGAGCATTCACTGGCGCAAGCGATGCAAAGCGTGGACGGCTTGAAGCTGCCGACGGCGGTACGCTGGTGCTTGACGAGATAGCGAGTCTGATTCCGTCGTCTCAAGCAAAGCTCCTCCGCGTGATCGAAGAGCGCAGATTCGAGCGGCTCGGCGGCAAGCAATCAATTGAGATTGACGTTCGAATAATAGCGCTGGCGAATGTCGATATTAAGGAGGCGGTGCGGGCTCGGGTGTTCCGCGACGATCTCTATTATCGGCTCGCGGTGGTGACAATCGAGCTGCCGAGGCTGGTAGATCGATTCGAGGACCTTCGGCAGTTAGCCGATGATTTCGTTCGTCAGTTTGCGTTACGAAACGGGCGCAATGGTGTCCGTCTTTCGGACGAGGCTCTCGATGCGCTGTCGAGCTACGATTTCCCGGGCAATGTTCGAGAGTTGAGAAACATCATAGAACACGCTGTGCTTATGAGCAGCAATAGTCTGATTGGGGTGGAGGGGTTGCCGGAGTATTTGAGGTCGGCGGCGCGGCTGATGCAATCGCGCAAGACGAAGCCGTCGCTTGCCGAGCTTGAGGCTGTTTACATACGCGAGGTGCTCGAGCACACGCGCGGCAACAAGACTCGCGCCGCCGAGATTCTGGGGATCAGCCGTAAGAACCTCTATGAGAAGTTGCGGCGCTATAACATCGGAAAGCTGAGCGCCGGTTTGAGCGGTCCCGCGTTGGTGGTTCCCCAGTCAGAGTTTGAGGCGCGCTCGGCACCCGGAAATCCGGACCCCGACCTGTCATGAAAGTGCGGTTCGTTTGGGTCGGTAAAACTAAGAGCGTTCCGGTGAGGGAATTAGTCGGGGATTACCTCGGTCGCATAGGCAAGTTCGCGGCGGTTGAGGTAACCGAGTTGCGTGATCGCAATGACGTCGGCGGCGATACGCGGAGGATCATTGATAAGGAGGGCGAAGATATCCTTTCGCGCACGGCTGGAGCGGCGTGCCTTATCGCGCTTGACGAGCGAGGAAGTGAATTCAGTTCGATCGAGTTGGCCGCGCTCTTCGAGAAACACCGGATGGCTGGAACGAAGCAGATTACATTCGCGATAGGGGGATACGCAGGTCTCTCAGATCAAGTGCGCGATCGGGCGGATGTTGTTCTTGCTCTGTCGAGGATGACTCTGACACACGATCTCGCACGAATGTTGCTGACGGAGCAGGTCTACCGCGCTTTTACAATCATCCACGACCTGCCTTATCAGAAGTGACACGGTTATTGAACCAGTTCCGGAAGAGAATTCGAACCAGGAGAATTCGATGGACAAAAGAAAAGTAAGACAATACGAAACCAGATTGACCGAGCAGCGGAATACACTGCTGGGTATGGTCGAGCGGACCGAAGATTACGGCCGCGAGGCTGACCGCGATGTTAGTCAGGACCCCGCCGATAAGGCGTCGAACTCATATACTAAAGAGTTGCTCTTTTCTCAGAGCACTAATGAGCGCAACACCCTTAGACTGATCGAAGAGGCGCTGGATCGGATAACCGAAGGGGTCTTTGGCGAATGCGTAAATTGCGGCCAGGACATTCAGGCTAAACGGCTCGACGCGATACCGTGGACACCTCACTGCATCAAGTGTCAGGAGCAGATGGAGCAAGGCCTGTTGGTTGAAAAAGAAATGTAATTTAAGTCCTGCCCGCCAGCCGTCAGGACCAGAGCGGCTTTTTTGAGCCACACTCTTCGCTTAGCCTTCCCGTTGAACCATCCTAGTGTTCGGAGAATTCAGGCGTGCATCAACGCGCATTTCGAACAGTCAGAGACGGATTGCTTGGTCTCGTGTATCCTGAAGAGTGCCGAGTCTGCGGGGGCGCCGTTGAGTCCTGGGATGACGGCGTCGCGTGCGTCACGTGCTGGACCGACTCGGATGTAACAAAACTTATTCACAATTCCGTTTGCGGAAAGTGCGGAGTCAGGATGTCGGGCTCATTTGACTATGCACGGACTTCACATTCAGAGACCGGCCCTCGCCTTTGCGGCAAGTGCGGAGAGTTTCCTTTCACCGCCGCCCGCGCGTGCGGTGTTTACTCGGGCGCGTTAGAAGCGAGCGTCCTCTTCTTGAAGGTCAATCCACATGTTTGTTCCAGGCTGCGATCGCTCATCGCGAACTCTTTCGTCGAGCATCACGAAGCGCTGGCCTGCGATGTTATGGTGCCGGTTCCTCTGCATCCTCTTAGAGAAAAACAACGCGGGTTCAATCAAGCGGCAGTCATAGCAAGAGCCATTTCACGCAAGTTCAACTTGAAGCTCGATGATCAATCACTCGTGCGGACGAAGCCTACCGAGAGACATCGAGCCGGGCTGGACGCGACCGATCGGGCCAGGTCAGTCGATCACGCATTTACCGTCACGAGGGTTGAGTCGATTGCCCAGGCGAGAATCCTGCTGATCGATGATGTGTATACAACCGGCAGCACGATTTGTGCGGCTGCGCGGTCGCTGATGGAAGGGGGCGCCGCACAGATAAAGGTGCTGACGGTTGCGCGAGTCGGATAAGGTTGCGCTCTTTCGGCGAGGAAGTCTGAATCTGGCCGGAATGTGGTGGCGGATTCTGATCTCCGAATATTCGGATATCCGATTCAAGGTTTTGGATAACCCAGGGACTTGACCGATGTTGGGTCACGCCCTCAATCGCCGCAAGGCAATATAGCTGAGGCACTTATAGTTTAGGGTGGAATGCGGCACCCAAGGGCATAGCAGTTGCAGATTTTGCCTCTCGCTCCTTATTTTTCAATTCACTTTGTCAATTTCGTTTTCAGGCCAAGCAGCGGTTTTGCTTGTTCCTGGTCCAGATGCCTGATCCGTTGCGCGATTAGGCATTCAGTTTCGACGGAAGTCGTTCAACCTAGGCCGAAGCGAGGGTTTATTTCCTGTCGTCCCTTTCAGAAAGACGGCATTGAAGTGAGCCATCCTGAGTTACAACCAATGGTCAACCGGATTCCCAGGCGCAGAGTGACGAGAATTTCAACTCTGTTTTTGTTGTACCTTTCCGGAAGGCCCTCACAAACCATTAGGAGGATTACCTTAATGAGAAGCAAGAAAGTGCTGGCTAGAGTAGTAACATGCTCGCTGTCACTGCTGCTGATACTGAGTTCGTTTAGCGGCATGGCACTGGCACAGAGCTCGGCGTCTTCGCGCATAAGCGGCACGGTAATGGATTCGACGGGCGCCGTCGTGCCAAATGCCGATGTGATGATCAAGAACAACGAAACAGCCGCCGAATTCAAGCTCAAGAGCAAGGAGGACGGCGCATTCATATTGCCCAGCCTCCCGCTTGGGATCTACACGGTTTCGGCTACTGCCCCTGGTTTCAAGACTACCACGGTGACAGGTGTAAAGGTTGTGGTAGGTGATACCGTAAACGTAGAAGTAAAGCTTGAGACCGGCGCGGCAACTGAGTCCATAACGGTTACCGGTGGAGCCGAGATTCTGCAAAAGGAATCTACGACTATTGGAGCAACCATAACCGGACGTCAGATATCGGAGCTTCCGTTTGCGCAACGCAACGCTCTCGATCTCGTGCTTAACCTGCCGGGAACTTCAACGCCTGGCCGTCCGCGTACGTCTTCGATAAACGGGCTGCCGCAAGGTTCGCTCAATATCACGATTGACGGGTTGAATGTCCAGGACAACCTGATCAGATCCGGCGACGGATTCTTCACATACATTCGCCCGAGCAGCGATTCCGTAGCCGAGGTTACGGTGTCGACCGCTACGCCCGGCGCAGAGAGCGGGGGCGAAGGTGCAGTGCAGATCAAGTTCGTGACCAAGAGCGGTACGAATCAGTACCACGGCAACGTATTCGGCGAAACCCGGCAACCGGGTTTCAACGCGAACTACTACTTCAACAACCTGAATAAACTGCCGCGCACTCCAACCAGGTTGGATCAGTATGGGTTTTCGCTTGGTGGTCCTCTTACGCCGTGGCTCAAGGACCGGGTCTTTTTCTTCGTCAACTACGAAAGATATCGCCTGCCCGAGTCCGTGTTGCGCACGCCGAATGTGATGACTACTGAGCTTGCGCAAGGAAACTTCAGGTACAAGAAAGCAGACGGTAGCATTGCAACCGTGAATCTGTTTCAGCTCGCCGCAACGAAGTGTCCTGCGGGAGTAACGTGCCAGACAACGGTTGATCCGCTCATCGGGGCAAGGCTCGCCGATATGGTGGCATCGTTCCAGAACGGAACATATAAGCCTGACACGACCGACCCGAACCTTGCGCAGCTTTCGTTCATAAATGTGGGCGGACAGAACCGTTACTACACGGTGGCGCGGTTCGACTTTAACCTGAGCAGCAAGCAGCACGTTGAGACCATTTGGAATTACAACGCTTTTCGGAATGTTGAGGACTTCCTCAACAGCGTGGACCCGGTGTTGCCGAAGCCTTTCCCACAGATCAAGGGAGGACAGCAGTCGAATCGATTTTCGCTATCGACGGCGCTGCGTTCACAGTTGACTCCGACGGTGGTTAATGAGGCGAGATTCGGCTTCGACGGGGGTACAGTAACCTTCTGCAGTTCTGGATGCTCTCCCGGAGACTTCGCGCCCTTTAACGGATTGGCGCTGGCGGTTGATTCCCGTAATCCTGCAGTGTACAGCCAATTCTACAATAATTTCACGCGCGCAGGTTCATGGCGGAACACTCCAGTGAAGCAGTTCTACGACACGGTGAACTGGTCCAAGGACAAACACAGCTTCACGTTCGGCGGTAACTACACGCACATCAATGCGTGGTCTAATGCGCCGGTAAACGTGCCGACTGTCAGCTTCGGCGTCGCAACGGACGACCCAATCAATATTGGGCCCAATGCGCTTTTCTCCTCTACGAACTTCCCGGGCGCTTCTTCTGCAAATCTGGCAGCAGCCGCAAGTGCGTATGGATTCCTCGTCGGAAGGGTGACGCAGGTCACCAACGCTGCGCCGCTCGAAGAAGCAACAGGGAAGTACCGGCTTGGTGGAAACCTAACCACTCGCAACCGGGCGCGTGAGTGGGGCGTCTTCGTGCAGGACTTCTACAAGTTCCGCCCGAACCTTACGATCAATTATGGTCTGCGTTATGAATACGCGGTTCCGTTCGAACACCTCAATGGTGTTTACTCGTTCGCGGATTACAACTCGCTCTTTGGCGCCAGTGGCCCGGGCAACCTCTTTAAGCCGGGTGTTTCGAGCGGGGCGGTCATCTCGACCAGTCCGTTCACACAAATGACTCAGGCCACGAAGGCGTACAATGCAGACAAGAACAACTTTGCTCCAAGCATTGGCGTAGCCTGGACCCCGAACGTGAAGGGCGGCATACTGGGCAAGATTCTGGGCGAAGACAAGACTGTGATTCGCGGTGGCTACTCAATTGCCTACAACCGCGAGAGCCTATCGTTCTTGACTGCGTTGCCGGGCGGCAATCCCGGTCCGCAACTCTCGACAGGACTTAACGCTGGAGGTAACTTCACTTCCGGCACACTGATCCTGCGCAATGGTCTACCGAGCCCGGTTACTCCGCCACCGCCGGTTTATCCGCTCAAGTACACGCCGACCAATGGGTCGGACATTCTGGCCGCGTTCGATCCGAATATCAAGATTCCATATACACAATCGTGGAGTTTTGGCATTCAGCGAGAGCTCGACAAGAATACAGTGTTTGAAGCTCGTTATGTTGCCAACCATGCCATTGGAATCTGGAGACGCGAGACCCCCAACGAGGTAAACATCTTCGAGAACGGGTTCCTTGCGGAGTTCAAGAATGCGCAAAACAACCTGGCAATCGCACGAGCCGCAAATGCCGCTAGCAACAACTACGGAAATCAAGGCTTGGCTGGGCAAGTTGCGCTTCCCATTTTCCAAGCGTCGTTCGGTTCTGCCACGTCAACGCAATTCGCTAACGCGACAAATGCGCTTAGAATTGCACAGGGCCAGGCTGGCGTGGTAGCCAACACGCTTGCTACCAACACGACCTTCCAGGCCAACCGCATAACTGCCGGGCTCCCGGCCAATCTATTTGTGGTAAACCCGGCGGCGATCAGCGGCACCAGTGCTACAAGCACGATCGCGATCGTCAATGGTGGCAGCAGCACCTATCAGGGGCTCCAGCTCGAGGTGCGACGGCGTCTGTCTGCTGGACTCCTGGTTCAGGGCAGCTATACCTTCAGCAAGTCTCTGACCAACGACTTCTTCGCGCTGTCCAACCAGAATGGAAATGATCAACCACGCACGCTGCGCGATCCTTCGCAGGACAGAGGCATATCGCCGTACGATACTCGTCACGCACTGAAGTTCAACTACATCTATGAGCTGCCATTCGGCTCCGGGCATCGATTTGCCTACACCGGCGCCGGAAGCAGAATCGTTGACCTGTTCATCGGTGGATGGGAGACACACGGAATAGTCCGGTGGAATAGCGGTCGCGCAATCCTGCTCACCAGTGGTCGTGGCACGTTCAACCAGTTTGAATCTGGTGTTGTCCTGGTCGGAATGAACGCGACCGATTTGCAGAACGCGGTTAAGATTCACAAGGAACCAGGGGATGCAACCATTGGTACAGTCGCCTTTCTACCCGACGACATTATCCAGAACACTCTGAAGGCGTTTGGGGTCATCAGTGGTACCCCGACCGGCAGATACATTGCTCCTCCGACTACCCCCGGGCAGTTGGGAGCGCGAATCTTCTTCCGTTCGCCGACGTTCTTCAGAGCCGACTTGAGCGCGGTTAAGAAGTTCCGTATCCGCGAGAACATGAACTTTGAGTTTCGAGCAGAGTTCCTGGACGCTTTCAACAATATTAACTTCTTGATCGGCAGTCCAAACACCGTGGCGATTTCAACGTCCGCAGCCAGCGCGACGTTTGGACGAACGAACCAGGCTTACCAGGATCTTTCGACCACCAGCGATCCCGGTGGCCGCCTGATCCAGTTGGTTGCGCGCTTTAACTTCTAGTTGTAAGTTTCAACGCGCACAAGTAGATTTGGGAGTGGGCCACTGCGTCCACTCCCTTTTTTATTGAGGACCGAGGATATGCGAAACAAGGTGCTGGCAGCCGCCATTGTCATACTACTCTGTTCAATAGCTGCGAACGCTCAATCTGGGCTTCGAGGCCAGATATACCTCCCGAACGGAGCGCCGCTTCATCGGGTGATACGCTTTACGGTGAGGACCGATGACGGTGGGCGCAACGAAATCCTCTTCACCGATTCAAATGGGCGGATAGAAGTAGTGCAAAACCTGAGTGTGCCCTACACGATAACGATCGAAAGCGATGAGGAAACCTACGCGACAACGAGCGCCGCATTTGATCCTGCTTATTCTGGGAAATACGTAGTCATTCATCTCAAACCACTTGAGCCGAAACAGACTTATCCGCCGGCGGTCGTCAACGTAAACACTACGGATCGCAATGTATCACCCAAAGCCCAGGCCGCTTATGAATCCGCTCTAGAGTTGATCAAAGGGCAACAGTATGAGCAGGCTATTGACCCGCTCAAGAGTGCAATCGCACTCCAGCCGGATTATTTTCACGCATACAACGATCTCGGCGTGCTTTTCATGAAGTTGAATAAGCTAGATCAGGCTGCCGAAGCCTTGCGTCACGCGATAAAGATCAACGGAAGGGTCTATCTGCCACAGCTGAATCTCGGGATAGTTCTGAACCGTCTCGGGAAATTCAAAGAAGCCGCGGACTTGCTTAGGAAGCTCGAAGTAGCCAACCCTGATCGGGCGTCGAAGATAAACCCGGCGCTCATAGAGGCGACGATGGGCGCCCAACGATGGCCTGAGGCCGAGAGCGTGATTAAGAAAGGGCTGACGTTGAACGAGCTGGATATTGTAGACCTCAAGATCAAGCTTGGCACCGTAATGATGAGGCAAGGCAAGTTCGACCAGGCCGCCGTAGTATTGCGAGAAGCAGTCCTGGCCAGACCGGAATCGGCGCTCGCCAACCTGGATCTCGGTGGAACGCTTCTGCAAACCGGGAGTCTCGACGAAGCCGAGCTGTTGCTGCGCAAGGCGTACGAGATTAAGGGGAGCACAATGGCGGGCGCGCAGCTCTTGCTTGGCACGCTTTACTTTCAGAAGAAAGATTATCCGAAGGCCATTGAGGCATTCACTACCTACTTGCGCGACCTTCCCGACGCGCCCAATGCCGCTCAAGTGAAGGAAGCCATCGAGAAACTGAGACAAGCTACCAGTAAGCGTTGAATCCCCGGTTCAGCGCATTGAAATAACGGCTCGCTGAACTCACAACTCCCACGCAACTTTTCATGTCGAATGAACTCACAGATGAACTCATAGCAATCTCGAGCGAGATCAAAGATCAGTTGCAGTTTTTTCGTGAGATGGGATTCGAAGACGTGGGCGGATCGGACGTGGCCGTGAAACTGGCTCCGGCAGCCGTTCCCAGGCAGCCACAGCCCCAATCGCAGACCGAGGAAGCTGCGCAGACCTCGTTGAGCCTGGCAGACAGAGTCGACCAGGTTGATCTGTTTGGCGAGTTAGTCGCCGAGCCACGGAAAGGCGCAGCGCCGAAGAGTCACTCGATGCCGGTCACTGAGTCGTTAGATGAATCGCTGGATGCCATTCGAGACGATCTGGGAGACTGTACGCGCTGTAAGCTCCATGAGCATCGCCGCACCATAGTGTTTGGAGAAGGCAATCCCCAAGCCAGTCTCATGTTTGTCGGCGAGGGTCCGGGCGCCGAAGAGGACGCCACCGGGCGCCCGTTTGTAGGCCGGGCAGGTCAATTGCTGGACAAGATCATTGCGGCGATCGGACTGAGACGCGAAGACGTGTATATCGCTAACATCGTAAAGTGCCGGCCGCCGCTGAACCGAACCCCGGAACGCGACGAAGTTGAGACTTGCGAGCCATTTCTCTTTCGCCAGATCAAGTTCATTCGTCCTCGTGTGATCGTCGCTCTGGGATCGCCGGCGTTTCAAACTCTGCTCAGAACGAGAGACTCAATCACTCGAGCCCGAGGTGAATGGCGTGAGTTGGACGGCATAAAAGTGATGCCGACTTTTCATCCCGCGTTCCTGCTGCGCTCGCCGGACAAGAAGCGCGAAGTATGGGAAGACATGAAGAAAGTGCGGGACTTTCTCAATGCCGACTGATTACGCCTCAGGCCGAACGCAACTCGACCATCGGAGTTCAATCCCCAATCCACTAGTGAATCTCCGGATGTTGTTTGCGCGACGAAGGTCTAAGGCAGCGTCGCATTGGCATGTGACGACGTGCTACGCATTCTCAAGAAGCAGTCTCGGCAATAGACCGGCCGTCCCTGGGTTGGCCTGAAGGGCACGGTGGTTTCGACGGCGCACAGCGCACACTTGACCGCAACCTCAACGCGCTCACGAGCGAAGGGCTGCCCGTAGGCTTGCATGTTAGCAGCGATTCGCTCGTTCTTTTTCAGCTTGCATGGCTTGCAACGCTTTGGGGCATTCCTTAGACCCTTGTCGGCGAAAAAGAGTTGCTCCCCGGCGCTGAAGACGAACTCTTCGCTGCAGTCAATGCACCTTAGAACCTGATCCTGGTACTCGTGCATGGAGCCTCCTAACCCTTGCTCGACCGGTAGCCTTTTCGCCGGGCACAGTGACAGGACTTCGCTGATTGTCTATATGGAGAGTAGCGAGCGAAACCGAGCTGATAGCCTTCGACGCAATCGATCATCCTCGACCCAGCTCACTGGAATCAGCGTAACCTTCGTTCCGACTACTGATAAATAATCGATAGCTTAAGAGTTCAACCCAAGCGGGCTGCCTGCCATTATCTCTCTATTCATTTCCAAGTCAAGCTAATTGTAGCCAGTTCAATGCGCGGGCGATCTGAGGTCCGGCTGTGGCAGAGATGGAAGCTAACGACGATCGGGGCGGCCAGAGTTGGTGCCAATGCGCGAGTCGAGCGCGTGCGAGGATGCCTTAATTATTGACTTGAAGATAAGACTCTGTTACTTTGCGGGCAGTTATTGGTCGGCTCCCTTTGCCCCTTCGATTCGCATCAACCACACCCCGAGGTCGCCCAAGGAGTAGCAATGAAAAGTACCGCCCGCATAGCCATCGCGCTTGTTGTCTTTCTTGCCGGATCGTTGACAAGTTCAGTCATAGCCCGACAGCAGGGCTCCGATCAATCCGGACCAATAGCCCGGCTTTCGGACATCTATTGCACAGGTTTCATATCAGAGGTCGCACCGCGCGTCGATCTGCAGATTGTCGGAGCCGAAAAGGAAAATCTAAAACAGACCTTTGCGCAAGGCGACGTGGTATTTCTGAACAGGGGTCGTGCTGCCGGTCTGCAGCCTGGCGCCGTCTATTACATAATCCGACCTGTTGGCGAGGTCAATCATCCATTCACCAAAAAGAAACTCGGATACCTGGTGCGCGAACTTGGATTGCTTCGCGTCGTAGAAGTGGGAGACAAAACTTCAACGGCTGAGATAACTGTGTCTTGCGACACCGTAGAGTTTGGCGACGCGCTTAAACCCTACGAAGAAATGGTCGGGCCGAGCGCGGGCGAATCGAAGCCCTTGCCGAGATACGGCGAAGGTTCAGGCGGTACAACCGGACAAATCGTGATGTCACCGGGCTATCACGAGAATCTCTCCGCCAACCGTGTGGTCTACATCGATCTTGGCACGCGCCAGGACGTTCATCCGGGCGACCTGTTTACAATCTACCGTGAGCTCGGAGAAAGCGAAGGCATAACCAGGACACCTCAGGACAAAGTCGTAAAGAAGCATGATAAGGGTTACGGCAGCGACCGTTTTCACGGGGGTGAGTACTCGATTCAAGGCACGCGCGTTCCAAGGGAAGATGTCATGCGAGATCGCCCTGCAATGCCACGCAGGGTGGTCGGGGAACTCGTTGTCCTAAAGGTTGAAAAGACTGCTTCAGTCGCGATCATCACTCGCACAACCGCAGAAGTTCAGATCGGCGATCAGATCGAGCGAGCAAAATAAAGTTCACTAATCTCAATACGATGCGAAGCGCGCCGGGGATCTCGGCGCGCTTCGTTGTTTATTGCGCCCCGCTGTCTGCGTCTCAGCATTCGGCGTAGGTCATACGCGCTTGCACGCTCCCGCCTGAAGTTTATAATAAGTCCTAATAACATCGTGAGGAGAACACAATGCCGCTCAACCGTAATCTGATTTCTGCGCTCACATTGATCGCCTTGTTGGCATGCTGGACCCTTAACACGGGTGATTGCGTTGCACTTGCGCAAAAGAAAGATAAGACCGAAAAGACCAGGAAACAAAAGGACGAAAAGAAGAGCGATACGGCGTCGAATACCGGAGATACTCATCCCGTTTTGTGGGAAGATCCGACTGATATTGAAAGCCGCGACCTCTTCAACGGTCTCGGCGGCGCTGAAGGAGCGCCCGATCCGAGCGGCAAATTTACATTTGTCGATCGCGCTAAGACCGGAACCTCCGAGAAGATTCACGTCACCGATGACAAAGGCCGCAAGTGGACGGTCAAATTCGGCCCGGAGGCCAAACCTGAAACCGCGGCAACCCGAATTGTATGGGCCGCCGGTTATCACGTCGACCAGGACTATTTCGTAAAGCGAACGCACGTTGAAGGGCGCGGCGGTTTCGACGTCTGGGACGTTAGATTCGAACGCGGCGATGACGGCTACAAAGAAGAAGGGTTGTGGAAGTGGGAAGCAAATCCGTTCAATGGAACGCGCGAGCTGCAGGGCTTGAAAGTTCTTATGGTCTTGCTCAACAACTGGGATCTCAAGTTTGATAACAACAAGATCGTGCGTCCGAATAAGAAGAGCGGGGGCAATCGGGATGAGAGGGTTTATTACATCGCCGATTTGGGGGCGACGTTCGGGTCCACGGGCTCGTTCTTCAGCAAGCTGCCCTTCTTCGGCAACGCTCCCGCGGGCTCGAAGGGTGATCCCGATGGCTACTCAAAGCAGCAGTTTATCGAAGGCGTGCGCAACGGCCAGGTGGTGTTCCACTATAAGGGTAAGGACAAAAAAGCGCTTGAGGGCATTACCGTTGAAAACGCCCGGTGGATGGGTAACCTGCTCGGCCGGCTTTCAGATAAGCAACTTTCGGACGCCCTGCGCGCGGGAGGTTTCAGCGACGCCGAGGTGGGGACCTATGTGCGCGCGACCCGCGACAGAATCAATCAGCTAAAGAACCTCAAGTAGACCTTGCAAGTTTGTGGTCCGCTGCTTTAGCGAACCACAAGTCCTTCGGAGTCACCGAAGGCGATAACAGGTGCAGGGTCACACCCTCGAGGTCGGCTCGGTGCGCGACAAAGCTGCGGCGGTGGGCGAGGAAAACACAAGGAGCGTCTTCAAGCAGCAGCTTTGTAACCTCGCGATAAATCGCCGCCCGCTGCTCGCGGTTCATTACTGACCGAGCCTCCCCGGTCAACCGGTCAATCTCCTCATTCGAATAAGTGCTGATGAAAAGATCGCGATTTCGAGAATTGAACAGCACGTAGGTGAAGTTATCGGGGTCGGGATAAGCTGCGTTCCAGTCTCGGCCCGCAATCGGAACCGTTCGCAGTCTCAACCCTCGCTCCATCTCTTCGGCCTCAACGTAGCGAAACTCGGCCCGGATCCCGATTGCTACAAGATCCTCCTTCAAGCACTCGACTGCGGAGTGCACGGATTGTGGCCACCATACTTCAGTCTCGAATCCACTCTCGTAGCCCGCGTCCGCCAGCAACGCCCGCGCCCGGTCGGGATCGTAGTCGTAGCCGCGTTCGCCTGCGTCGTAACCCAACACCCCCGGGGGAATCGGTCCGATGCTTAGCTCAGCCATTTCGCCATATACCTCGCGCAGGAATCGCCGGCGATCGATTGCCAGGCATATCGCCTGGCGCACACGCTTGTCAGAGAGGGGGCCGCGCTCGCAATCGAACACGAGCATTCGAGTCTGGAGCTGAACCGCTTCGAGCACCTGGATGTCAGCGGCGCGTTCCTTGAGATCGGTCAGATCCGTAAGCGGCAGATCGCTAACGTAATCGAGCTCACCCCGTAAAAACATTTCGAATATCTCTTCCGCGCTCAACCCAAAATGAACCGTGAGCCGGTCAACGTACGGCAGCTCCGCGTTCCAATAGTTCGAGAAACGTTCGAGCTGCACTTCCTTGCCGAGTACCGGCTCCACTACGCGGAATGGGCCGGAGCCAAAAGGCTGAACCTCGAAATTCGTCGCCGAGCGTTCAACTTCTTCACGCGGGACGATGTAACAGTACTCGGTGCAAAGCGTCGACAGGAAAAAGGCCACCGGCGAATTCAACTCGAGCCTGACGACCTGTTCGCTGGCAACTTCAATCCCCGAGACATTCTCCGCTTCGCCGGACATGAACTGCTCCGCGCCGACCAGAGGTCTGAAGGCCCACGCCGCCGCATCTTCGTTCTGTCTCATCTGACGCTCGAATGAGTACTTTACATCCTCGGCGCGCACCCGGCGGCCGTTGTGAAATCGGGCTGCCTCGCGCAGATAGAAAGTGTATATGCGCCCGTCCGGCGAAATATCCCAACGCTCCGCGACTGCCGATCGAATCTCCGCGCGCTCGCCGAACTGAACAAGTCCCTCGAATACATTCGACATCACATCGTTGCGAGACAGCGATGAAACCGTCGCCGGGTCAAGCGCAACTTGCGAAGCTCTGAGCGCAAAGCGTAGATGGCCACCCCGTTCCGGAACGGGCAACTGAAAGGACTCGACTTCGCGATTCAGAAGCTCCGCCTCGCGCACCAGAAGATCGACTGCGCTATTGATGCCTGAGATCGACGCCTGATTGCGGCTGACTACCTCTTTAATGGTTTCAACCGCTCGCAGGACCTGATCGGCTCCCGCAGACTGTTCGTCCGAGGCGGCGCGAATCTGTTCGACGGCCATCGTCAGTTCTTCCATTGCTTCGGCAATTGACTTGGATACCTTCGCCTGCTCTCGAGTCGCAAGACCTACCTGCTTAGTCAGCTCGCTCATGTGCAAGGCGCGCTCGCCGATGTGCCGCGAGGTCAGCGCCTGCTCGCTGGTTGCACGTTCGATGTCGCGCGCCTGCTGACGCACGAGATCCGCAGCTTCGAGAACCGTGTGGCTTTCGGCAGCTTGTATCGCGGTCGAGTCGGCTATTACTCGTATTCGCCCCGAGGCGGCGTTGGTCTTATCGCGAATCTCCGTCAGCAGCACCGCCGCGCGCGAGGCCAGGTCGACGCCCTCATCCGCGCGCTGCCCGCCGACCGCGACACGTTCGATTGTTTCCGTCACGTCCTCGCGCACCGCTTTGATCACTTCTTCAATCTCGCGCGTCGAAGCCGAAGTGCGCTCACTCAACTCCTTGATCTCGTCGGCCACTATTCGAAAGCCGCGCCCCTGAGTGCCCGCCTGCGCCGCGAGGATCGCCGCGTTCAACGCAAGCAAATGAGTTCGATCCGCGATCTCGTTGATCACGTGAGTAACTTCGCCAATCTGGTCCGACCTTTTCCCGAGCCGCGTTATCGTCTCCGTAGCCGCATCGATCGCGTCTTTGATCTTCGACATGCTTGTAGCGGTCTCGCCCACAAGCTCGCTGCCCGAATCGGCCGATCGCGCCACTTCATCCGCCAGCATCGTTGTCTCATTTACCGAATCGCCGATGCTCCGCGTCGAGTTGTCGATCGCCTCCATGGCTCCAACCGTTTTTTCGGCTGATTCGGCTAGTGCTTCGGTGGAATCGGCTACCTTGCGGACAGTGTTCGCCATGTCTTCGATGGCGATCACAGTTTCCTCAACAAACTGCGACAGCTCGTCGGCGTTCTCGGAAACTTGATTGATTGAAGTCGCCATCCTCATCACCGAAGTCGAGGTCGACTGCGAGAGGTTTAAAAGGGTTTGAAGGCTCTCGCCAACCGAATGCATCGAAGCATTGATTTCAGCGATCGAGCTGGATGTTTCTTCGACGGATTTAGCTTCATCGAGCACGCCTGACGAAAGCATCTGCGTTCCGCGGAGCACTTCGCCGACAACCGTTTCGATTGAGTCGGCGGCGCGTTGAAGCCGTCCAACAATGTATCGCAGGCGTCGGGCCAGCCCATCGAGATTGATGAGTAACTGCCGGTCTCGCACCGCCAACTCCAGATGCTTGCCGTTGGCGAGAACGCTGAGATCGCCCTGGGCAATTTGGGCCAGAGCTTCGAAGATTCGCTCCCCTGAATCTTGTTCGTCACTGTCGCGTGAGATTTGCTCCCGGGCAGCTTGCCGAACATCTATGCTTGTTTGGCGCGCATCCTTCATATTCAATGGCGTATTCAATGGCTGGATGGAATAGCGTGTATTATGGTACCGGCTGGGGTTGGGCCAGTCAATGAAGTGCAAAATGTCCGACAAACTTCAGTTTGTCGAGGCTGAGGACATAAGACGACAAACTGAAGTTTGTCGGACATCACAGGAGGCCATCTTGAACAAGATCGAACGGGTCACAAGCGCTCTCAAGGGCGAAGCGGTGGACCGGCCGCCCTTCAGCTTTTGGTATCACTTCGGGCTTCAACACATGCCGGCAATCAAACATGCTGAAGTCGAGGTCGACTTCTACCGCGCATACGATTTGGACTTCCTGAAAGTGATGAGCGACTATCCATACCCGCTTCCCGCCGATCTTGAGACGATTGCTACTGAGGAAGATTGGAAGCGGGTTGAACCGGTCGCTCCGACGGATCAGTGCTGGAGCGAACAGCTTACGGCGTTATCGATGATCGACGATGCCATAGGCAAGGAAGCCTTCTTCATCGAAACGATCTTCAGTCCGTGGACTACGGCCCGCAGACTCGCGAGGTCCGGAAGCGTGGCCCTGGCTCGCCAGCGCTATCCGGAAACACTCCTCGCGGCGATGGATGCCATAGCCACCTCACTCGCCGATTATTCGAGAGAAGCATTGAAGCGCGGCGCCGCTGGAATCTTTCTCTCGCTTGGCGCGGCAAGTGCCGATGTGATGACTGCCGAAGAATATGAGACGTGGGGCCGCCCGTTCGATTGGAAGATTCTCGAGGCGGTTAGTGAAGCGCAGTTCAACGTGCTGCACATCCATGGCAAGCGGATCCACTTCGATTCAGTTATGAACTATCCCTCAAGCGCGTTGAACTGGTCTCATTACTCGACTGCGCCCTCGCTCAACGAGGGCAAGGCGCGATCAGGCAAGGCTGTTCTGGGCGGAATTGATGAAGCGACGGCTAGTCACGTGTCCGCGCCCGAGATACGAGAACAAGTGGCGAGCACAATTCGAGAGGTTGGAACGCGAGGCTTGATAGTAACTCCCGGCTGCTCGGTAGCGACGGACACACGAGAGCAAAACCTTCGAGCTATTAAGACGGCGGTCGAGGGTGCTCGCGCGCTGTTGAAATAAGACTAGATCACTTTGGGCGCCGCCAGCTTGAACCGTCGGCATATTCAAGCCCGCCAATGCTCACCTTCACGGACGCGGATTTGTTTTGGACGGCCTCCCGAAGTCGCTTCCATGCCTTAGTAAACGAAAGCTTCTGAGAGAGCAACAAACTCTGCCCGGGAAGAATTCCTTTCTTGTTGCGAAAGCGGATAACCACATATTCAGACTGATCACGCCTATTACCAAAGATGATGTCCCCATCAATCTCTTTGATGGCCCTTGTCCCCGTATTCTTAATCTCAGTGTAGACGTTGACTTTGGAATCATCGGAAGGCGGCGGGGTCCTCGTTGCGGGAGGTGCGATTATCCATTCATCACCGCCCTGGCGTTCCAAGGGGTTTGTAAGGCCGCCCGCCCCAGTTGGTGACGGCATGCCAAGAGGATCCAGGTACGGTCTGTCAGACTTCTCCGCGGACCTATTGCTTTCCGCTGGAGTCGTCCAACAAAACTCAGTGATCTCGGCATCAGGTGCATTTAGGCGAACAAGTGAAAAGGGAGCTTGATCCTGACCTGCCGCCAACGTCGCCGCGGCGAAGATCAATGCGAGTTTTATTAGCATCGTTCTTTCCTCCGGACAGTCATTCCGCTAGCGGGGATTCAAAAGCAGTCATTCGAATTGTGTCAGGGAGAGTTTCGATAATCAAACCGAGCGACCAACGCCGCGCGAGGCACTGGCGTCAACCGTCCCCACCTTGAAGCGCGAGCGCAGCCCTAATAGAATTCAACTCACTACGTAAATCAATCGTGGGTTCGGGGGTTCATTTGAAGAGGCTTTGGAGCTGCGTCGCGTTGATCTCCTGTCAGGCGGTTTTATTGTTGTCGTTAGCGCCGGGCGTCGAGGCGCAAACGTCGCCCGGGTTCGTTAAGAAGTTCGCGTTGAAAAAGAGCGGACTGGAGCTTGAGAGGCGAACACAAGCCGGTTCATTCTTCGATGTACTCGGCCGTCGCTCGGCGGTCTTCGGCTACGAAAACCGCTCGCTTGAAGCGTGGGTGTATCCGCTCAAGATTCTTGACGACTTCAATCTGTCGTTTCAACTCCAGGGTTATCCGCTCGAGATTCACGGACCCGACATAACTGTCGCCATAAACGTGCGCCCCGAGGCGACGACGTTCACCTACTCTCACGCCGCGTTCACCGTGCGCCAGACAATCTTCGCGCCTATTCAAGAGCAGGGCGTAGTAATGCTTCTCGACGTTCAATCGGTGTTGCCGATGATCATCACCGGCTCGTTTCGACCGAAGCTTCGTTTGATGTGGCCGGGCGGTTTGATGACCGCATGGCAGGGTTGGAATGAGAAGGAGCACGTCTACACGATTGGAGAAGAAACAAATCGATTCGTCGGGATGATCGGCTCGCCGGCCGCGCGCGATATTTCCTTGATGCCCTATCAGGAAGAGCCTCGAGATGCTCCGGTCCGTTTTGTCATCGAGGCCGCACCCGAAACGATGAAGACTCACTTCATTCCGATCGTTATTGCGGGGAGCGTCGAAGGCCGCGCCTCTGCAAAGGCAAACTACGACAAACTGCTCAATTCAGCGCAGTCGCTTTATGAAAACAACGTCGTCTATTACGGGCGTCTTCAGAGCGAAACTGTAGCGGTTCGTACACCGGACGCCCGGCTGAACACGGCGTTTGAGTGGGCCAAGGCCGGCGTCGATAAGGGCTTCGCCAACAATCCGCAACTCGGGACTGGGTTGCTTGCCGGGTTTCGAACTTCGGGGGAGAGCGAGCGCCCGGGCTTCGCGTGGTTCTTTGGGCGCGACGCGCTTTGGACCGCTCTTGCAGTCACGTCTTATGGAGACTACGCGGGTGTCCGCACAGCTTTGGATTTCCTGAAGAAGTTTCAGCGCGACGACGGCAAGATCCCGCACGAGATTTCGCAGAGCGCCGCTCTCATTCCCTGGTTCAAGGATTACTCGTACCCGTGGGCAAGCGCCGACGCGACTCCGCTTTACATCATCGCTCACGGCGACTACTGGCGAACAAGCGGGGATCTGGATTACATAAAGAAGAACTGGGACTCGATCCTGAAAGCGTATCGATTCACTGCGGCGACCGACACCGACGGCAACGGTTTGATCGAGAACACGAACTTCGGACACGGTTGGGTGGAAGGCGGCGCGCTCTATCCGCCGCACGAAGAGATTTACATGCAGGGCTTATGGATCGAAGCGCTCGGTTGTGTGGCGGAGCTTGCGGATCGATTGAACGACAGCAAGCTCGCAGCAGAGGCGCGAGCTGCCGCCGAACGCACGCGCTCTGCAACAGAGAGAACTTATTGGCTTGCTGACCACGGCTTCTACGCGTTCGCGACTAACCGTCCGCAAGCGACGCCTCGAGAAGCCGAGTCGGGGCCAAATCGCGAACGCCGGCAGTCGCGCCTTGATGAGATCAGCAAAGTTAAGTTGATAGATGAGGACACCGTGCTTCCGGCGGTGCCTCTGTGGTGGCGCACGCTTCAAGACGACCGCGCACAGTTAGAGATTGATCATATTGGGAGCGGTTCGATTGCGACTGACTGGGGAGCCAGAATAATTTCGAATCGCAGCCGGCTCTATGATCCGCTGTCCTATCACTATGGTTCGGTGTGGCCGCTGTTCACGGGTTGGGCGTCGATGGGTGCATATAGTTACGGACGCCCGCACGTCGGCTATCAAGCGCTGATGGCAAACGCGTTGCTCACTTATCCGGGCGCGCTCGGCTACGTGACCGAGTTGTTATCTGGCGATTTCAACGCGGCGTTCGGCAGGTCGTCACATCATCAAGTCTGGTCCGAGGCGATGGTAGTGACGCCGATCATGCGAGGATTGCTTGGAATCGATGTGGGCGAGGGCGGCCGCCGCTTGACCTTCGCGCCGCAGTTGCCCGCGGATTGGGACCGCGTCCAGGCTCGCGGAGTTCCGGTAGGTAATGCTCGATACGATCTGAATCTCGAGCGAACGCCAGGTCGCGAAACGATTAAAGTCGAGCGCCGGGTCGAGGCCAACGCCGCCGGTCCTGCGCGGATCATCGTCGCTCCCGCGTTTCCGCTCGACGTTAAGATTAGTTCAGTGACGGTGAACGGCCGGCCCGCGAAATTCGACCCACGTCGCATGGGAGATATTCAGCGCGTTGAAGTCAACGTGGAATCCCAACTGCTTGTGAACGAAATTGCTTTTACATATGAGGAAGGTACAGATGTTTATGTCGAGCGGGAAGCGCTCAGACCGGGTGCGAGCAGCGAAGGCCTTCGAGTTTTGCGTTCACGCGCGGACGCAAGCGCGCTGCGTCTGACTCTCGAGGGATTGGGCGGGCACACCTACGAGTTGCGAGTGCGAACACCGCGTCGCATCGGTGAAACTAGCGGTGTCAGAGTGATCGAAGCAGCGGGCCACGATGTGAAGCTGCTCGTAAGCTTTGAAGGACGAGACGACGCTTATGTCCGTCGAGAGCTTATCATCCCGCTGCTAGCAAAGTAGGAAACCATCAGAAGCACAAATCAATGAACCTCAGAACTCGTTTCGTCTTCATCGGGAACTGGGTTGTTCCAAATCTCTTCCGTTTCCCGCTCTCGTTCTTTGCCGACTTTCTCAACGATTAGAGTCACGACACACAAATCTTCCGGCTTGACACTAGGCGACCGCGGGTCATACACCTCATGGTAATGCGTGTAACGTTCCTTTATTACAAAATGCTCGGTAGGTTCCGTGTGTCTGAGATCTGGTAATTGCCTATAGTTATAACTAATCCTTTCGCCGACCGACGGGATATGTACCGGATCTTCAAAGTCGTATTCCCTGAGCTTCCCCCCGAAAACTGGACAGGCCCTTAAGGTGATAAAATCGCTGCCGGAATCGGGAGGAACTTATGCCAAGGCAGCGCAAGAACTACACCGCGGAGTTTAAGACCAAGGTCGTTCTGGAAGCAATCAAGGGTC
>WNFR01000285.1_pt1 | contig 50976 bp, 32 predicted proteins | sample 5400221 | NCBI WGS metagenome assembly WNFR01 (sample SAMN13153357, study PRJNA577476) | soil metagenome | isolation source: 40 cm soil under Madrone tree | place: USA:California | collected 2016-06-14 | reverse complement strand
CCTTCCAAGCTTCTTCACCCGGAGGATAGGATGAGTCGACATCGAGGTGCCAAACAGCCAGAACAATGTGTACTCTTGCCGGCTATCAGCCTGTTATCCCTAGCGTAACTTTTATCGATTGATCCCCGTCTATTCCATTATATAGCGAGGGGTCACTATGCCCTACTTACGTATCTGTTCGACTTCTAAGTCTTTCAGTTAGATATGCTTTCCGCCATTATACTATTCAAAATCTTTCACTGATTTATTGATTTCCATTCAATTTCTAGCTATATCTTGTAATAATAAAACAAATTTATTAAGTTTTATTTTTATTTAATTCTTATTTATATTAGAGAATTAATATTTTTTGTCTGTATATTATAACAAATAATTATAATATTATAATTTTATAAAAATCTTTGGATGTACTTTGCTACTTTTTTAAAGACGACCGCCCCAGTCAAACTACCAATTAGTCATTTATCCCTTAAATTTCAATTTATAAGGTAAACAAAGATTTAATTCAAATTTTAAGGTATTCCAAAATTTTGTCTATCGACATCCCTAATTACTATTAATTGAATTTAAATTATTGTAATAACTAACTATAGTAAAGCTGCATAGGGTCTTCCCGTCCCTCTGAAGATAGCGAGCATCTGCACTCGCAATTCAATTTCACTGAGCAAGTTGTAGAGACAGTAAGACCATCGTTACATTATTGATACTAGACCACATTTAATGGCCAATTTATTTTGCTACCTTAGGATCCTCATAGTTAAGACCGCTATTAACCAGACTTTCAATTAGTAACTTTAAAATTACCTCTCTTATATTAATGGCATTGAGCAAATTTCATTCAGAATACTATTATCTTAATCATTGCTCTGAATTGTGTTTTTAGTAAACAGTCGTGGCCTCCGATTTTATTATACCATATAAACAATTAAATTATGGTTAATTTAAATTTTATATGGTTTCTCTTATTGTCAAACTTATGAGAACAATTTGCCGAGTTCCTTAACAACTTTTAGCTCTTCGCCTTAGTATACTCTACTTACAAACCTGTGTCGGTTTAGGGTACGGTAGTTTATAATTTAAATTTTTAATAAATTATATATATTTAATTTTCCTGATCTATTTTAATTTACCATATAGATTTTCAATATATTACTCATCAGTCAAAACTTTGGTTCTGAACCTTAGAGGCCGCATTAACATAAGGTGGTTTAACCTTTCCTTATAACCCTTTTGCATTCGGCGAGAAGTATTATAACTTCTTTACGTTACTCATGTCAGCATTATCTCTTCAGTTATTTTCAAACAATGAAACACTGTTTATCATCAATTATACTGAATGTTCTACTACCTAATTTATAAACATAAATTAATTTATATTTATAATTAACAGGATATCGGTTGATTATTTAAGACCCGTTAAATTTATGGCGCAATAGTCTAAGGGCTGCTACGTTGTTACAACGGTCATTAAAAGATAGCGACTACCAGGCTCACTTTACAGCTGCATTCAATCTATTACTTCCTTTAATTTCACTTAATAATCATTTGGGACCTTGATCCATGTTCTCGGCTGTTTCCGTCTTGACTATTCAACTTATCATGAATAGTCTGAATATCTATTATCAATTTATGTTATTCCGAGTTTCATTTCCATTGGTAAGATTTTCAAGATCCCCTCAACCTAAACTTTTAATAAAAATTTATTATTATTAGTTGGGAATTACCGTGCTGTACCTCCATAAATTTTTTAATAGATGTCATACTTAAATATGTTTCGTAGAAAACCAGCTATCACCAGTTCAGATTGGCATTTCACCGCTTTCCAAAACTCTTCGGAGAATTTTGCAACATTCAACCGTTCGATCCATTATAATCTGGTTTTGGAAAGATCAACTGGCTTCGGGTCTAATAATAGTAACTATCCCATAATTATCATTGTAAATAAATCACTTATTTCATAATTAATGTTTATTTATAAGGAATTTATTCTATTTTAGGTTAGTAAAATATTTTAAAATTTATAATTTTATTATACTAATAATTTAGTCGCTTTCGCTAAGGCTAATTAACCTTGCTACTATTATTAACTTACTGACCCATTATGCAAAAGGTACGTTGTCATTTTATTATTTAAACTTCAACTGCTTATAGAATTACTAATTCAAGACTATTTCATTTCGTTATATAACGAACTATTTCAACTTTTCCTTTACAGTACTTTTCACTATCGCTAAATTTATTATACTTAGCCTTAGAGGATGGTTCCCCTATATTCCAACAAGTTTTCTCTCATTGTACTTATTTTTAAAAAAATTTTTATATTTTACAGGACTGAATACCTTCTTTAGTAATTATTTTGTGTTTTATAATTATAATACAATAATTAAATTATAATTAACGATATTCCAACTTCATTCCTTATAATTAATATTATATTAATTCAAATATTTTTTATTTCTTTAGGCTAATCCAATTTCACTCACCATTACTTTTGGAGTCTCGGTTGATTTCCTTTCCTTTCCTTAATACAATGTTTTGCTTCAGGAAGTGTAAATATTTAAGGTTTCCCTTAGGATCGCCACAATTTGCTTACTTTTAATATAAATATTAATAAGTTTGTGGCTTTTGGTTTTATACCTCCTTTTTAATAAATTTGCTAGTTATCCTTAATAATTCCTTTAAACTACTTTGATGTTTATACTAAATTGTCATCTATACTTTTATTTTTTTAATTTAATTTAAAACTATCTAAATTATAAAGAAGTTTTGATAATCGAACCTATAAATACACACACAAACCCTATATATAAATACACGGCACTCCCCATATTACGATCACACACACAGAAAATTGTGTTCAAAAATCTAAACTTGCTTAAAGAAATCAACTTTTACATACTCCACACTCGATTTTAAAATATGATTTTCTAAACTTCACAAAAACAATGATTTGTAGAAAAGTTTCAAAATTGACTACACGCTTATTCCCCCTGATGTTTCTCACTCTTATTTTAAGAATACAAAATACCTCCGAAGACATTTGTTCAAATTGTCATAAAAACTGAAAAAATAGAAATTTAGAATCTAGAAGAATCGAACTTCGATATAAACTTTACGCTAGAAGTCTATAATAATACCAATTATCAATAAATCCTTTAAATAGGGGGTAATTTATTTTGTTCTTATATCTTTATTTGAATCAATTTTAAAAGCTTCTGTTTTAACTAATTTATTGTTTTTATCATAAATTAATTTTCTTTTGTTATCTGTTACTTTCAAAGTGAATAATTGCTCCAATGTTACTATATGGCTTTTAGAGAAATTTCTAAATCATTAAAAGTTCTTAAAAACACAAAACAAAATGAAGATAAAAAAGATGAAGATAAAATAACTTTTAAAGAATATTTAAAATCATTTTATTTAAGATTATCAGGTTATTTTTTTAAATTTAAATTTAATTAATCCTTTAAAAACACCTCAAACCATACAACCAATGAAAATAGGAACAATTGATATTGAAACAATAGAATTTAATAATAACCAATTACCTATTAGTATTAGTTTTTCTTTTATAAGAAATAAGAAAATATTCACAATTTTTAAATTAATAGATTCTGATTTATTATTAATAGATTCAAATAAAGCTGTTAAATTATTATGATTAACTTTCATGGAAGAATTAAATGCCCTTAAATTACATAAATGTATTATTTTTTATCACAATTTAGGTTCTTTCGATGGTTATTTTATCTTTAAAGGATTATTAGAATTACCTGAAATTGATATAAGTAAAGTAAATTCTATAATAGATAATTTACATAAATTTATTAGTATTGAAATATTATGAAAAGATAGCAAATTTATTTTTAAAGATTCATTAAGAATTTTTCCAGTTTCATTACAAGAATTATGTTCATTATTTGATGTTGAAGGTAAAACACATCCCTATAATCCACTATTTAATAAACTATCTTTATTTGAGAATAAAATTTTATTAAGTGAATTTATTAAATATAGCAAACAAGATTCAATAAGTTTATTAAAAGCCTTATTAAAAGCACAAAAAATATACATAGATGAACATGAAGTTGATATTGCTTCAATTTGAAGTACATCTACTTTATCATTAAAAATATTTAGACAAAAATTTTTAGATCTTGATATACCAATATTAACTAATAAATTAGATGATATTATTAGATTAAGTTACATTGGTGGTTCAACTGATTATTTTTATAAATATGGAGAAAATCTAAAACATTATGATGTTAACTCCCTATATCCAAAAGCGATGTGTAATCCAATGCCATTAGAATTTTTAGGAGAAAATAATGGTGAAAATGTTCAATTAGAAGATGTATTTGGATTTGTAGAAGCAAGAATAACAACTCCTGATGATATTCCAATTCCTTTATTGCCCTTTAAAGTTGAAAATGAAACAATTCATCCAATAGGTTCTTGAATAGGGATTTACTTTACAGAAGAATTAAAAGCTATCGTTAAATATGGTTATACTGTAGAATTAATCAAAGTGTACAATTTTAGTAAAAGTAATATTTTTAATAATTATATTAACTTTTTTTATAATATTAAAAAAAATGCAGTAGGTCCATTAAGATTTATAGCTAAAATGCATTTAAATCAATTATATGGTTATTTTGGAAGAAGAAAAACTTTAATTGAAACTAGAAATGTTTATAATGAAGAATTAATCAAATATTATGGCAACTATACTATATTTTCTGAAATTAAAATAAATGAAAAAATTCCCACCATTCTAATGAGCAGTAATTTAGATTACAATTTAATTAATGAAATTAAAGATTATACAAATTTAAATTTAATGAGTAGCTTTAGAAATGTTAAATCTCATGTAGGTATAGCATCAGCAGTTACTTCTTACGCTAGAATTGAAATGATGGAATTAAAAATGTTATTAATAAAATTAGGTATTAAACTATATTACACAGATACAGATTCAATTTTCACAGATAAAGAAATTCCAAATTATTTAATTGGTAAAGATTTAGGTCAACTTAAAGATGAATTAAATGGTAAATTTATTAAAAAAGCTTATTTTTTAGGAATTAAAAAATATGGTTATGTTGATAGCGATAATAACACTCATTCAATTTTTTCTGGGGTTGAAAGGGATAGTTTAACTTGAAATGAAATTGAACATATTGCTAACGGTTTTACACTTGTTAAAACATCACCAATTAGATTTTTCAAAAATTTTGATAATTTAAATATCATAATTAAAAATCAATTGAAAACATCTATAATTTTTAACACAAGAAAAAAAATTTTTGACAATAAATATTTGTCTATTATTATTAATATAAAATTTTTAACAAAAATTCATTATTATTTAAAAATGATTAAAAATAGAATTATACACTTCATTAAAAAATACGATTTAAATAAAATTAAATAAATTTAAAAAAAAATATAACTGTAAATATAAGAGAAATTTACATAAGAAGTTCGATTCTTCTATTTTCTATAAAATATTAAAATTAAAACCTGAGTTCCTTTTCTTTGTGATATTCACCCTTCCCCATTTTACTCACATCTCCCTGTCTTAATCTGCTCTGTTTTGTTTGTTTTGTTTGTTTGTTTGTTTTTTGTTTTTTTAAGATCTTTTACGCATTACCCCGCTATTTACCCCTGTTTTCCCTTTATATTTCTTTATATACCCCTTTATAGAAACACTTTGCCGCCACATCCCCATTTTTATACCCTTTATATTTCTTAATATAAAACTAATAGTTTGTGGTTCGAGATTCACGGTTATATATATTAAATAAGATATAAAATTCATTAAGGGGGCTTTTAGTTTAAATAATTGAAATAAATTAAATTTATAATTATTATTTCTATAAATTTATTATAATCTATTTCAATAGCTGAAAAAAGGAATTGAACCTTTGTTTTACCATCATGAATAGTAAGTTTTAACCATTTAAACTATTTCAGCTTAATTAATGTAATTAAACTATTTTTTTTTTAATTTCTTTAAATAAGTTAGAAAGAAAATATATCTACAAGACTAGTTAAGTTTATACATTTAAAATTATAAAACAATTATGTAAATAAAACAAAATATATAACTGATATATTCTAAATATTAATAAGTCTAAGTATAAGAATTAAGGATTTCACATTTAAACAATAATACTAATTTAGTATTTAATTAACTTATTAAAAGTTAATTAAAATTAATGAGAACTTAAATTACAAAAGTATTTGATATAATTATATTTATTGTTTAAATGAATATTTTTCTATTTTTTTATCTAAAGATTATTCTATCTTTATTAATATACAACGAAATTTTTAAATAAACTTTTTATATTTTTATTTTAGTTTATTTATAGACCTAGAACTTTAACTTAAAATTTTTATATTAAATTTTACAGTTTTAGATATCTTAACTCATTCCTTAATTAACAATAATTGTTATTATTGAAATTAAATTTATTAAATAAACTAATTAAGGGTAAAATCAGAGATTTGAACTCTGAACAGCGTCGCCACAAAACGTTATTTTGCCAATTAAACTAATCCTACCTTATTAATTAATAAATTTTTGTTTATATTAATATAATTTATATTCAATTTAATTAAATTGTTAATTAATAAATAAATGTAACATAATTAAATTATTATTTGTTTTTAAATAAATTTCATAAATAAATTTTTATTTACTATAATTTTGTATTTTATATAGATTTTTGTATCTATATATTCTTTTAAGTATTAATTAAAATAAAAATAAATAAATAATAAACAAAAATTTAAAGGGGGTAAATAAATAAAATTAGTTTTTATAAAGTTAAATTTATCTAATAAGATATAATTTATACCAAATAAAATTATAAATTAAAAATAAAATGTTAATTTTTATCTGTAGCTAAATCCATTAAAGTATTTTCTGCAATACCAATTATAGGAACAATGATTAAGAATCAAGAAAAATAAAATGCTGTAGCAAATTGTCCTACTTCTACAAAAGGACTTTCAGGATGTTGAGATCCAATTCACATTAATATTACAAAATTTACAATAAATAATCAATGAGCTAATTTCATAGCTGGTCTAAATTGACTACCTCTTATTCTAGATAAATCAGTTAAAGGTAATATTAATAAAATTAATAATGAACCAAACATAGCTATAACTCCTAATAATTTATTAGGTATAGATCTTAATATTGCATAAAATGGTAACAGATATCATTCAGGAACTATTGAAGGAGGAGTACTCATAGGATTAGCTGGAATATAGTTATCACTATGTCCTAATAAATTAGGATAGAAGAAAACTATTACAGATAAAGCTAATAAAAATGCAAAGATAGTTACAAGATCTTTAAATGTAAAATAAGGATGCATTGCATATCTATCTCCATTTGAAGATATTCCATTAGGATTATTTGACCCATGTGTGTGAAGAGCCATTAAATGAGCAACTACTAAAGCAGCTAATACAAAAGGTAATAAGAAATGAAGAGAGAAAAATCTATTAAGTGTAGCATTACTTACACTAAATCCTCCTCATATTAATTCTACTAAATCTTGTCCAAAAAAAGGTACTGCTGATAATAAATTAGTAATTACTGTTGCCAAATCTTTAATTTACATATTTTAGCTTAAGCTTATATGTTTAAAACAAGTAAATCATGTACATTATAATTATCTAAAAAAAAAAAAAACAATAATTGTATTATAAATTTTAAGGGTTATGTAAACTTAACATAAAGAGATTAAAATTTTTTGTATACTCTTTTGTCATGTTTACTCTTTTATTCTATTAATAATGAACCATAGCACCAAATAAGGGGGTAAGAATTACAAAAGATCAAATTATTAAGATTTTAACTACATATGATAAAAAGACATTATAGTAAGAATAAAATGATTAATATCCGGTTTAAATAAATCCATTGCTGGAATCAATTCAATTATAAGTCTTAACTCTGTTTGAGTTATAGAATAAAGAATAATATCTTGACTATAAAGAATATTTAATTCTTCAAATTTTACTTGTTGAAGAATATTGGCTGGTGTATTAATAGGTAAATCATGTAAATCTTTTACAATCTCTCTTCATTGTTCTAAAGTTTGACTATTTAATACAGTTAGACTATCTAATGAAGTAGTTTCATCTAATATATCTAAATTAGAAGGTATAGTTCCTCCATTTTGATTTGAGAAAATTGAATTTGGAGTTTGACTTATAATTCCTTCATTATTTTCTAAATTTATTAAATCTTTATTATTAAATATATCTTCAGATACATTTGTGTCTGAAGAAGCTACACTTAAAGTTTGAGATGAACTTGATTCTGAGGAAGTCATACTTAAAGTTTGAGATGAACTTGATTCTGAGGAAGTTAATCTAAGAGGATTTGAAGCTATTAATAATGTTAGACCTAAGATTTTTTTTTCTGAATAATTTCTTATAACAGATATATTTTCAGAAGAATTTTTTTTATGAAAGTTAAAAAATGTAAGACTATAAATAAATCCATTGCTAGCTAAGATAGCTAATAAAAATAATATAGTTTCAAAAATTAAATTTATATTCATTTTTGTGTGGTTTTTTTTATTTTTTTTATCTAAAATTTGTATTAAATTTATAGGTATAAATTTAATAACGATAACTATTGAAAGAAATTTAAGTTCTAAATTTGATTAAAAAGTTTATATTAATTTAATCAGGAGTAAACAATTTTTACTCTATCCTTTTATATTATAACTCTTCTAATTATTCTTTCGAGATTAGAAGTGTAGTTATAAAGAGTTAATTTTATCCTATTCTTAATTATTTATTTTTCTGGAATAATTCTATTAAGAAGGTGAATTATCTATTTAACTCTTTAAATAAATAATTTTCATTTCACATTTGTACTGTTTAATTTTTTTTTACCCTTAGAATTTACAATACAAATATAATGCCTTGTGCTTCATTAAATTTTATAATGAAGAAAGATTCCGACTGTACATTAAGCATCATTTCAGACACCCACCGATGACCCAGTCTGTAGCGATAGTTTACTCTACCGACGGTCTTAACGCAAAACAAACATCTTTGACCTGTTTTCATCAGTATTGCTATAATGTTTCTTTTATATAAATTTTTAGTAAAAATTGCTTTATATTTTACATTATAACTATATATAAATATATTAAATTAATTTGTATTTCATTTCAGGAATTATATTAGGAGATACTATATTTATAAGATCTGTCATAGATTCTTTTCAAATGAAAATTCAGTATTGATCTTTGTTTCCAGCTGATTGAATAGAAGCTTTAATATTAAAATTATTATTTAATGCTTTAATAAGAAGTAAACAATCATTATAAGAAAAAGAATAAGTGCATAATTTTAAACTTTTACCTACTTTAGCACCATCATCCATAATTCAGATAGCTAAAGCTAAAGGAGTTAAATATTGATCGATACATTCTGGCACATGTTTTATTTTTTTGTCATATCATAAATCATATATTCAATTAAAACTAGTATAAGTTAAAGTTGAAAATCTGGCTACTTTTCTTATTTTACCTTTACTACCTAATCTAGTTGTAATAACAGGTAATTTAGAATTACAATAACCTAATTCTGAAAATAGTTTATGTAAAAACATTAAATAATTCACATGAGAAGCTTCTTGATAGAAACTAAATCTAGTACCTACTCCTAATAATCTTTTTTGACCTTGACCCTCTCCAAGAAGAGATCCGAATATAATAGAAATTATATCTTTATTATGTGGTCCTATTCTATAAATACCTTTAAGTCTACTAACTTTATCTATATTGTTAAAATAAACAGGTGTGATTAATAATAATAATAAAAATAAACAAATTAAATATAAATTATACATTTGAGGCTTATTAAGAAAACCTCATAAACTCATTTGACCATAAGGTAATACATATCCTAAAAAAGCTATAGCCATCATTAATATTAAAATTATTACTCCTATACTTCATACTAAAATTCTAGGTGATTTATAAGAACTATAATATAATCCTCTAGCTATATGAGCATAAACAAAAATAAAGAAGAATGAAGCTACATTAGCATGTGTATATCTTAAAATTCACCCAGCATTAACATCTCTCATAATATGTTCTACACTATTAAAAGCAAAATCTACATGAGGTTGATAATGCATAGCTAAAAATACTCCTGTTAAAATTTGTATAACTAAACAAGTTCCTAATAAAGAACCAAAATTTCATAAATAAGAAATATTAGCTGGTTGAGGTGAATCTACAATATAAGAATTTAATAATCTTAATAAAACATTAGTTTTTAATAATCTCATTTGTATTTACATTTTAATTTAATTAATAATCTTTTTTTTATATATTTCTTTTATATTTTTTATATTATCTATATTGTTTTTAATATTAAAAAGTATTAATTATGGTTTTACCCTATTTTAATAAATAGTTAATAGTAGTTATTTAAATAATTATTTAATTTTTTAATATAAATTAAATTTATTTAAGATACTAATAATAATACAAAAATTTTTTTTAGTTATTTTGTAGTTAAATCAATTTTTAATAAAATTTTATTTAAAAAAAATAATTGTTTATATATTCTGACAATGTAATTAGTTTATTGATTTTATGTTAATATAAATCTAATTTAAGCCCAAGAAGACTTGAACTTCTATAAATTTCTCATCAAGAAAGCATTTTACCATTAAATTATAGGCTTGAAAGATATATTATTTTATTTACTAATACTTTTATTGTTAAAGGGGTAATTAATAAATATAATAAATATTTTAAAATATTATAAAGTTAATTTATATATTAAGAAAATTATAATAATTTCAATAAATTAACTATTAGCTTGATCAACTCAAGCTAAATAATCTTGAACTGACACAGCTTCAACTACTATTGGCATAAATCCATGTCATACTCCACAAATTTCACTACATTGACCCAAAAATGTCCCAGTTCTTTCTGCTATTATTGACGATTGATTTAATCTTCCTGGTACAGCATCTACTTTTAGTCCTAAAGAAGGTACAGCAAAAGAATGTAGAACATCAGCTCCAGTAATAATTAATCTAATATGACAATCAACAGGTATAATTACTTTATTATCCACATCTAATAATCTAAATTGACCTAATTCTAAATCAGATTCAGGTATCATATATGAATCAAATTCTATAGATTCTCCACTTTCAGTCACATAATCAGAATATTCATAACTTCAATATCATTGATGACCTACTACTTTTATTGTTATTGTAGGTGATATTACTTCATCTAATAAATATAATAATCTAAAACTTGGGAAAGCTATAGCTATTAAAATTAAAGCTGGTGTGATTGTTCATATTAATTCAATTAATGTCGATTCTTCATATAGTTTCCTATATGATCGGACTATATCTTACCGTTACAACGGTTTTCACGTGTAGTCTCTGAGGAGCCTACTTACAACAACACTTGAGAATAAAAACAAACAAAATAATAAGATAAGAAATAGGTTATGTAGACAATAATGGCAATTTATTTATTTGTTTTTAGTTTGGTCATTGTCTACTCTTTTATTTAAATTTTTGAGTAAAGGGTAATTCAATTCAATTCAATTCAATTGAATTGTGATTAAAATATCTATTTCTTATTTATTTTATTTTTATTTATTCTATTATTTATAAATTAATTATATTTAATTATCAAAAAGTGTTGTTATGTTGGTTTCCTGCTGATTATCCATTGTTACATCCATTAGAATTTTCACTAATAATAATTAAAAATTATAGTATCTAAGGCTTTAGGAGTTTCCAGCATATAGTGAAAATTTATTCAAAGTTTTTCTAAGTTTATTTAGATGAAAATTTATATCTGTCTTTAAAAATTTCACCTGAATTTCTATATTTTATAACAGTAGTTCCACTTATACCTAAGAATTTTCCAGCTCTTCTAGCTGAAACAAAACTACCTATTAATTTAAATCCTTTTGAGGAGAATTTTTCATATATATAAACAAGATTTCCACTTATAACACTCATTTTTAATTTAGTATCTTCAGAATGTTTTCTACTTAAAGCTTTATGTTTCATCAATTCTTTAGAATTTTCACTATGAGTTTTTTCGAATAAAGGATTACTTTCTTTTAATTTTTTTAAACTCATTAGTTTTTTACTTTCTGATTTTTCTTTTACAGAAACTGCTTTTAAAGATTTACTGATTCTTGCTTTAGGAATTTCTGAATGTTTTGAATTTAGAGAGCTTCCTGCTTTTTTTAATATATTATACTGTGGATTTAATTTATAAAAATAGAAATTTTCTCTAGTAGATAGATCCGATTTATCGCAATATTCTAGGATTGATATAGAAAATTTAGGATATCCATAATTTATTAACGCTCTACTAATTCTTAAACTAGCTTTACTCTTAATATAACTTAAATTAAAATAATTTTTAAATCTATTGGATAAATCACTAGATTGTCCAATGTATATTTCTTTAGTTATTTTATTAGTAAACATATAAATTCCTGATTTACCTTTATTTTCATTAAAGATATCTTTTTTCATATCAAAAGCATTTTCATAGAATTTAACATAATTAATATTGTCATTTTTTAAAGTATTTTCAGGTAAAGTGGAGAAACTATGTTTAGAGATATAGACTCCATTTTTTAATCCATTATTCTTTAACTTAGAACACTTTTGAATAGGCACAAATTTACCGTGATTTAAATATTTATGAATTATAGGTGAATTTTTTATATTAAAATAATATATTGATGAACCTAAAACTCAAAATACTCCAACACAAATAACTATTAAATAAAAAAATATAGTATTATGTAGTTCTACTATCCCAGTAAAACCTGGAGCTGCACTGTCTTGAAACCCTATTTGTCATGGTTGAGGAGCATCAGTGTATATAGTATTAAATATTGATAGTGTATTAAACATTTCGTGTTTTATTTTCTTTTATATATTTTCTCTCTTAGTTACTAATCTACTTTTAATTTAATTTAAATTTAATTTTATATTATAATTTATTATTATTTTAATAATTTATAACTTATTAGTATTTAATACTTAACGATATTTATATAATATTCTATAAAAAAAAATATTATAAATCTAAAGTATCCTAAGATTCACCTTTTTCAATTATTTCATATATTAATATTAAATTATGATAATTTAATATTAATATTAAAATCTTCTTACTATATTATATATAGTATACTTTTACCCTATATAATATAATAAAGATTAATAATGACTTTAAGGGGGTAATTGTATTAAAATAAACCAAATTTAGTTATAAACTAAGAAGGTTATAATTAAAACTAAATAATATAAAATTTAATAAGACTTATAAAAATTATAATTAAATATAATAATTTAAGAATTTAATTTATTATTTATTACTTAATTTAGTAATATACATTCTTATTACTTGTTGAAAAGTAAATAATGGTAATACATATTTAGAAAATATATAAATTAAAGAAAGTAAAGTTAAAAATGAGAATGAAAATTGATTTACAAAATAAAATGGTATTAATTGAGGCATTAAAAAACAAAAAAAACAAATGATAAATATAAGGATCTCAAATAAACTAAATAAATTTATTTAGTTTATTATTAGAGAACTGTCTCTGCATTATAAGCAATTTTTAAATTTTTTGTTTTTACTAATTTAATAATAATAAAAAATTCTTTTTAAAATGAGACATTGATTGAATTTATATGAATAAATTATGTTATCTTAATAATTTTATTAATTAATGGTATAAATTAAAGAAAATTATTTAAATTATGGAGCTAATGGGAAAAAATTAATAGTAAATATATTTAATTAAGGTTTAGAAGGAGATAAAACTATTATTAAAGCAGCTATATAAATAATAAATAATCTTATTTCATTTAATAATGAAGTATCTATTAAAATAGGAGCAAAAATTAAGAAAATTAAAGAAAGTAAAGATAAAGTAATATAAATAGAATATGTAGTAATAACTCCAGTATCTAACTTACTAATATTTTTACCTGTGTTAGTTAAAGTTTCAGATAAACCATGAGGTCCTACCATTTCTATAATACCTCTATCTAAAACTTTAGATATAGTATAACCTAATTCTAATCCTTTATTTATTATATAATTATTATAAATTATATCTAAAAAATATTTACCATTAAAGAAGGTATATATTTTTTGTCCTATTAAATTATCAGTTAAATCAATAATAAATGTAGGACTTTTATGATATAAAAATATAGCTAAACTAGCTCCAAATAATGATAATAAAGCAGGTAATAATTTTATTATTAAAGGTAAACTAAATTCAGCTTCAATTAAAGAAATATTATTAGGTTTAATAAATATAGCATTACTGAAGAAATCACTAGCCATACCTACAAATAAATCAGAAAAGATAAATCCAAAAAATATACTAAATAAAGCTAATAAAAATAATGGGATAATAACTTTATTATTAGCTTCATGAGTATTTAAATAAGATTGTTTTGGTCCATTTGGTACAGTTAAGAAAACTAAACAAATTAATCTAAATGAATAAAATGCAGTTAAACCAGCAGTTAAACTTCCTAAAATGAAAGCATATGTACCACTAAAACTGTATTGACCATAAGCTAATTCTATTATTAAATCTTTACTATAAAATCCTGTTAATCATGGAGTAGCTAATAACGATAACGATCCTACTAACATAGTTGTATAAGTAAAAGGTAAAAATCTTATTAAACCTCCTATTCTTCTTATATCTTGTTGATCTGAAAAACTATGAATTACAGCTCCAGCTCCTAAAAATAATAAAGCTTTAAAGAAAGCATGATTTACTACATGCATTAAAGCTACATTATATTGACTTAAACCTACAGCCATAACCATATATCCTAATTGACTAATTGTTGAAAAAGCAATTATTCTTTTTAAATCATTTTGAACTAACCCACAAGTAGCTGCAAAGAAAGCAGTAGTAGCTCCAGTTAAAGTAATAATTAATAAAGCTGTACTACTATATTCTAATAAAGGTGATGATCGTAATAATAAATATAATCCAGCAGTTACTAGAGTAGCAGCATGAATTAAAGCTGATACAGGTGTAGGACCTTCCATACTTCCAGGTAATCAAGAATGTAAAGGTATTTGAGCTGATTTAGCCATAGCTCCTGTTAATAATAATAATCCTATTATAGTTAAAGCTGTTTCATTCATAAATGGTACTATACTAAATATTGTTGCATAATCTAACGATCCAAATAAAGCAAATAATGCAAAATATCCTATACTTAAACCCATATCTCCTACTCTATTCATAGTTAAAGCTAATATGGCTGCTTTATTTGCTTGTATTCTAGTAAATCAGAAATTAATTAGTAAATAAGAAACAATACCAATACCTTCTCAACCTACAAACATTACAAAAAAATTAGCACCAGATACTAAAACTAACATAAAAAAAGTGAATAAAGATAAATAAGAGAAAAATCTTTGATTATGAGGATCTTCAGCCATATAATCTGTAGAAAATATATGAATTAATGAAGAAATATATAAAACAGGAATAAACATAGATACTGTTAATTGATCAAATAAAAATTCTCACGATATAATCATATATTCTGAATCTATTCAATTAAATAAATTAATTATAACTGGACTTGAATTTAATCCTACTTCATAAAAAGCGATAGTTGCTAAAATACTAGATAAAATTAAACAAGTACAAGTTATTATATGAGATCCAGTTACTCCTATTTTTCTACCTAAAAATCCTGAAACAAATGAACCTAATAAAGGTAAAATTAATATTGTTAAATACATTAAGTTTCTTGTCTTATTAAAATATTTCCTTTAATTCTATAAACTGCTACAATAATACTTAAACCTATTACTGATTCAGCTCCAGCTAATGAAATTATAAATATACTAAATATTTGTCCTATTCCATCATCAAAACTAAAACTTGATAATAATAATAACATAGTTACTGCTAATAACATTATTTCTATTGCAATAATCATTAATATTATGTTTTTTCGGTTTAATATAAAACCTAAGATTCCTATTAAAAATAAAAATAATGATAAATTCATAATATTCTCGTATTATAAACCCTTTGGGACTGGTATTAAATGTCTAATATTTATTTATTTTTTAAAAATAAATATTACTTGCTAATTACAAAACAAATTGATATTTTGTTTAGCGGGTTTTATCTTTTTTTTAGGTAAATATAGTTTTTTAATCAAAGGGGTTAAGAATTTTAAAAATAATGATAATTAATAGTTTAATTAAAGATCTTATTTATTTTTTTTGTGTGTTTTATAATTTAATTACCACCTCAGTAATAAACAGCTATAAATAAGAATAATCAAACTACATCTACAAAATGTCAATATAGAATTGCAGCTTCATGTCCTTGGTGATGTGTATCAGTTAAATGATAATTAATCATTCTAACAAAACCTACTAAAATAAATAATGTACCAATAATAACATGTAATCCATGTAAACCAGTTGAAGCATAAAATACTGTACCATATACTGAATCACTCATTGTAAAACTAGATTCAGAATATTCATAATATTGTAAAGCAGTAAATATAATAGCAAAAATTATTGTTAATAATGTACCTAAGATAGCTCCTTTTCTATCTCCTTGTATTAAAGCATGATGACCATAAGTTACAAAAGCCTAATTTTAAATAAAGACAATAATATAAAAATATTAACCTTTCTATCTTTATTGCTGTAATGCTAAATTGAATTTTTTGTTTATTATCAATAGTTATTTTTCTATTAATTTTAGTTGTTTAAGTTAAGAAAAATGAGTAAAATTTAAGTAAACAAAAACAAATGAATAGTTAAATTCGTTGCTCATGTTTACTCTTTTATTTTTAAGGGGAGGGGGTATATTTATTTAAAATTATCTAAAAAGAAATCTTAGACAGAATCGAGAGATTATTATTAAATTTATATTACTTCTTGAACTTAATTCTTCTGTGGAATAGGAATAAACCATATGTCTTAAACATAATTCATCTATTCCTTTTTCAGCCATTGCTGAACCTAAAATATCTAACAATTCTAGGTATTTTGCTTCATGAACAGGATAAGCATATCAATTAGTAGCACCAAAATTTGAACTTGGTTCTTCAGTTTGTGTACCTCCATCAGAATTTACATTATTTGAGGAAGTGTCTACATTTCTATCTATTACATTATTATTATTATTATTATTAATATTATTATTATTATTAATAGAGTAACATACTGAAAATCCTATTAAACCTACAGTTACTATAACTAAACTATAGAATATTAAGCTACTTAAATAATTGAATATTGCCATTAAACTGTGTAAGTAATTGAATAAGAACATTATTTTTCTAAATTTTATTAAATTTCTTTTAGTATAAATTGTAAATTATAAAATTTATTTTTGTATAAATTGTAAATTATAAAATTTATTTACAGTAATACTAAAATTAAAACAACTTATAAGTTGCTACAGAAACTATTTAAATATCTTATAAATAATTAAATTAATTAAAAAAACAAAAACAAAACAAAAACAAAACAAAAAAAACAAAAAATTAATAACAATAATTAAAAATAAAAATTTCTAATTTTTAAGAAAGAGCACTGTGACAATAATTTTCAATCGTAAAGATAAAATGAATATAAATAATCTTTATTAAATAATTATTTAATAAAAATATAACAAATTCTCTTTTGGATTCAAACCAAAATTAACATTTTAGAAGAATGCAGTTCTACCATTGAACTAAGAGAAATTATTTGTATAAAAAAAATAATACTTTTTTGTTTTTGTCTCTTTTATATATTTTATTTTGATTTAAATTATTTATTTTCTCATTTTTCTTAACTTTAAAGTAAATAAACTTCAATTTGCATCCTTGCCTGTTCAAAATAAAATATAAATTATTTATTTACAGAAAATTCCGACTGTACATTAAGCATCATTTCAGACACCCACCAGTGATCCAGTCTGTAGCGACTTTACAATAAGCCGACGGTCTAAAAATAAAGGTAATTTCTTTAACCGTTTTCACTAATGTAGCCCTAACAATAATTGCAAATATATTGTTATTTTGGCATTAACTTTTAAAAATATTTTTGATTGTACATTGCATATTTATTAACGGGACTATGAAATAAATAAAACTCTATTTATTTAAATTAATTATTTTATACATCATTGTAGGGTGAATATGTGGTTTAACAATGTTTATTAAATCATTCATAGATGATTTAAGAATATAAATATTATATTGATTTATATAACCAGTTTTATGAATAGTTGATTTTAAATTATATTTTTCTAATAAAATACCTTGTAAAAACTTTATTTCTTTCAAAGTAAAGCAATTAGTACTGAATTTTAAACCTTTATTTTTATGTAAACTACCATCGTCCATAATTCAGATAGCTAAAGCTAAAGGAGTTAAATAATCTCCTATAAACCTAGGTATTACTTTTCTGTTGTGGAGATAAAATGAGTCTAAAATCCAGTTAAAACTTGAAAAAGTATATGTTCTAAATCGATAATAATATCTTAATTCATTATTACTGGATACTCTAGTTTTAATTAAAGGGATTTCTCTTTTACAATAACCTAATTCTTGTAAACAATTGTGTAATCATAATAAATATTCCCCATTACATTTTGATTGATAAAATACAAATCTAGAACCAAAACCATCTTTATCTTTTTCCATGTGACCATCTCCTAATAAAGATCCAATTAATACAGATAATACATTTATATTATGAGGTCCTATTCGTTTTTCAGAGTGAATTCTAGAAGATTTGAAAGGAAGTGAAGCTAAAGAAGAAATATTGCTTTGATTTTTAGAAAATAAAATAGAAAATTCATTTCATTTTTGGCACTTAATACCAGATGATAATAATAAAATAGTATTTAATAATGGTATTGCAAAAGGATCTAAAGGTGTTATACCTTGAGGTGGTCATACTCCTCCTATTTCTATAGTAGGAGATAAACTAGAATGGAAGAAAGCTCAAAATACACTTAAAAAGGCAAATACTTCACTAATAATAAATAATACTACTCCAATAGTTAAACCTTTTTGAACTTGAATTGTATGATGTCCTAAATAGGTTCCTTCTGTTATAATATCTCTAAATCAAAGTATCATACCAAATACTGTTAAAGTAAAACCTAAACTTATTAACTGTCCTCCATGAGTAAAACCTTGCATATACATAACTGCTCCTAAAGTTAAACTTAATAATGAAAAACTAACTAAAATAGGTCATGGTGATGGTTCTACTAAATGAGAAGGAAAAGATTGAAATTGATTTCTATTTATTTTATTCATTATATATTTTATTTTTTGTTTTTGTTTTTTTAATTACTAAAGTGTAATTATTAATTTAAATCTAATATGATATTTTTGTATAAATTAATAAATTTTTATAATATCTAAAAAAAAAGATAGATATAATTAGTTACTTAGAATATAAATTTGATTAAAGTTGTATTTACTTTAATCTCTTTTATATTTATTTATTAAATTTTTATTTAATAAATTGAAATTAATTAATTGCTAACAATGTGTCCAGTTTTAATAGTTATACTAAATACACCTCTTTTATTTTTCTTGACAAATGTTTTAGTATTAATTAGTTCAGTATTAGCTCTAGCTAAACTACCTTTTTGGATTACTTTAGATTTAACTCTTCTTTGTATTTTTTTTGTTAAAACTTTACCTGCTAATTTTAAAAAAATACCAGATAAAAAAGAAGGTATTTTTTTATTACAAAATCTTTTTTTAAAAATTTTAGTTTTAGTTACTTTAAATAATTTCATATGAATATTTCTAAATTTAATAAAATTACTTAATATACCAATAAGATTAGCTAATATATTGCTTTCATTTTGTGGAGAATATATTCTAATTAATTCTAATTCTACAGATTTATTAAATAATTTACTTAATAATTTTACTAGATTTTCTAATTTTTTATAATGTAATATTAAAAATTTAGAATGTAAACTACTTTTAATATATTTTTTTCTTAAAGGTTTTCAATAATATAATAATGTAATTTTTATTAATTTAGAATTAATTGAAATTATAGGTTTGCTTATTATACTGGACATATTAAGAAAGGCTGATTTACATATTATATATAAATTATGTAAATTTTTATTAATTTGTTTATATGATTTATTAGTAAATGTATAAACATGATTACTAATACTTGCTAATTTAAAATTAAATGGACTAATTAACCTTATATATTGTTGTTCGTTCATAAATATTAATTTTTTTTTTGATTCATTTTCATTTAATTTTAGGTTTGAGAATTCTTTTTTTAAATTTTCTAAATTTTCTGATTTAGAGATACTTAAATTATATTCATTTTTATTTAATAAATTTAATATGGATTTATTAGTATAATTTATGTTATCACTTAATTTAATTATTAATGGTGTAAATTTAGTAGCTTTTTTTCTACTTAAATTTTTTTTTGCTACTAAATCTTTTACCTTTAACATATTTTCTATTGAAAAATCCATTTCTCCATTTTTAATAAAATTTTTTAAATTAGGTAAACTATTATTTACACTTAATTTTATATTTAAATTTTTAATTTCATTCATTAAAAAAAAATATATAATATAATTATAGGTAATTGTGACAAAGACTAAATTAAATTTAAATTAATTTAGGGATTTACTAGTTATAAATCTATTCAGATGAATAATGTATTATAATTTTTAAAATTATAATTCTTTTTTAAAAGATATTATTTTTATATGTAATATTAATTAATATAATTTTATACTTATTTGTATTGAATATGTTTAATAATTAAATAAATATTATATTAAATATTTTTATTAATATACAATTTTTTATTTTAAAGGGGTAATAATTAGAAATTTTTATTTAATAGGGGTAATAATTATAAATTATTTATTTCCTTTATTAAAAAGGAAATAATTGAAATAATTCTTATATTAATTAATTCATGATTTTCAAAAGGTTAATTCTTTAAGATTTATTAAGAATTAATTCTTAAATTAAAAATAAAAATTAAGAATATAATAATAAGAAAGCAATCATTAAAGAGAATAACCCTGTAGCTTCAGCTAAAGCGAATCCTAAGATTGCAAAACTGAATAATTGACCTCTTATTTGAGGATTTCTAGCTGTTGAAGCTATTAATGAAGAGAAAATTAAACCAATTCCTGCTCCAGCTCCAATTAAACCTGAGCAAGCTAAACCTGCACCAATGTATTTTGCTGCTGCTAACATTTTTATTTATATTATTTTTTAATAGCGTCTAAAATATATTATAAATATAATAATATACACTTTTACTTTATTCACCTGTGTTAGAATTGATTTAATTTTAGAAATTTATACTTCCCTTTTTACTTAATATATTTTAATTAAAAAAATATTTTTTAAATACGAGTAATCAGATTCGAACTGATGACATCTACTTGGAAGGTAGAGGTTATACCAACTTAACTATACTCGTTTATTTTGTTTTGTTTTCATTAGATTAAATTAATTTTTATATATTATTATTTAGTTTTAATTAAACTTTTAAATTATTAATTTAATATTAGATTATTTCTTTTATATTTAAATTATAGAACATTAATTGAATTAAAATTAAAGCTGGAGTAATTGTTGATATATTTATAAATTATTGTTTGTTTTTTATACTAGGGGGTAAAATACAAAAATAAAATAAACAACCTAATGTTTTGTGTTTATAATTAATTATATAATTAAGGATAAAGTAAAATAAGATAAACAAAGAAAACTTAGATTATAATTAATAAATAATAAGTTTTTCTTAAAATATTATTAAAAAAATTTATAACAAATTAGTAAATTAACTACTGTTATAATAAAGAGATATAAAGTGTAAATATATTATTTTAGATCATGATATTTTTTAATAAATATAATAAATTTAATAGTAAAAAAAATAAAAAAAATACTTATAAAAATAATATAAAATACATATGAAATATTAAAAACTAAATTTTCAAAATTATTAAAAAAATTAATAAATAATTCTTCAGATTCTAAAGAACAATGAATATTTACCACATTAATATTAGTAGGAGCATCCCCACTAATAACTGTAGTATTATTTTCCATATTTGTCATTTTTGATGTTTTATAATGTTTATGATGAAAAGGTACCATATCTTTAAGGAAAATAATATGATCTTCAACTTTTTCAACAGTTAATAATACATAATTTTTAAAATTAGAATCTGTAGGTGAAATATATGATTCTTGATGAACTGTTAAATCTAAAGTAGGTCCTACACCTAAACCAAAATGAAAATAAAATGTAGGTTCAATAGGTGAAATTTTTAAATAAATACTAGATAATTTAACTCCTACAGCATAAGCTATTAATTCTCCACCATTTTCAACTAAAGTATTTAAACCTTTTATATAAATATTATTATATAAAATTAAATATTCTGTACTATCCATATAAATTATATTATTTATTAAATAAATATAATTTAAGTAATATATAAATATACTTATTAATATTATATTAATTATTGATAGATTTAAATTAATATAATTATTATTTTTTAATATAACTTTAAATAATAAAAAAGTTATTAAAAAGATTAATATATTAATATAATAATTTGATATTATTAAATAAAAAATTATTAAAATTAAACTAAATTTATTGTGATTTATACTTATTAACATTTGATTAATATAATTTAATTTATTTATATTATTATTATTAATTTTCATTTAAATTAACTTATGTTTGTATCTAAAATTTGTATTAAAATTGTTTTGTTTTTTAATTTTAATAACGAAGACAATTATTTAAATAATTTATGTATTGTTTAATTAGACTAATTTAATTTATTATTAGTATAAATTAATACAAACATAATAACAATTATTTGTTAAATAAAATTTTACAAAATATATAATTTGCTTATTTAATTCAAGATTATATAAATTATTATGTCAATTTGTGTTTAATTATAAATATAAAACGAGATCTTCCAGATTCGAACTGGGACCCTTCTAAATGACAATTAGAAACTCTACCAATTAAGCTAAGATCCCTCAGATTTAAATTTAACAAGAGCAAGGTGATTCGAACACCTACCAATGATTTTGAAGATCGTTATACTAACCGTTAATACTATGCTCTTTAATTAATTAAGATTTCTTTTATGTTTTTTAATTAATACACAAAAAAAGGGGGTGGGGTAAAAAATTTAATTTAAATAAAAATTATAATATTAAATTATAATCTTAATTTAAATATTATAAAGTAAAGAAGAAATAGAAAAATGTAAACCGTCTAAAATAACATTAGGGAAAATACCTAATAAGACAGTAGGTAATAATAAAGTTATTAATAGATTAAATTCTCTTCTAGAAATATCTTTAATTGGTTTTAAATGAGGAGAATAAATACCATAAGAAATTCTATTATATAAATAAATAGAATAAATAGCAGATAATACTATACCAGTAGCACCTAAAGTGGCTATTAAAGGACTTCTTTCTCATATTCCAATTAAAGATAATTGTTCTCCTAAGAAATTTAAAGTTAAAGGTATACCAGTATTACTTAATGTAAAAATGAAAAATAGAATAGTGAAAACAGGCATATAAGTAACTAATCCTCTTACATAATGAATAATTCTAGTACCTGTTCTATCGTAAATTACACCTCCAACACAAATAAATAAAGCAGGAGAAACAAAACCATGAGCTAAAGCTAATAAAATAGAACCTTCAATACCTTGAATTGTATTAGAAAATAAACCTAATATAACTATACTCATATGTGCTATACTTGAATAAGCAATTAAAGCTTTAGTATCTTGTTGAATAATTGTAGCTAATGAAGCATAAATTAAAGTTATAATAGCAATAGTTTGAACTAATGGAGAAAAATAATTTGTAGCATCAGGAAAAAAATTAATTAAAACTCGTAAATAGCCATAAGTAGCAAATTTTAATATAGTAGCAGCTAATAAAATAGAACCAGCTAAAGGACTATCGGCATGAGCTCTATATAATCAACCTGTTAAAGGTCATAATGGTGTTTTTACTGCAAAAGCTAAAAAGAATCCTAATCATAATATTTTTTGATTATCTAAATTAATTTCTGATAAAGATATTATTTGAAAATCAGTTGACCCTACATAACTATATATTTGAAGTATAGCTAATAACATAAATAAAGATCCTGCTAAAGTATATAAAAATAATAATAAAGCTGATCTTATTCTAGCTTCACCTGAACCATATATTATTATTATTAAAAATAAAAAAGGTAAAACACTTTCAAAAAATATATAAAATAAGATTAAATCCAATACTACAAACACTCCTATTTGTAATGTTTCTAATAATAAAAAAGATATCAAAAAATATTTTAAATTATTTGTTATATTATTATAATTAGATAATATAGCTATGGGACTTACAAAAGTTGTTAATAATACAAAATATAACGATATTCCATCTATACCTATATTTAAATGACAATAACTTAAATCTATAAATTCATATACAAATTGATATTGACTAGTACTTGAATCAAATTCTAATCATATATATATTGATATTATGAAATTTATTAACATAGTTATTAAAGTTATTCTTTTCATTCTTATTTTATTTTCTATTGAATTTTCTGGTATTGTTAATAATAATAAACTACCTATTATAGGTATTAATAATAATAAACTAAGCATTTTTGTTGTTAATTTTTTTATTTGGGTTTGTATTTTCGACTTGAGTGTCTATTTTTATTTTAATAGAATAATTAATTAATCTTTATTAATTTATTTTATTCATTTTAAAGTTAGAAAAATAAACTAATTAATAAAGGAGATTTATTTTATTGAATAAAATAACGATATTTTTATTAAAGTGAAATTTAATTATCTTCTTTTAAAATAATTTAAATTCTTCCATGTGGTAAAGATTAAACAATTAAATAGTCGGATACTGTGAGATTTGAACTCACGACCTTATTCAAGTACTCGTTTTCAAAACGAGCGCCATAAACCAGACTCGACCAAGTACCCTAAAAATAAGACCGAAGGGAATTGAACCCTTATAATATCCATTATGAGCGAACTGCATTACCAATTATGCTACAGTCTTTAATTTATTTATTAATTCTTTTAAGAATTTTATTAAATTTTAAAATTTAATAAAATATATTATTAAAGGGGGGTAATAAATTGTTAAAATAACTTTTTTATTTAAATTTAAATAAAAAGGTTTAAACTAATTAAATATAACTTAATATAAATCTAATTTCTTAATTTAAGATTGCACAGGTAACATTTTGAAAGCATGGAATGGTATAGGACTTTGTAAAGTTCATTCTAATGTTGAAACTGTTTCTGTTTCATTTTTAAATTGTTCTGTAGATGTAAAATAAGAAGGTATATTTCAAGGATTAGTATTAACTGGACTTCCATTAGCAAACATATCATAGATTATATAACCAAATAATACTGTAGCCATAATTGAAATTAAGGATCCAAAACTTGAAATTTGATTTCAACCACTAAAGGCATCAGGATAATCTGGAATTCTTCTAGGCATACCAGCTAAACCTAAAAAGTGTTGAGGGAAGAAAGTTGTATTTACTCCTACAAATAAAGTTCAAAAATGAATTTTTCCTAATAATTCATTAAATGATTTACCTATAATTTTAGGTGCTCAGAAATAAAATCCAGCAAATATTGCAAATACAGCACCCATTGATAATACATAATGGAAGTGAGCTACTACATAATAAGTATCATGTAAGGCTAAATCTAAAGAAGCATTAGCTAAAACTACTCCAGTTACTCCTCCAATTGTGAATAAAGCTAAAAATCCTAATGTAAATATTAAAGGTGTTGTCAATCTTAAACTACCACCATATAGAGTAGCAATTCAAGAGAATATTTTTATTCCTGTAGGAACTGCTATAACCATTGTAGCAGCTGTGAAATAAGCTCTTGTATCTACATCTAAACCTACACTGAACATATGATGAGATCAAACTAAAAATCCTAATATTCCTATTGAGAACATAGCATATACCATTCCTAAATAACCAAATATAGGTTTACCTGAAAAAGCAGAAATTACTTGACTAATTATACCAAATCCAGGTATAATTAATATATAAACTTCCGGATGTCCAAAAAATCAGAAAAGATGTTGGAATAATATAGGATCTCCACCTCCAGCTGGATCATAGAAACTAGTATTAAAATTTCTATCTGTTAATAACATAGTTATACCCTTAATTTCTTGATTTACTGTATAAAATCCAATAACTGTCTTGTAAATTACAGCTATCTCATAAATATTTAACTCGAAATTATTATAGAAGTAAATTAATTATTTTAATTCCATTAAATTTATTTTTTATAATAATGGTTTTATAACTTAAATAAATTAATCCAACCACATAAATAAGAAAGAAAAATATAAATAAATTTTAAGTAAACGTAAACATAACAAACATATGATAAATTTTACACTTATTGTTTTGTTTACTCTTTTATTGAAATAGTTTACTTTGAAGGAGGTAAATTAACAAATAATTTATGTAAATTTACATGATTTAATTAAATAAGTTATTTACTATTCCTATAGTATCTATCGCCGCGTGAACCCTATCTGGTGTTCAAGGTGTAGCTCCAAATGGATCTAAATTATTTAATTGCTCAACTTTTGCTGCTATATATTCGGCATTAGAGAGATCTACCACTCTTCTATAAGTCTCTTGATTAGCTATAGTTTGAGTTCCTATATCTGAGGAACTGGAACTTGAAATTAATGTTGCTCTATCTCCAAACGTAGAAGATAAAGGTGATAAAGTCTCTGTGGAGCAATCAGATAGATTATCTGAATCATCTTCTACTACATCAGTTTGTACACCTGTGTCCACATAAGTTTTGGTGTTTAAACACAAAATCTTACTTGTTAATGAATATCCTATTGCTCCTACTACTCCAATACATAGAGCGTAGATTACAAAATCGTTATCTAAATTGTTACTTAATACTTTGAAAACTAATGTCATTTTTTTTGTTATTATATTTTATTTAATTTTATTTTCTCTCTTAGTATACTAATCTACTTTTAATTTAATTTAAATTTAATTTTATATTATAAATTATTATAAGAATAATTTATAACTTATTAGTATTTAATACTTAACGATATTTATATAATATTCAAATTAAAAAAAAATATTATAAATCTAAAGTATCCTAAGATTCACCTTTTTCAATTATTTCATATATTAATATTAAATTATGATAATTTAATATTAATATTAAAATCTTAATACTATATTTTTTAAATATAGTATACTTTTATTAAATTTAATAAAATAATGATTTAATTAAAATGTGGTTCTATCGTTGAACTAAGATAATTTATTAATTTAATTTAAAATTAAATTATCTAATTTTTTGTCTTGTTTACTTAAAAAGAATTGTTTTGTTTTTTTAATTACTTAAAGAGGGTACAACGAAGTAATGTAATTAAAATCTTATTTTCTTATTTTTATTTCTTATGTAAGTATTTATGTTTAAGGTAAATACTCATACATTCACATGTATGTTGGGACTATATCTTATTAATCTAAGTTGTAAAAGAAATTTTACATGATCTCAAATAAAACAGTTCTAGCATTATTCATAAAGATTTAATTAAAAAATTTCTTCAATATTTGATTTATGTTTAAATTGACCTGATTTAAATTTATTTAGAACTTTAATTAAATCTTTATAATCTAAACATTTACTTCCAAACAATGGAAATGTTTATAAATAATTTTCTAAAATAAAATATCCCTTTAAACTAGTTGTTCTAACTAAATATTCTGGAATAGGTTTGTTTTCTCTAATAGCTTTAACTGAAGAAAGTAAAAAATTTAACAATAAATTCTAGAAATTCTAAATTATTATTTCCTTTCAATTTGTCTTTAACTTAATTCAAATTTACATTATACTTTGAAATATTTAGAAGTAATAGTAGTTCTTACATAAAATTTACCTTCAGCTTCTATAAATCAAGATAATCATGCATTAGAATCTAAAGGAGTATTGTTTAAAGGTTTTTTAGGAATATGAATTTCTTTAAAATTTTAATTTAATCAATCAATTAAATTATATAAACTATAAATTTTAGGAGTTATCATGTTACCATTAATCATTGAAATTAATAATATTAATCCATTATAATTATTTATAGTTAAAACATAAGCATTTATTCCTTTTTTTCTAGATAACGATCCATTTTTTATTTTATTTTAGAATTGTGGATCATTCCTTTGAATAAGCTAAAGAGAAATCTTTCAAATGGAAAACAATTTGAATAGATGGATAATTAATTCTACCTTTAATTGATCTTTCTATTTGGGGTCTTATAATTGAACCATCTCCTTCAATTAGACCAGTTAAATAAGAACTAATTTTTAAATTAGAGAAATCTTTATATTTTAGATTATTTACTTGAGAAAAAGGTAAAATATTCCCAAAGATTAATTACGGCGTGTAGTCTCTGAGGATCCTACTAAAAATAAACTTTTATTTTATTTTATTTTGTTGGTTTCCTGCTGATTGTGTTTCATTGAAATAAAACAGTTTCCAGCATATAGCCGCATTTAAAGCTGGCAGTATTCCACCAGCTAAAACAGGTAAAGCTAATAATAATAATATGGCAGTTACAAATATACTTCAAACAAATAACGATAATTTGTGTAAACTCATACCATTAGTTCTCATATTTAATACTGTAGTAATAAAATTAATAGCTCCTAATAATGAAGATATTCCTGTTAAATGTAAACTAAAAATAGCTAAATCAACAGAACCTCCAGAATGAGATTGTATTCCTGATAATGGTGGATAACTTATTTGTGTTGATAATCTCATGAATCTATTTAAAAATTCACTATCATTATTCGCTTTAGTTTTCACTAAAGATCGGACTATGTCTTCATCCCTTCTATTTATTATTATATACTATTTTCAAATCTTTATGTTACTACATTAATTCACTATTTTAATAATATAAAGTTATAACAAAAATATAAATAAGTTATATTTATTTATTGTTATCTGGTTTATAAAAATCAGCGTGAATTATTAACATAATCTCTGAATTAATATCAAATTTATTTGTATAATTAATTATAGTATTATTTAAATCTTTATGTACATTTTTATTTATAATTTCGGTATTTTCTATAATAATATTTTTAATTCTTGAAGATATTCCTATTAATTCATCAAATTCATAAAAAGATAAAGATTCTCCTATACCAAAAGAAGTTAATAATCCTGTATTCTTATAAAATTTTTCTATATTTTGATTTATAAACAGATTAGGATATTTAGCAAAATGTTGATTTAATTTTACAACATCAAATTTAATAAATCTATTTAAATCTGGTTTTACTAAAAAGTTTAATTTAAAAACAGTTAATACATTATTATTATCTAAATCTTCTAAAATATCTGCTAAATTAAGTATAAATTTATCTGTTATTTTTTGTTTTTTATTCTTTATATCTGGATAATTAGATACTTGACCATCATTTAAAAATATATTGTCGTAAATTTTGTAAATACCATTTTCTCTATTAATAATAGATTTATCTTTACTATTATCTAGAATTAAATTTAATTTATTCTTTTGAGGTGTAGTATGTAAAAATCGAATACTTTTAACATTTAATCCATCAGATTTATAATTTAATAAAGTTGTACCTAATTTTCTAATTCTAATTTTATTTCTAATTTCATTAAGTTTTGTAAAATTACCTTTATGTTTTACATAACTTCTAGCTCAAACTTTAAATTCAAAAGATTTCATACCTTTCATAGTGTTATTATAATAATTTATAATATTTTCAATACTTCTTGAGTTAGTTGTTACAACTGTATGAGATGTTTTTTTAGAATAAGTTTTTATACCTAGAATATACCCTATTGCTGATAAAACTATTAAATCTAATTTCTGAGTTATTTCAAACCCATGAACTATTCTACAATCAGTTTTATTAACAAGATAAAAACTTCCTTCTGCTTCAGTAAACCCTATTAGTCATGCTTTTGACATAACCATGTTAGCTTCATAAGTATTCAATAATAAATTGTTTACTTTTTCTCAAGCTGGAGAAATATAATCAGAAGAAGGAAGTTTTTTAACTAAATTAAACATTAATTCATCTCGTTGGATTTTAGTTAAATTAGTATCTTCTAAAATATTATAAGCTTCTTTCAATTTTAAATAATTGAAATATTTAGAAGTTAATAATGGATAATTATCAAATATAGGAAATATAACTTCAGCTAATTTGTTTCTATCTCTAATTCAATAGTTCACTGTTTTAGTTTTAGTTTCTTTATTAATTTTACCTATACCTAATTGACTTTTAATAAAATATAATAATCTTGCATTGTATTCATGTTGAGATAATTTATATATTAAAGATCATTTTCCATTACTATTAGAAATAGAAAAGGTACCATCTCCATCAGTAAATCCCACTAATCATTGATAGAATAATTCTTTATTTGAATTTAATGATTGTGTGGTTAAATTGTTATTAATAATTTTAGAAGGATGCTCTACGTTTAGTCTCTGATGGGTAATAAAATTTACCCAGGCAAATTGTCCCCATGTTAGTAATATTTTTACCTTTCCAATAAAAAAATGAAAAAGGTAATTACTTCCGATTAGAGGAGTTTCTCGCATCAAGTAGAGTTTAATTAATATTACATTACTGTAATAGAACAACTTATCCTTAATCGTTCATCCTGTACCTGCTCCATTTTCTACTAATGCACTAAGTAATAATAAAATTAGTGAAGGAGGTAATAATCAAAAACTTATATTATTTAATCTTGGAAATGCCATATCTGGAGCTCCTATATGAATAGGTAAAAAGTAATTCATTTTACTATAATCGTTAAATTATATTTGGACTATCTCTTCATCCATTAACTTAATGGAGCATAACGTATAGTCTCTGAGGATCCTACTTAAAATTTTAAAGTTTTAATTTGTTTCCTGCGGATTATCCATTGTTATCATTTTTATTAATTTTTAGGGTTATGTACATTTTTTTAATAAATTTTCATAACTCCTATAATAAAACTTTAGGAACTTCCCGCATATAGTTATGTTTTATTAAGTAATATTACTATTACTTTTGGCAATTTCTCTATTTATATTTAAACAATAGAATCTAAATGAGAAAAATCAAATTCAGTTCGATTTTTATTAAATTGAGCTTTTATTTTTTCAATTTCTGTTATATTTTCAATTGTTAAAGGTTTTCCAGCTTGTAATCTAATTTGTTCTACTACATATTTTCAATCTTTATATGCTAAATATTTCGAAGAATATAAAGGATATTTATCTAAATAATTTATAACTTTAGCGTGACTTTGTAAATTATGCGATATAACCTTATAACTATAAAATATTTTATCTTTTTGTTCTCTAGATCTAGAATAAACATTAACATTTAAATATCTAGCTATTATACTTAATATATTGAAATAGCTAATACCTCCTAATTCTATTGAACAATCTCTATGATAATTTTGTCTTAATTCTATAGTACAAAAAGTTTGTACTCTTTTTGTACTAATCGCACTCTTTTTCTTTTTATCTGTTAAAGATATAGTAAAACAACCATCTCCATCAATAAAACCTGCTAATCAGTTGTTACTATCAATAGATGAATTATCTAAATCTAAAGCTTTTATATCCATATTATAAAATTCATTATATCAATTTATTGCTCTATGTAATGCTTCTATTTTTGGTGTTCGCATATAACCATTTATTAGATCGATAATTTTTTTTACATCTTCTATTTTTTGAATTTGTCAAATTACACAACCTTGTTGTGGTCTGTTATGCAAACTACCTACTTTAGTTATCGACATTAATTTTTCCGCTAAAGGATTATCGTTTAGATTAAATACTATAAATATTCTAGGTGTATATTTTTTAACTTTTGAATCTTTATTATGTATAGCAAAAGATCCGTCAGCTTCTATTAAACCCGCTAAATAAGCTCCTAATTTAAATCTTAAATCTGATTCTGACTCTGATTCTAATGTAATATAATTTTTTGTGTTGATTTTACCAAAACCTCCTATTAATGCTGGCATAACCATAAAAAATAACATTAATAATCCGTGAGCAGTTATTATTACATTAAATAACTGGTGATCTCCTTGAAGGAACTGTATACCTGGAGAAGATAGTTCTAATCTAATTAAAACTGAAAATCCTGTAGCTATCATCCCAGCAAATATTGCAAATACTAAGTAAAGAGTTCCTATTTCTTTAGCATTAGTTGAATAAAGTCGTCAATCCATTTTACTTCTTCACTTTTCTTATTTACTCCTCTTTTTTGGATGTTTTCATTCAAAAATTTAAAACTCCCAAACAAACATAAAAATAAACAATAAATATTGTTTAACGGAATAGAGGTGATTCGAACACCTTCAGGGTATACCCGAACAATTAGCAATTGTTTTAACTTTCCAATGTAAACTATTCCCTTTCTTTTATTTTTTAATAGTTTTATTATTTTATAATTATAAATTGAGAATTTAAGGGGTAAATATATTTTTTATATGTAAATATACTTTCTAATTATTCATTTATTTTTACTTTTATCTTATTTATATTTCACAATAGATAATTTTATAATTTTACAATATTACTTTTATTATGACTCTTTTGATTAATAATTATTTTAATTATTAATTTTTAGAGTTTTATAATTTATGATAATTAGAATTAAGATATTTATCCTATTAAAATTTTATTTAATTCATGATTTATTATAAAAATCAATTTAAATTAAAAATAATTAGTGTAAATAGATGGCATCTTTAATATAAGATATTACTAATAATACAAATACATAAGCTTGAATTATAGATACAGCTACTTCTAAGCCACATAATGCTAAAAAGAATGCAAAAGGAATTAAAGTGAAAATAGCTATTATAAAACTACTACTAAACATTTGATATAAGAAAGTAGATAATATTTTTAATAAAGAATGACCAGCTACCATATTAGCAAATAATCTTATACCTAACGATAAAGCTCTAGCTAAATAAGATACAGTTTCAATTAAAACTAATAATGGAACTAATGCTAAAGGAGTTCCAGATGGAACAAAATATGAGAAAAAATGTAATTTATGAATATATAATCCAAGTATAGTTACACCAGTTAATATAGTAAACGATAATCCAATAGTTACTATTACAGATGTTGTAATTGTATATGAATAAGGTATATTACCTATTAAATTACTTATTAATATAAAGAAAAATAATGAATAAATAAAAGGTAAATAAATTTCTTTACCTAATTGTTCTCTTACCATTGTATTAATAGTTGTAAATATACTTTCTATGGCTATACTTCATTTAGAGGGTAAAATTTTATTTTCATTATTACTTATTATATGTAAACTTAATATTATAAATAAGATTAATATAGAATATAAACCTAAATTACTTAAAGTTATATTTATATAACCAAATATAGGCGCTATTACACTTATTAAACTACTTACTTCAAATTGTTCTAAGGGTGAATTTATTATTAAAGTTAAATTTTTTAACATTTTGTGTTGTTTGTTTTATTTTTGTATCTAAAATTTGTATTAAATTTATACCTATAAATTTAATAACGAATAACAATTCTGATAAATTTAAGTTAGAAATTTTCTTTTTTTAGATTTTTACATTTAAAATATGTTTATTATTATATATTAAAACATAACAAAAATAAATAAAAGTTAACAAAAGTATATAAATTTTATATCAACTTTTTTAAATAAAAAATACAAATGTGAAATAAATGTAGTCTTTACCAGACTCGAACTGACACTAGCAACTTGAAGGGTTGCCGTACGACCATTATACTAAAAGACCTTATTGTTATTAATTAAATTATAAACCTTACATAATTTAATTAAAAGGTTTAATAGATGATATGAAATAAATAAGTATTAATTGTATCAAATTAATATCTCATAAACACAGAAAAATTAATAAAGTTAGAAGTTTAAATAATCTAATATTTATCCAAAAGTAAAACATGCTACTATAGTTAAACAAGATGTCTATCAATTTTATTTATACTCAATTATAATACTTGTATTTGAACTCTATCTTTAAAGATATAATTTATTTACTTAATAAACTATTAAATAAACTGTTCAACAAAAACAAAAAAAACAAAATGAAGATCTAAATTTTTTCAAGTTAAATTAAAAACAAAGACAGAATGGGAATCGAACCCTTCTACTAACTAATGAGATTAGTGTGCAAACCGTTACACTAAACTGTCTAAATACAACTTATTATTTAGATTATATTGTACACTATTGTTATAAATACATACGAACAAAGAGACTTGAACTCTTAAGGAATTACTTCCACTCCTGCTTAAGAAGAGATTGTTTACCAATTTCAACATGTTCGCTATTTTATTACTCTTTTATATATTTTGTTTTTAGTAGATTATTTAATTTAATTTACTTTCTTTATTATTAAAGAATGAAAGTAAATTATAATATCTAATTATAATTAGATGTTAAGTAATCTTATAAAAATTCTTAAACTAAAGGCGTTAATAGGAATCGAACCTATGAAAAAAGTATTAACAGTACTCCGCAATGACCTCTCTGCCATAACACCTAAATATGGTAGGCACGATTCGAACATGCTCTATGTCTCCTACCCAAAAGGAGCGACTGACCAATTTGTCATCTACCATTGTTTTGTTTTTTTTTTCTATTATTGAGCAGTAAAGGAATCGAACCTTTTACGGAGCTAACCAATTCTTTTACAGAGAATCACCATTACCAATCGGATCACCTGCCCTTAATATTTAAAAAGATTAGTTTCTTTTTTTTAATGTGAGATATTTATATTTAGAATTAGAATTGAAAGCACTTGGACTTGAACCAAGACTTTCTCCTTAAAAGGGAGACACTCACCCACTCGAGTTCTGCAATCTTATAAATATTTAATATAAAAAATAAACTAATTTACTGAGTTGACCAGATTCGAACTGATATTATTCATTACCAAAAAATGATGTTTTTCCAAATTAAACTACAACTCATATTATTTTGTTTTGTTTAACTATTTTTGATGTTATTTTTATATTAAATATTTATAAATTTAATTTTGCCAAAAACTGGAATCGAACCAATATCAAAGTCTTACAAGGAATCCGTTTTACCAATTAAACTATTCCGGCTTAAAACAGAATAAATTAATTAATATATAATATTAATAATTTGCCCCGAGAGAGAATTGAACTCACATATCTATATCTTCAGAATAGCGCTTGGACCACTAAGCAATCGAGGCTTATAATAATTATGTTTTATTAATTAATAAATTTAAATAATTTATGGAGAAAGATAGACTTGAACTATCATATTTGTAATGCAAATACAACTGATTACCAATTATCAGATTTCCCCTTATTTTATATATTCTTTTAAACATATATTTAATTTTATGAATATTTTATTTATTATAAAAAAATTATTCAATCCTGACAAATATATTAAAACTTTTATAGTTTAATTAACTAAAATTAAAATGAAAAAGATAAATCAACTTCATATTCATATAAATTTAATTGAATTGAAATAGTTAATTTTTATTCTTTTTTTTCCCTTTTAATAATATATAACCCTTTTTTATATTATTTAGTTTTATTAATTTTTTATTTAATTGATATATAATGAAGTTAGATTCTTCTAAATTAATTTTGTTTTGTTTTTGTTTTTATCTCAAAAAGGGGGTAATATTAATTAATAAAGATAGATAGATTAATTAATATTTCTATTAGTTAAAAATAATAATTAATTATTAACTTTAGTTTGTATAGTTTTAGCTATAGAAATAGCACCAGAACCAATTTCTAAGATAAACCCAATTGTTAATACTACAAAGAAAATTAAAGCTATACTAAACCCAAAAGTACTTACTTTATATAAAGTAACAGCTATAGGGAATAATAATAATATTTCTAAATCAAAAATTAAAAATAACATAGCAACTACATAAAATTGAATTTGGAAATCAGTTCTATTTTGTTTTCTAATAGCTGAATATCCACATTCATAAGCTGATATTTTAGATTCATCTGGTCTATGAGCTGAAAATAGGAAATTTAAAAATAATAAAACTAAAGCTAAAATAGGAACTAAAATAAATAACATTAATAAATTATTCATTAAAAATTAAATAAAGATAAAGAAAGTATTGTTGTACTATTTAATAAAATTGATGGTTTAAGAACAAATAATAAAATAGATAATGTTAAAGTAGATATTATAAAACTGTTAGTACTACTTATTTCTATTTCTGAATTAGAATTTAAATTTTTAATTATTTTTAATTCTTTATCACTATATTCAGAGGTATTTGCTTCTTCTGTAAATAATATTTTTATTATTTTTAAATAATAAGAAGCACTTATAATACTTACAATAATTGCTATAATAGACATAAAATAATATCCATTTTGAATAGCTGAATATAATACAAACTGTTTAGAGAAAAATCCTATTAAAGGAGGTATTCCAGCCATACTAAATAAACAAATTGTTAAAGTTATTGATAATACAGGATTTAAGAAAAATTGACCTTTCAATTCTGAAATATAATTAATATCGTTCTCTGTTCCTGTTTCATCTTCTACCATTATACTTTTTATCAAATCTCTAAATGAATTTTTTATTATATATCCAAATAATATTATTATTAAAAAAGTATTTAAATTTGTAATAGTATATTGTATAATATAAAATATTAAAGCTTCTATAGATTGTTCAGATTTAATAGCTAAAGCTAATAAAATAAATCCTACATGTGAAATAGTACTATAAGCTAACAATCTTTTTATTTTAGTTTGAGTTAAACCTAATATTGTTCCTATTACTAATGATAATAAAGAACTTATTAATAATAAATTTTTACTTCATAAATAATTATTATTAAAACTTAAAGTATTATTATTTATTATATTATTTAAAGGATTTAATTCTAATATTATATTAATATTATCTATTAAATTAATATGAGTTTGTATTTCAAATAATATTAATAAAATAGATATTTTAGGCATTATAGTTAATCATGTAGTTATAATTGTAGCACTATCTGCATAAACATCTGGAGCTCAATTATGTAAAGGTGCCGCTGCAATTTTAAATAATAATCCTATAAAAATTAATATTAAACCTAAACTAAAACCTAATAATATATTGTTATTATCAATTACTGATATCATACTATATATAGAATCTAAATTAGTTAATCCTGTGAAAGAATAAATTAATCCACAACCTAATAATATTATACAAGAAGCTAAACTACCTAATAAAAAATATTTTAATCCTGCAGATATTGCTAATTCTGAATGTCTATATAATGAAGCTAAAATATATACTCCAAATGATTGTAATTCTAAACTTAAATATAAACTTATTAAATTTGAAGAAGATATTAATAATAAAGAACCTAAAGTTGATATTAATACTATAATTGAATATTTTATTCTATAATTATTAATTGATAATATTTTATAACCTTCTTCATTTAAATTTAGATTCTTATCTATAAATTTATGATTTATTAAAGGTCAAGCTATTAGTATTACAGAACCTGTTAATACTATAACTATATCAAATAATTGTGTGAATAAAGTAATTTGAAATAAACCACTATATATACCTATACCTGATCCAATTGACTGAATATAAAAAGCATTTAAAGTTAATGCTCCAGTATAAAGTAATAATAAAGAAGATATTCTTAAATATAAATTTGGTGAAATATTTCTATTTATTGAAGGTAGGGCTATTGCCACTATAAGAATCATGATACTAATAAACATCATTACTTTTATTTATAAAATTTAATTTTTATTGCTAATATTATTATTATTATTATTGTTATGTTATTCACAATTAATTTAATTAAAATAATTTTAACAAATTTTGTTTTAGTTAGTCTTTATTACATCCTATTGGATTTGAACCAATATACAAATGCTTCGAAGGCAAAACGCTTTTCCAATTCAGCTAAAGATGTTACAGATTTTTTATTTGTATCAAACTTTAGATTATAATTTAAAAAAATAAATTATATAAAAAGGATATAATATTGAACTAACTAAAACAAAACAAACAATCTTCTTAAATAATTTAAGATATTTTATTTAATAAACCTCTTCTTAACTAATATTTATTTAATTTAGAGAAATATTAACATATAACTTATTTAGGTTATAATTTGGTTGTAAAAATTATTTTTTATATTGATATTTTTATTTAATACGAGTAAAGAGACTTGAACTCTTACGATTATAAAATCATAAATTCCTAAGATTTACCCGGCTACCAAATTTCGGCACACTCGCAAATTAATAAGTGTTTATATTAATATTTATAAATAAAAAAATTATGAAAAATCTATAAATTTAAATATAAATAATATAAATTAAGAATATTTTTTTAAACAAAAAAATTTATTAATTATAAAGACACAATTATAAAAATAATACAATAATTATAAATAAGAGATAGAGTAATCGAAACTCTGTCTGCATAGTGTAAATATGCTGTTAAACCACTCAACTAATCTCTTTTAATTATGTTTAAAAAGGGGGTAAATTTTTTGTATTTTCCAGCAGCACTTTCCAGTACGGCTACCTTGCTATGACTTTTGAGATGTTACTCAATTGAATTAATAAAAACTAATTAATTTTACATAGCCGTTATATTATATAATAAAAAAAAATAAATAACTATAAAAATATAAATCTTATATTAACTATGAAAAGTTCTAATAACATTTTTATTTCCATCAATATAAGCTTCTTCCCAGCGACAGACAGTTAGTTCATCACGGATGCTAGTTTCACCGTTGCGCTTATTATCAACGATTACTCGAAATTCCTTCTTCATGTTCCCGAATTGCAGAGAACAATTCGTCTAAATTTATATATTAACTTTTTTTAATGATTAGCTATTCCTACCTTTCCAAATTTAATTTTTTTCTATAAAAATTAAAAATAAATGCATTATTTAATCTTTCGATTATTTATTTTATGTTAAATATAATATTATCTCTAATAATAAAATAAATATATAATTCATTTTAAGAAAAAGTTTTGCATCACTTTGTAAAAGTTTTTGTGGCACGTCTATAGCCCAGTTCATAAGGGCCATAAAGACTTGTCTTAGCCCCAAATGAAACTCTATAAGAATCATAAATTGTTAAGTATGTAATATAATATAAATTATAATATTTTTAATTAACAATAGGGATTTCGTCCGTTAGCGGAATTAACCTCAGTTCTCACGATACGGACTGAAGACAGCCATGCAACACCTGTATTAAATGTTTTAATTTATTATTTAAAATATAATTATATTTTAAATAAAAACATTCCTTCATATATAAAATTTATATATAAGTTTTTATTCAAGAACTGGTAAGGTTTTACGCGGATTATCGTATTAAATAACATGCTTCACTTCGTTTGCTCCGAAACCGACTAATTTTTTTGTTTTCAACTTTGCAGTTGTACTCACAAGGCGGAATGGTTATCGTGTTAACATTGCTATTAATAATTTTTTTTACTAATAACTACCATTCATCGTTGACAGAGAGGGGTATTCTGGGTATCTAATCCTATTTCCTTTCCTCACCTTCGTTTCTGAGCGTCAATCATTAATGGAAAAAAGCTTTCGCCTTTAATATTCTACTTAGTATCTAAGGATATCAGACCTACTCTAAGCATTCTTTCATATATCCTCTATTTGATTCTAGCTTTTATTCTTTACTTATTATTTATTTTTATAAGTAAATTTTAAAGCCGCCTACAAACCCTTTACGCCTGATTAAGACGATTAACGTTTGTGTCTCTGGCCTTACCGAGTCTTCTGGCACCAGTTTTGGACGACACTAATAATAAGGTAATATCATTATTTTCCCTTATGTTATCAATTATTTTAATTGATTTCAGTTAGCTAGTTCACTCTTTCGAGCATTGACTAATATTCTTGACTGCTGGTAGTATTAAACTACTTGGGATATTTCATCCCCAATGTGGCCATCTGTTCTCTCAAACATAGCTATTGATCGTCGGCTTGGTAGGCCTTTACCCTACCAACTACCTAATCAAAGTAAATAGTATTTTATGACAGAATAATTCCTTTAATATAAATTAAATAAAAATTTAAGTTATATTTATTTCCTATTTATGGATATCATTAAGTAACTTATTTACTATCCTCACCTTTACACCTTATTACCTTAATATTTTATCGGTAACAATGATTTGCATGTCTTAAACTACTGAACAACGTTCAATCGGAACCAAAATTAAATTCTTATGAGATTTAAACAATAAATCAATATTTTGTATTATTGTTATATTTTATATGCTTTAATTGCAATTTTTTGTATCTCTTTTAATTGTTTGTTTTGTTTTAAAACTATCGTCTATTCTATTTTTAGAGTTAAACAGAATATTTTTAATTTGAAGTTAAAAATTTATTTCCATTTAAGGGGGTAAGATACAAAAAAATTAATTTAATAAATTAAACTTAAAACACCAAACAAAAATTAATATATATTTATTGAATAAATAAACAATTATTTATACATTAGAATAATTGTTTAATCCAAAAATAATTTATATTTAATTCTTTAATAAGGTGATATATCAAATGCTATTAAAATACTAGGTACTAAAATAATAAAAGCTACACAAACAGGTAATAAATTTAATCAACATAATTCAATTAAAGCATCATATCTCATTCTAGGTAAAGTAGCTCTAAATCATACAAACATAAAACAGAATAAACATGTTTTTAATCCAAGTATGATAGATTGTAAATTAATTAAAGAATCATTAATAAATAATTCAGGCATATGATATCCTCCTAAAAATAAAATAGAAGTAATACAACTAAATAAAACTATTGAAGCATATTCAGCTAAGAAAAAGAAAACAAAAGGAACACTAGAATGTTCAGTAAAGAAACCAGCTACTAATTCAGATTCCAACATCTACTTAATTAGATAAAGATATCTAATCTTATATAATATATTAAATTAATTATTTTTTATTTTAAATTAAGTATTAATTTCTCTAATGTAAAATTTACTTTAAAAAATTTACCTGATTTAATCTATCTAGAAACAGTCGTTTTATTTACACTAAATTTATTTGCTAATTCAACTTGATTAGAGTATTTTTCATCTTATAAACCTAAAGGTCTAATACTCTTTTTAATTGACATTAAATTTTTTGTATTTGCACTTTGAGTGTTTCCAAACATAGGATTTAATTTACGAGGTTTACTTAATAAACTTAAAGTTATTTTTTTTTGAGTTTACCAAACATAGGATGATTAATCTTATATCTTATTTACAAATCTTGATTTTATTTTTTCTTTTGCTTGTTTTTGTGTGCTTATACCCTAACATAGAATTAGCTTTTTTTTTTAAATTAAATAAAGAAGAAAAAGGAAAAGCAGAAATTACATTAGTTTCAATATCTCTTAACAATACAGCAAGATCTTTATGAAAATAATATATTACTATACAAAAACTTTTTAAACCATGTTTTTTTATAGATCTTTGTAATCTTAAGTTAGAATTTCTCCCTTTAATATGATTCATTAATCTAGAATATAAGTTTAAACTAGAACCTATATATTGTTTAGAAGATTTAATGTGTATAAAACCATAAACCCCACCTAATTTAGATAAATCTTTCTTTAATAAATCAGTATTAGAAAGATCACTATAAGTTTTTAAAGGTTTAATAGGTATAATATTCAGACATTGAATATAAAAAATAGAAAACAAGTTATCGTATTGAAGTTTCTCACAATCACAATAAATTTGGTAAATTAAAAATAGTAAAATAAATAATAATAATTTCAATATTATATTTTTCCCATTATCTTTCAATAATGGTTGGACTATATCATATTTCATTTAATTATTAGAAATTATCGCGTGTAGTCTCTGAGGATCCTACTTAAAATAAAAGTTTATTTTATTTTGTTGGTTTCCTGCTGATTATCCATTGTTACATCTTTAAAATTTTAACTACCTAATTTATTAATTAGATGAGTACTTAAAGCTTTAGGAGTTTCCAGCATATAGCGATATTTATAGAGGCCAAATCAATTAGTATTTTGTCTTAGCCTCTTGTAAATCAAAAGGTGTTCTAGATGTTTCAGCTAAAATAGAAATAAAATAAAATATAAACACTGGAAATAATGGTATTATATATCAAATAGCTTGTTGATTTTCAATTATAGTTGTAAAATTCAATGATCCAGTTAATATTATTATTATTAGTATAGCTGAACTTAAAATTAATTCATAACTTATCATAGCAGCAGTACTTCTTAAAGAACCTAAAAAGGCATAAGTAGAATTAGCTGATCAACCTGCAAATAATATTCCATATACTCCTAATGAAGATAAAGCTACAGTATATAATATCCCTAATGTAAAATCAGATAAAGTTAAACCTTGTCCAAAAGGAATAATACCTCATCCTAATAAACTAAATATTAAAGAAAACACAGGCGCTAAATAAAATAATATTTTATTAGATTGAGCAGGTATAACAGTTTCTTTAACTATTAATTTAAGAGCATCACTAAAAGGTTGTAACAAACCATAATATCCTGTAGTATTAGGACCAACTCTTCTTTGATGAGCAGCTAATTGTTTTCTTTCTATTATAGTCATAAAGGCTACAGATAATAATATAGGTAATATCACTAATAATACATCTAATAAATTTATTATTATATTTAACAGAGTTAAAATTAAATTATTTGTATTCATAGATAAATATATTTATCAACTTTATTTATATCTATATTGTTATTTTATAATTGATTATCCATTTTAATCTTTATACTTTAGTCTTTAAATTAGATAATTTATCATCCCATTTAATAATATTTTATTAGATAATTTATAATATAAGATTATATTACATTTTTATAAATTTGATATAGATATAAATATTGATTTATAGTTAATTAAAATTAACAATATAACTTTATAAAGTTATTATAAATTATTATTTAAATAATAATTTATATATTTATAAGTAAAAATAATTAAATTCAATTTATTTAGATAAAAATTTTTATCTAAATAAATTATAAACAAAAAAGATATATATAAAGTAAAAGATACTGTAACAATAATTTATTTTTATATTAACAACTTAATTAATAGATTCTAAATGATTCATACAAACATTATTTATAAATTAATTCTCTAAATAGTTATTATGAAAAATATTAAACAATTCTATTTAACTTTTAGAGATATAATTTGTTTGTTTTTAATTAAATATTTTTATATGTTCTTATTCTCTTTTGGATTCGAACCAAAATTAACATTTTAGAAGAATGCAGTTCTACCATTGAACTAAGAGAAATTATTTGTATTATAAATAAAATAATATTTTTTTGTTTTTATTAATTTAATCAAATAAATAGATTTCTTTTAATAATAATTTCTTATTATTATTATTATTATTATTATTCTTAAATTAAATTTGAATCATTAAATTATATTATAGAGTCCAGAGGGAATTGAACCCTTATATTTATAGATTTTGCAGATCTACTACAGAAACCATCTGTAAACTGAACTCTAATATGTTTAAAAACAAACAAATAAAGTATTAAAGGTAAAATTAGATTAAAAATGGGGGTAAAAAAAAATAATAATAAATTAAATAAAATTATTTTTTATTTAATGATATAAAGATTGGTGCTATCATAGATAATAATAAAATAATACTACATATAATTAATAATATAGCAGCATAAGTGTAAATTAATTGTCCTACAGCTTCTATTTGACTAAATGAAATAAAAGTAGTATCTGCAAAATTAGATTGATAAGTAGTATGAATATTATTAACAAAATTTAATTTATTATTATTTAAAATAAATAAATTAAAATTAGTAATAGTATCAAAAATTAAATTTAAACCTGATAGATTATTAAAACTAAATGGTAAAATGTTAAACATTTCAAACAAGAATAATGAACCTACTACAAAAGCTAAAGGTAAATTTTTTGTATATTGTTTTCCTGTATCTATAATATCTGTTAATGAAATATTAATCATCATAATTACAAATAAAAATAAAACAGTTATAGCACCTACATATACAATAATATATGATAAACCAAGAAATCCTATCCCAGATAATATTAAATAACCAGCTGCATTTACAAAAACAGATATTAGATATACTACTGATATTACAGGATTTTTTGAAGTTATAACTAATACACTTGATATTATTGTTGTAAAACTTAATATATTTATTAATACGAATTTCATTTTTAACTGTAATTTTAGCCTATTAAAAAAGTTAATTACTTTTTGTATGTTCGATCTAAAATTTTTATATTAAAATAAAATTTTAACGGTTAAGGCTGTAAACATTTAATTTTTTAAATCATGTACATAATAATTTAATGTAGGTTTAACCTAAAAATATTATATTCTAATTAAAGAATATTTTTGAAATATTATTATAATATTTTTTAATAATTATTTAAAATCGTAAAATTAATATGATTAATTAACGAAAACTGAATAGTTTATATTCTCTTTTAACGTAAAAATTTCTCGAAGACAGGGCCTCTCCTTTATGAAGAATAAAGAAATGTTCGAAGTTGTTTAACAGACGTCTTTTATTTGATAGGACGTTAAATAATAATCAATAGTCGGAATCAAATTTAAATTAATAACAAATGACAACCCAACATCAAATTATAGCTATATGTATTATAGTTTTTATTGCTGTTCCTGTAGGAAGTTTTACAATAATAAAAACCATTAATAAATTAACAAGAGCTCCTGTAAATACTTTAGTAAGATCAGGAGATATTGAATTAGTTGACTATATAGAACCAACTAGACCTCAACAAATTTTTAATAATCAAGATTTATTAGAATCACATGGAAGATTTTCATATTATTATGACAGAATTTCGGATTATGGAAGAGTTCCTTCATATCGAACTGGAACTCCTCCTATTTATCAATCTGTAGATAGATTAAATATTAATTGTTGTTTAGAAAATAATATTAATTTATTTTATATTTTAATAGCATTTATTTTAGGTGTTCTTTTTTTCTTTTTAGTAAGATATTGTATATTTAAATTATCTAAAACTAACTCTCAAACTGTTTTTACAAATGGTATTTCAACAGAAGTAATTACATTTAGAAATAATTACCAAGAAATTTTATCCTCTAAATTAAATAAAGGTGATCAAGGATATTTTTTTTTTTTTTTATAAATTATGGAGAAGTACATAAAGAAATTTTAAAACATGGTTGAAGTAAAAATTTTTTTTACCCCCTGCTAAACCAAATATCAGTTTATTTTGTAATTAGCAAGTAATATTTATATCATAAATAAATATTAGACATTTAATACCAGTCCCAAAGGGGTTTATAGAAATAGAAATAAATATGTCGCAATCAATTTTAATTTAATAACAAACAATGAATTTACCATTAACTACAAAACAAATCACATTCTTATCTGATATTCCTTCTAGTATAAATGTAGATAAAACATCTGGATGAAGATGTCATCATCTTAATAGCATTAATGTATGTGATATACAATCTTGATTAAAATTAATCGGAGATGATAAAATATATTTAATAATTCCATTTTTTAGTACTTCAGAGTCTCTTTCAAAGGCTAGATTAAGATTATCTAATCCATTTTTAGTTACTAACCAAAGCAATCCAGTTTTAATCATTAATTTTATAGAGGAACAATGAAACTCCTCAGGATTTAATTTAGATAACACTACAACAGTTAATTTCTATATTGAATTCAAAAGAGTTTTCCTTTCTTTAAAATAGTTTTGTATTACCTCATTTTGTAACTCTTTTAATGAGTAATTCTTAATATAAACTATATCAAAAATAATATTTATATCTTATATATATTCCGAAACAATTGAAAGTTATACTAATCCGAATATATAGAAATATTCTTAATGGAGGAAGATGAGAATCGATATAATTAAAAATAAATAAAATCTTACACTCATAATCGGCTAACACCTTAGACTACAGTCTTTAAATAATAAAATAAAATGAATTTCCAAAATTATTCACATTATAAATTACCAATAACTATTAATCCATTAGAATATGGAAAATTAATAGAACAATTTGAGAATAAATATATTGTACAATTAAATACAACTAACGTATTTGTTATTCTTGAAAAACAAAATGAAAATTTCATAAAAGTTTTCAAAAAAGGAGAATTAATGTTTGAATTCACAGATGTAAAAATATCTGATATCAAATTCATCAGAACTATCCAAGATCAAAGATATACATTTGAAAATTATAAATTAATCTCTACTGAAATATTAAATGCGTTATCTAGTATAACGATTTATCCATTATATGAAGATACAAATGCTATAACATTAAAAAATATTACCCCCTTAAAATTTAATAAAACATACCTAGAAAATACTTATATTTTTAAAAATTATCCAACATTTTCATTTATTTCATTTAAATTATCATTAATATTATTAATTTATCTTATATTATTTGTAATATTTCCAGATAATTCTAATATAACTATGACAGTGGTAGCTTTATCGAGTAATTTAACAAACAAATTAAATTGAACTGATTTTAATTTAGAAATTAAAAATACTAACTTTTCATCTAATTTATTAAAATCTAAATTAGAAATCTTTTGAACAGAAGTTATGGATAATAAATTATCTGATAATCAACATATTTGATTATTATTTAGATTAAGATGATCTAATGGTGAATATGTTACTATTGGTAAATTACAAAAATTAAATAAAGAAGATAAAAATTATTTATTTGATTTTATTTTAAGAAATATGGATGACAAAAGTGAATATTATATTGAACAATTAATTAATTCAATAATATTTAGTTATACCATTAAAAAAGGTAGAGCTAAAGATAAAATAAGTTTTGATTCTTCTAATATAAAATATCAATATTATCAACATCATAAATTACCTATTACAATGAATCCATTGGAATATGGTAGATTAATTGAAAAAACAGATAATAAATTTACTATTCAGGTTAATAAAACAGATATAGCTATCATAATTCAAGATGGATTAAATAATCATATTAAATATTATAAAGAAGGTTATTTAACATATGAATATAGAGATTTTAAATTCTCTCATAATAAATTTATAAGAGTTTTAAATAATAAAAAATTTACATTTATTGAGAATAAATTAGTTTTATTAACTGTAGATAAAAAAGTAAATTTCATTAAAACATTATTACCTCAATCAAAATTAATTAATAAAATGATAACTATGGATATTGAAACATTTATTAAAGATGGAGTTCATATACCTTATTGTATTTCATGATATGATGGTGAAAAATCTAGATCTTATTATATTTTAGATTCAAAATCATCTAATGATATGTTAATACAAGCTATTAAAGATCTTATGATTAAAAAATATGATAATCATAATGTTTATATTCATAACTTATCTAAATTTGATGGTATATTTTTATTAAAAATATTAGCTAATTTAGGTCAAATTAAACCTTTAATTCATCATGGAGATTTAATTTCTATTGGATTTAAGTTTAATAATTATAATATTACATTTAAAGATTCTCAACAATTATTAATCTTATCTTTAAGAAAACTAGGTAAAGCATTTGGTGTTGATATTTTAAAAAGTTATTTTCCTTATAACTTTGTTAAAGAAAATAATTTAGATTATATTGGAATTACACCTGATTTTTCATTATTTGATGGTATATCTCACGATGAATATGATGGAATTACATCAAATAATTGAAACTTAAGAAATGAAACTATCAATTACTGTGAAAAAGATTGTATCTCTTTATATCAAATAATAATTAAATTTAGTTACATGATATTTGAGTTTTTTAATATCAATATTAATAAATATCCTACTTTATCTTCATTAGCTTTGGGTATATTTAGAACTCATTTTTTAAGAAATGATGAAATTCCACAATTATCAGGTCATATTGCGAAAGATATTAGACAAGGTTATACTGGAGGAGCTGTGGATGTTTATACCCCTCAAAATGAAAAAGGAACTAAAATTTGAGTTTATGATGTTAACTCATTATATCCTTATGTTATGGATCAATTTGATATGCCTATTGGTAAACCTATTTATTTTGAAGGTGACATTAAAGCTATTGAAAAAGATCCATTTGGATTCTTTTATTGTAAAATAGTTGCTCCTGATAATTTAAAACATCCTATAATACAAACTCATGTTAAAACTAGAAATGGTTTAAGAACTATTGCTCCTTTAGGTACTTGAGAAGGTATGATATTTTCTGAAGAAATGAATAATGCTCAAAAATACGGATATAAATTCGAAATTTTATGAGGTTATACCTTTAAAAGAAAAAATATATTCAATAGTTATATTGGAATTCTTTATAAATTTAGATTACAATACCCTAAATCTCATCCTTTAAATTTAATTGCTAAATTATTGCTTAATAGTTTATATGGAAGATTCGGTATGATTGATTCATTTTTAGATATCAGAATTTTTAATAGTTTTAATGATTTTAAAAAATGATATAATATTAATAATGAAAGTGTGGTTGATTTCTTCGAATTAGGAGATAAAATTTTAGTTCAATATAGATTTGATATTAAAGATCAACAAACTGAATTATATAGTAATTTAGAAACTCATAATGTTTCTATAGGTATAGCTGCAGCTATTACTGCTTATGCTAGAATCCACATGTCACAATTTAAAAATAATCCTGATTTTAATTTATATTATTCTGATACAGATAGTATTTATATTGATAAACCTTTACCAGAAGAAATGAGAAGTAATACTATTTTAGGTAAAATGAAATTAGAATATATTTTAAAAAATGCTATTTTTCTAGCTCCTAAAGTTTATTATTTAGAAACTGAAGATGGTAAAATTATTTATAAAGTTAAAGGTTTAAAACATGAAATTGTTTTAACATACAATGAATTTGAACAATTACTTTTAAAACAATCTACCTTACAAAAATCTCAATCTAAATGACTTAAATTTTTATCAGATGGTGATATTAAAATCAGAGAAGATTTATATACATTAAAAGTTACTGATAATAAAAGAAAATTAATTTATAATCAAAATAATAAATTTATTAATACAATTCCTTATATTATTAATAAAGATAAAGAAATTATTAATCAATAATTAAACGATTCTTTTATTATATTATTCGATTCTTTTTAATTCTAAACATCTGGCAATAATAAAATTTTTACCCCCTTTTTATTTTATATTTTAGACCTCTATACCTACTAGAGATACAGGAGTACTTACTTCCGAAGCTTTTGGCTCCACAACTGAACACATAAATACAAATTAACAGTGATAGTTATTAGCAAAGCTAATACCAATTTTAGATACAATATATAAAATAAATAATCAATGTTATATAGAAATTTATTAAGAACCATTTCTAATGAAGAAATAACTTTACTTTCTCAAATTAAAAAAGAATACTTTATTAATAATAGTGGTAAATCTAATTATTATGAAATTAGAAATTTTGAATCTCAATATTTTTACGATTTTATTAATGATTTAGAATTTAACTCCTTATATAATGTTATTCCAATGGTCTCAATTAAAGGTAATCCTCACGATCCTTATATTGTTTTATCTAATTCTATGTTAGTTACTAGATATTATAATCATAGAATTATTCAATATTATCTTTATTCTAAATACCATCAAACAATAAAAGATTTTTGTATGGATAACTTAGAAGAATATTTATTGATTTTAAAATATAAAAAAATTCAAATGGATAAACATCAAATTAATAAAAAATTCAAATAAACTATTTAAAGTAATATTAATATTCATAACCCCTTTTCTAAATAAAGTCGTCAATCTTATAAAACTGAAATCAGGTGATTATATGTGAAGTTCGAATCTTCTTCAGTTTATTAGTTCAAATGGGGTATAAATTATACACAATATACCATATACCCATATACCCATATACCCATATATCTATAATTAAAAGATTAAAAGATTAAAAAATTGAACAATTTAAAACATCAAGTCTATTTTATAAATTAGTAATGCTAAACTAAATAATTCACAGTTACTTACATTTGCATCCTATTAAGAAATGTTCTTTTTCTTATAAAATGAAATATTATTTCATTTCTTAGATTATATTATGGATTAATATAATAAAAAGAGATATTATTTAAAAAATAAATAATAGAAATAATATTTAAGATAGTATCTAGGGGTTAGTTTCTTGCTTTATATACATTCAGCGCTTATCTAATATGTTTGTGGCTACCCAACTATGCTTATTTAATTAATTAAATTCAACAATTGGTGCACTAGAGAAACACAGCCTATTGATCCTTTCGTACTAGAAGGTCTTCCCCTTTTTACTATTTATCTCTTCAGAAGATAGGGACCATACTGACTCACGTCGTATTAAACCCAACTCGCGTACCCTTTTAATCGGCGAACAGCCGAACCCTTCCAAGCTTCTTCACCCGGAGGATAGGATGAGTCGACATCGAGGTGCCAAACAGCCAGAACAATGTGTACTCTTGCCGGCTATCAGCCTGTTATCCCTAGCGTAACTTTTATCGATTGATCCCCGTCTATTCCATT
>WNFR01001118.1_pt1 | contig 51033 bp, 43 predicted proteins | sample 5400221 | NCBI WGS metagenome assembly WNFR01 (sample SAMN13153357, study PRJNA577476) | soil metagenome | isolation source: 40 cm soil under Madrone tree | place: USA:California | collected 2016-06-14 | reverse complement strand
GCAGGTCCGGCGGATCAGATGCCGTACTGGCCACGGTGACCTCTTTGTCGGAACTTGACGAACGGTCCCTCGTCATCGAGGCACAGGCCGGGAATCGCGCGGCTTTCGAGGAATTGGTGCGCCGGTTCGACCGGGACGTACTGCGGCTGGCATTGAACCTGATGAAGCGTCCAGAAGACGCGCGGGACGTTTATCAGGAAGCTTTCCTGAAGGTTTACCGCAATCTGCATCGCTTCCGCTTCGAATGCAGTTTTTATACCTGGCTGTACCGCATCGTGACCAATGTGTGCCTGGATCATTTGCGGCGGCGGCAGGCACGCCCTGAAGATCAAGCTCCTGAAGTACATTTGAACCGGCAGGACGAAGGATCGCGCGATTTTTTTGAATTTCAGCGCGAACTGCGACCGGGACTGGATCCGGAACGGCGGTTGATGGGAAACGAGATTCGAACACGGATTGCCAAAGCAATGGAGCGGCTATCTCCGCGCGAACGAGTTGTATTTGAGATGAAGCACTATCAGGGATTAAAATTACGCGCGATTGGCGATGTGCTGGGCACCACGGAGGAAACCGTGAAAAATTCGCTGTTCCGGGCGACGCGAAAGCTGCGGCAGGAACTGGGAGAGCTGCGATGAGCGCGGCCGAACACAAGATGAGCTGCTCGGAAGTTGGGCCGCTGCTAGTGTTCCTGGCCTGCGACGAATTGACGGCAGCGGAACGCGAAGCGATTGAGACGCATCTCGAGAATTGCGCGGATTGCCGGACGCTGCTTGCGGAAGAGGATGCGTTCCAGGATTGTGTTTTGACTATTCCGCAAACAGCGGATGAATTGGATCGCAGCGGAACAATACTGGCGCAATGCCGCAGCGAGCTTGCAGAATCGTTGGACGAAATGGCAGTTCCGGCGGAACCGCAAAGATGGCAGCCGTTCGGACTTGTACGGCGGTGGATGGCGCTGCGGCCGGGATGGAGCGCCGCCGGGCTTCTGGCAGCGGGCGCGATTCTTGGCGTGCAATTGTTGCAGTGGTTGCCGACCGACAACTCGAACCTGACTGGCAAAGCCATGACCGTTTCGGCGGCGCCGAAGGTTTCTGACGAGCAACTGGCGAAAATGGCGGTGTTTGGAATCAATTTTGCGCCCAGCGCGGATGCCGCGCCTGGAACCTTTCAAGTACAGCTTCGTGCGGAGCAGCCGCTGGTTTTGTCAGGGAACGTAGATGATTCGGATATGCGGCGCGTTTTGACGTACGTGGTGAAGAACAGCGACCGGTTTGATGCGGGAGTGCGGCTGGATTGCCTGGACGCGCTGAAATCGCGAATCCACGATGCGGAAATCCGCAGCGCACTGTTGGATGCGGTTCGCCACGACCACAACCCTGCAGTTCGAATGAAAGCGCTGGAGGCATTGCGCGATGTGGCCGGGGACGAAACTGTTCGCGATGTATTGCTGCAATCGCTGGACCACGACTCCAACCCCGGTGTTCGCGTGGAAGCGGTGAATTTGCTGGTGCGGTCGCTCGAACTTGAATCAATCTCACAAACTCCCGCAATGCCTGAAGCGCCCGAGGCTCCCGGATCGGACATGCCAATGCTTGCTCCAAATGCGCCTGCGGTTGTGCCTCCTCCCGCCGAGCCATCGGTGCGACGCGTGGTGCAAGCACTGGAAGACCTGCAGCGGCGCGATCCGAACCGCTATGTCCGCCTGAGAAGCGCAGCAGCGTTGCGCCAGATCGGCCCTCCGGATGTGCAATAAGAGATTTCTAGGACGAGATTCGGGAATCAAAGTATGTTACGAAGGAAAACGCGGTGGGCTTCGCCCGCGGATGAATCGGCTTTGCCAGGAATACGAATGAAGGCTTTCTCCACGTTGGGAGTCGCACGAACCGCTGGAATGGCGTGTCTTTTTGCAGGGCTGGTGATGCCGTTCGCTTTTGCGGCAGAGGATCCGGCGGCGATCATCGTAGAGCCGGCGAGAGGTACTGAACCCGGCGCTGGCGGCGCGCACTCTTCAAAGGATCTCAGCGGAGTCCTGGAGACCGGGGAAAATCTGACGCTGCGTTTGAACACCGACCTGGGTTCGGTGCACGTTGTTCCGCTGCAAAAAGGCGCGGCGCCGGTTGTTCGCTATTCCATACATATAGAAACCGACGCGCGTGACCCACTGGCCACGCAACTGTTGGAACACTACGTTTTGAACGCGAGGAATTCGCCGTCGGGAATCGAAATCACAGGCAATTTGCCGCAGCAGGTTTCGCGTGGCGCGAACAGCGTGCAATTCTGGGTGCATTTCGAAATATCGGTGCCGGCCAGCTATGGACTCGATATCAGCACGGGAGCGGGTGACATTCAAACGTCCGACGTGGGTGGAATGGCGACGCTCGAGACCGAGGGCGGGAATATCGTTACCGGACAGCTTTCGACCAATCTGTCGGAATCATCTCACCGGCATACGCACTCCAGGATGCGAGCCGCGGCGAAACTGCAGACGCAGGGCGGACACATCCAGGTGGAAGGCGCAGAGGGAGATTTGAATGCGTTCACCGCGGGCGGCCACATCAACACTGGTTTTATTCACGGTGAAGCGAATTTGCATTCTGGCGGCGGCCACATTCGAGCGGCCGGAATCGGCGGCAAGGCGGAGCTTACGACGGAAGGCGGAAACATCACCGTCGGCAAAGCCGGAAATTTCGTGGCAGTAAAGACCGGCGGCGGACAAATCGATTTCGGCGAAGTGCGCGGTTCGGTGCATGCGCAAACGGGCGGTGGCGGAATTCGCGTGATGTACGTTTCCGGACCGATGGATGTGGAATCCAGTGGTGGCAGCATTTGTTTGACGCGAGTCTCGGGATCGGTGAGGGCGGAGACGGGTTCCGGAACCATTACGGCGTGGATCAATCCTGAGGCATCGGGCATTGAAGCCAGTGCTGCACCTCGTGTTGCGAGCGCTGCGGTGAGCCTGAGCGGGGCCTCGCAGCTTATTTCCGGCGAAGGGGACATCGTCGTTTTTCTTCCGCGAAATCTGGCGGCAAATATTGAAGCAATTGTTGAGCACGGCGGAGAGCACCGCATCCAAGCCGATCCGGCGCTGGCGCTGCAAATCGCGAAGTCGGCGCAGTCGAACGGACCGCTAAAAGCTGTTGCAACGCTGAACGGCGGCGGCCCGATTCTGAGGCTGAAAACTACCGGCGGAAAAATCAAGTTGCAGTACCTGGAATCGGAAACCGCACTGTGGGATTCAATGATGCGCGACCAGAAGGCGCGGATGGAGCGCGATCTGGCGATGACGCCAGTTGCTGCTCGAGCGATGCAGTGGCCGGACGAATTTGCGACGCCACACATGGCGCCGCAGGCGGAACAGTACAGCGTGTGGCCAGGCACCTGGGTGGATCGAATCGAGATTCGAATTCTCGGTGGCGTGCGTGAAGACGGAGACGACTTCCTGAAACGCGTGGTATCGGCGCCGCCGCCAGGATATCCGGAAGTGGCGCGCAAAGCGGGCATCGAAGGCGTGGTGCGGCTGCAAGTCCGGCTCAAACAGGATGGACGGATTGAAGTAGAGAAACTTCTGGACGGCGACACGGTATTAGCAGATGCAGCGATCGGCGCAGTAAAGCAATGGCACGGAAAGCCGGTGGCGATGGATGGGAAGCCTGTCGACGTCATTTCAACGGTAAAGTTTGAATTTCGCTTACGTTAGGCTTCGAGCTGTGCAGATGCGTGGAGTAGATGGGGTCCGGGTTCAGGTTGTTCTTCAGGAGAAAGTGGGAACACTGCGCGGTTGGACGAAGTGAATCGCGTGATGAACCCTCGAAGGGGAGCGTTTATGAAACTGCGCAAGATGGTCGTTCCGGTAATGGTGTTGGTGTGGGCGCTGGCGGTTGCAGCCGTTCCTGGCTTTGCCATCAGCAAAGAGTTCAATCAGTCCTATCCGCTGCAGCCAGGCGGCACGTTTGATTTGCAGAACGTGAATGGAACGGTGGAAGTGCAGGGCTGGGACCAGGATGTAGTTGAAGTGCACGCGGTGAAGACGGCAAAACTCAGGGAGTCCGATCTGGAGCGGGTTTCGATTGATGTGAATGCAAACGCTGCTGGAGTTTCCATCGCCACGCGCTATCCGCAGAACGAAGGCGTGGAAGTCGCCGTGGAATACACGATTCATGTGCCGCACGGCGCAAAGCTTGAACATTTGGGGACGGTGAATGGGACGCTGCGAGTCGCGGGCGTAGATGAAGTGGACGAACTGCGCACGGTGAACGGCAATATTGAGGTGTACGGCGCGGACAGCACGGTACACGCGCGTACCACGAACGGAAATGTGCGGCTGGAGCTTTATCGGGTGCGCGGCGTCGCCGGAACTCTGGCAGAGACGACAAATGGCTCGGTGGTTCTGGCGGTGCCGGCAGATTCACAGGCAGATCTCGAAGCGCGCTGCTTGAACGGAAATTTTCTTTCGGAGCTGCCGGTTGAAATGCAGAGCACACTGAAGCCGCGAGAAATGCGTGGAAAACTAGGCCAGGGCGGAGCGCCGATCAAGCTGCACACGGTGAATGGCGGCATCCGCGTGGTGGCTCTGCGGACGACTGTTTGAAAAAGTAGACTTGAATGCACGGGTTGGAAAATACCGTTTGAAAACGCGCGCGTCTAACAGCGCAGGGGAGGACATTATGAACGGAAGAGATATTTTGTTGGCTGGCGGGGTCGCGGCGCTGGGTGTCGGACTGATCGCTTTGCCGAGCGTTTCAAAACCCATGCAGGACGCGCCACAGAACGTACAGGAAGCCGCGCCACCGGCTGTTCCAGTGCCGCCCAATGTGAGAACGCATGTGAGAGTCATGCAGACGCCACAGGGTGGAGTGGTTGTCAGCGGCCCGGACGGCGAAGGTGACGGAAATGTGGCGTTCGCGTTCGCCGATGAAGGCGGAAGCTGGCTGGGAGTTGAAACTCAGGAAGTAACCGCAGAAAAAGCGAAAGAGCTGAAACTACGCGCGGAGCGTGGAGTAGTGATCGGGAAAGTTCTAGAAGATAGTCCCGCGGCGAAGGCCGGATTGAAGGACGGCGACGTCATTACGGAAATTAATGGCCAACGCGTTGAAGGCACCATTCAGTTCCGGCGAATGATTCATGAAACTCCTGCGGGGCGCACGCTGCAGCTGACGATATCCCGAGACGGGCGGTCGCAGACAATCAGCGCGACGCTCGGAAAAATGCAAGAAGGCCGCAAGCAGTTTATGACCGGGATGAATGCGATGCCGCAGGCGTTGCAATTCCAGATGCCGGAAGTCGCGCCGATGCCGGGAATGCCAAGTCTCGAGTGGGACGGCGGCAATTTCTTGGCTGGGGGTCCGCGACTGGGTATCGACGCGGAAGACATCAGCGGCCAGCTGGGCTCCTATTTCGGAGCGCCAGACGGCGAAGGCATTCTGGTACGTGACGTCAATCCCGGCTCGGCGGCGGAGAAGGCGGGCGTGAAGGCGGGAGACGTGATTACTTCGCTGAACGGCGAACGGATCCGCGACGTCGCGGAATTACGCTCGAAACTGGCTGCAGTGGGTGAAGAAAAAACCGCAAAGCTTGGAGTTCTGCGGAACAAGAGTTCTTTGACGCTGGACGTTGAAGTTCCGGCGATGAAAAGCAAAAAGGTTCACAAGATGGAAATGCGCAGCAAAATTTAAACCGCGGTTTCGCCAAACTCATCGGATTGAATGGATAGGCCTCCCTGACACTTGGGAGGCCTTTTTGTTTTGGTGTACGGCCATTTACCCCGGTAGGAGCGGGCGAAAGCTAGGTAATTGCGCGATTCTGGAGTCCTTGGCCACGTTGCGGAACAATTCGAGACCGTTTCTCGTTCCTACCAGCGGCGACGTGCGAAGGCGAGTGTGTGTTCGTTCGCATAGCCGGAAAAGGAAGTACGTTCGGAGGGGCAAACAATGAAAATACAGACCGGGATTCTTGCAACAGGCTGTCGCGCGGGAGTTGCGCTTATTGTACTGGCTGTCGCGACTGCACAATTATTTGGACAAAATACCGCCGACGCGAAGGTTTCATGGGCCAATGCCAGCTCAAAATCAGCGGACGCGACGGAAGTGCGAATTGAGCGAATCGGCAACGGAATCGAACCGGTTGATCTTAAGAAGGACGAAGCGCCCGTCCAGCTTGATATCGAAAAACTGATGAAACTGTATAACGTGCCGGGGTTGAGCGTGGCAGTGATCGAAGACTACAAAATCGCTTGGGTGAAATCTTATGGAGTGACCGAGCCGGGCGGCACGGTGCCTGTAACTCCTAAAACGCTATTTCAAGCCGGCTCGATCAGCAAGCCCGTAGCTGCTGCCGGGATGTTAGCGCTCGTTCAAGAAGGAAAGCTCTCGCTGGACGAAGACGTGAACCAGAAATTGAAAACATGGAAAGTGCCGGAGAACGAATTTACGAAGGAACAGAAAGTCACGTTGCGGCGATTGGCGAGCCATAGCGCCGGACTTACGGTGCACGGATTTCCCGGTTACGACGTGGACGAGAAAGTCCCGACGTTGTTGCAGATTTTCAACGGAGAAAAACCGGCGAACACTGCTCCGATCCGCGTGGATTTTGTGCCCGGCAGCGATGAGCGCTATTCGGGCGGAGGCGTCACGATCGAGCAGCAACTGATGATGGATGCGAGCGGGAAACAGTTCCCTGCACTGATGAAAGAGACTGTGCTGGACAAAATCGGGATGAACGACAGCAGTTACCAACAGCCGCTTCCCGGAGCGCGGGCAGCGCTGACCGCGGGTGGCGCCCGACAGGATGGCCAGCCAGTGCATGGGAAGTGGCACGTGTATCCGGAAATGGCGGCGGCGGGATTGTGGACCACGCCGACGGACCTGGCGAAATTCGCGATTGAAATTGCGCTTTCGAAGCAGGGCAAATCAAACAAAGTGCTGACCCAAAAGACCACGCAAGAAATGTTGACGCTGCAATCGAAAACTTTTGGGATCGGATTCGGGCTGCCCCCGGGACAACCGGGCGAATTCGGCCACAGCGGAGCGGATGAAGGATTCCAGGCGCTCCTGTTGATGAACGCCGACACCGGACAGGGTGCGGCGCTGATGGCTAATTCGGACAATGGAAACCTTGTGGCATCGGACTTGATGCGCAGCATCGCGAAAGAGTACGGATGGAAGCACGTGGAGAAACGCGGGCCATTCGAGGAGCTGATGCTGACCGCGAAGCTCGGAGGGGTGGACGCTGTGCTGTGGAAATATGATGTGCTGAAGGGTTCGGGAGACGCGAAGAGTCGTCCGCCTGAATTTGTGATGAACGCGCTGGGATATGAGTCTTTGCGGAACGGCAAGACCGACGACGCGATCCGAATCTTTCAAAAAAACACGGTGGAGTTTCCGGAGTCATCAAATGTTTACGACAGTCTGGGCGAAGCCTATGCCGCAGCCGGAAAAAAGGAACTGGCGATTGAGAATTACGAGAAATCGGTAAAACTTAATCCCAAGAATCAAAACGGGATTGACCGGTTGAAAAAACTGAAAGATCAAAAATAGAAAGAGCGCGCTTCCTAAATTACTGAAGCACTTAGGAATGGGAATCGTGGCGGTATTTTCGGGCGAGGCGGAAAGGGCGGCGTAACATTCCGACTAAGGGAGAGGCAAGAGCGTCGGCGTCGGTAGCCCAGTCATCTTCCGTGGTGGAAAAAGAGAGCCGGGCAAGATAGGCGGCGCCAGATAAGGCGTTTCCACGCATGCGAAAGCGGAACCAGGCGCGCTGCGCGATCGATGGTGCGGCGCTGCCTGCATAGGGCAGCCACTTTTCAATCTTATGAACCAGTTGTGAACATTCGCGATCGCGCGCGATATCGTTCTTCATTTCGGCGACAACGCACACACACAGCAGCCGCTCCGAAAGCAGCAACGCAACGCGGAGCATGCGTTCCGCGCCAACCTCAGCCGCAGACTGCCTGATGTGATTCCAATCAAGTTCCGGGTGATTACGCACCATCGCAGCGACATCGGAGATCCACATCAGACGCTCCCAGAAATGAGTGGCTCCATGAACGGAGATAAGAATGAATTCGTGTTCAGCCGAGAGCGCGGGAACGGGACGCCCATCGAGGGACATTGAAATCTTGCTCTGAAAATATTTTTCGATTGGCAAGGGCAAGGGAAAGTAGCGCAAGGTGCGTTCCGTGTGCAGTTCGAGAATAATTTTGGCGCCTTGCCCGCGGAAGCGATATTCGCCTGGAATTTTGCTGCTTCGAATGGCTTCGGCGGAAATTCGAGAATCGTAGCCTGCGGCGACAAGAATCTCCGCGGCGCGTGGGATATCATTCTGGCGAAGTAGCAGATCGAGGTCCGCATACTGACGTAGGGCTGGTTCGCCATAAGCGCGTAGCGCGAGTACCGGCCCTTTTACAACCACACATTCGATCTCGGATCGCCGGAATAGTTCAAGAATGCGAAACAGTTCCGCGGTCATAGCGAGATTAGAGAGGAGATGAGCGCGCTGATGAACGCGGAGCGAATCTAGGAACGAAGAAGGAATCCGGGAGCCGGGAACACTGGCGAGCGCGGCCGCGAAATGACCAAGAACACCGTGCGCCTCCGCGAGACAAATAAAGGAATCGGCATCACGTACCGTATCCACCATCGCCGAGATTTTAGCCGGATCTCGCGCCAGCGAGCAGGATTCGAGCAGCAGCGGCCACTCGCGGTGCAGAAAATCATTTCCAAATGGAGAAGCTGGCGGCAAGAGTCGGCTCCCAACCGGCTTAAGTGTACGCGAGAAAACGGGTTGGGAATTCTAGCGCGAATACTTTTCAGCGATTTCGGCGGCCCGGTTAAAGGCGTCTTCTACCCGGCGAAAAACGTGCGGGAACTGGCGCGCCGCTTCGTTTGCAATGTCCTCGAGAGACCGTTTGCCGTCCATGGCTTGAAGAATCCAGCGTTCCGCCTGGCCTGATTCGTCCAGGACCGGAACAAACCCCGTGGCACGCTTTTGCAAAACGGAGGGCGGAAAGAGGCTTCCATAAAAACTAGATTGCACGAAGCGGATTTCACCGTGCTCCGTGGTAGCAGGAAGATTGGTTTCCCACTGCCAGATGTAGTCGTTGCCAACAAGGTGCGCGCGCAAATCGATGCAACAAATTTCGCCTTCGCACAGGGGAACTGGCTCGAGCCAGGGAAGAAAAAGTTGGCCGTAAACGGTTTCGTTCATGCCCGGCCCGGTGGAGAATCCGATGTCTTCGATCAGTTGCGTTTGAAACCACACCGCGATGCCGTGGCCGAGGCCAGTTTTCGTAGTAGGCAACTCAATGCGACTCCCGGCGACGTTCTTTGCTCCGGCCAGGTAGTCAATCACGTGCCAAGTACGCGACTCCGAAAGTACCTTGTCCGGCCTCACGTGGCACCGTTGAATGCTATTTAGCACCAACGGAAGTCCTCGCGACAAGTCCAGTGGTGCTAGCTCGGTCCATGCGTCCGCGAGCTGTTTGTACGCTTCCGGAACGTGGACCACGGCGGCGAAGAGTGTTTCGCGAGATGGCAATAGGCGGCCCCCCGCAGCAAGGAACCGGTTGCGAGCGTCTTCTATCGTGTCGATGGCATGGGAGTAAAGAGGCAGAACACCGTGCACATCGGAAACGATGAGATCGACGCGTTCGGGAAGATGTATCTGGCGTGAGTCACCACGCATGAAAATAATTCGCTCAGAGAAACCGTTGGCGGCTGCGAGCTGGCGGCCAAAGTCCACAACACCGCTCATGTCAATCGCGTACACGCGACGCGCGCCAGCCTTACAGGCCAGCAGCCCAAAAACTCCGGGGCCACATCCGAGATCCACGACGGCGTCGTTGGGCCGCACAGACCGTGCAATAGCGGCGCAGTATGCTTCCATGCGGATCTTGTCCTCGATCATTCTTCCAAACTGCTCAAGCGAGTACTCGGATCGGCTCATGTGGGCTGGCCTGCGTTTGCGGGATCCATTGGCTTGGCCGTTTTCTTGGCAATGTTCTCAGAATCCTTCTGTAGCAACTCGCACATCGTAGCTATTTTCGCCGGATCGCTGTGCGGTATAAGCCGCCGCACTGCAACTCGGGACAGCAGCCTGGCAATAGCAGCAAACTCCGCGGCGCGCTGCTCCTTCTCAAGTAGATAATTCATATAGGTATTCTGCACCAGCAACACCGCAGCTTCTCGCGCTGAAATCTCTTCAATTCGCGGGGCGTCATCGCCGTCGCTTCGCGTTTCCAATATATATACAGCAGCCAGTTGGCGCTCCCGGTCTTCAAATGGGGCCATACCTGCATCAAGTGACAAGAATCGCTTTTCCCAGTTGGGGCTGATAGGCGAGAGCGCATCCGGCGCGCCAAAAAGACTCGCACTCGGGGATACCCCGGAGCGGTCCAGAATTCGCCTTCTCGCTCACGAAGGGCGGCGATGTCCTCGCACAGAATAGGGATCCCTTTCAACGCCAACGCCGCCGCTGTCGTGGACTTCCCTGCGCCCTGACCACCGCAGAGCGCAAATGAGCGGCTGCTGCGAGAAAAGCAGCTCGCATGCAGTGCGAGGATGCCACGGCGGCGAAGCACAAATCCCATAACCGGCCCGAAGAGGTATGTGGCCAGATCTTCCTGCGTCAACGGCAGGGGACACGCACCCCAGATACGTCGCGTCTCCGCATCAACAACGAACCGCGTCCCGTCGAGATAAGAAAACTGGAAGAACTGCTGTCTACCAAGAGCCGAAAATCGGAACGTTATAGTATCGGTACCCGATCCAGACGCGAAGACCACCTCGGCCGGTAGTCGGAATGCGGCTTCGACCCAGGCGGGGGTGGCACCTATGAAAATTTCTATGCCACCGTTCGCAGATACGTCCGAACTCCCAGAGATAGCTCTCAGCCCCTGGAGTTCAGCTTTTGATTTGAGGTTTAAGCCATATGTAAGGTAGAAATAGCTCACGGAAGGAAAACCAAAACAGACCAATTAGGCAAAAAGGTCGACAAATTTCGATGTTCACTGGTCTTACTGCAACCCGGTCTTATGGTTTTTGCCGGATGTGCCGTCGTTTTGGCCCATATTCGAGGTGCTGCGGGTAAGTTGAGCCAAATCACCGTAGGTATGCAGTTTTGGCGGCTGATACTCCTGCTTAGGTTTAGCGTCTGAAGCTTTCATCGCCAATCTCCTAAATCGACTCTACTCAATCCTTGCGCTCTTTTCAATCTGATTTAACCACAGATTCAACGCAATCGCAGGGACGCAGTTCCAAGGCGAACTACCATACTGTTGTGCATGCTTCGAGAATTCCCGCCATTCTACAAACTCGGCGCTGGTCCCTGCCAGCCTGCCTACTTCTGCTGGATGCCAGTTTCCCCTTTGAACGTGCAAGGTTAACACTTCCTCTCTCACTGGAGTTTTCGGCCTTCCCAGGATAGCCTCGGACAGCGCGCCACGCATGGCCCGCCTCATGATTTCCTTTTCGGCGCACCACGGCAATGCAGGAAGGCGCAGAAGGAAGCGCAGTAGTCTGTAATCGAACAGCGGTGAGCGCATTTCCAAAGCTACGCCACTATAGCTGGCATCTTCCCTGTCCAGTGCAAGCGGCCAGTACGGGTCTGTGAGCGACGCATAACCAAGTGGATGGACAGGATGGATTCGCACCGAATCGCGCTCCAGCTCGCTCCAACGATCTTCCAAATGAAGCTTTCGTACAAAATCCGGAGCCAGCCAGGGTGGAAATTTTCGTTCAGGCTTGGCTACACCAAACCAGCGCCGAAATCGCGAGCGGAGACCCGCGCGAAGCGGCGGCAGGCGCCTTCGGGTTAAGGTATAGCTGGCAAACAGTGCCAGCGCACGGTCCAACCGGCCACGCCTGAAAAGATAGCGAAAATACGGCCAGGTTTCGTCGTTTAAGACGTTATCGCCACCATACCCAACGAATATGACGCGCGCCTTTACAGCGCTCCGGCGACAAAGGTATCTGTAAGTCGCCCAATAAGGCTCAGAGAGCGGCTCTGGGGAACAGGACTCTCCGTCTTCAAACCCCAGGAACGGCGTGCAATCACCACGATGGCTTAATTCAAAGCTTATTCCCAGGTGTTCTGCAACCCTGGCGGCCCACTCGCCTTCTTCGTCCTCGAACAGTGGCCGCAAATCGCCGGTAATTCCGTGTAAATCGTTCTGCGCACCCGCCTTTTTGCGCAGCGCGCAAACTGTAGCTGCCAGCGAACTCGAATCCATGCCACCGCTTAAGAATATTGCAGTCCAGCCCTGAGGTAGCCTGTCTGCGACCGCTTTTTCAAGCAGGTCGCGATAGGTTTCGACGTACTCTTCTTCGCGCTTCAAGAACAGCGGTTCTTCGACCGGCAATTGCTGGAAGCGCTGGAGCTTAAGTCCCTGCGCCGAAAACGTCAGCCAATGGCCCGCAGGCAATCGGCGGACGCTACGGTAAACGGTATGCTCTGCACGCGGACACCGCCCAACCAGCAGAAAATCGCCAATATACTCGCGATCCAGTTCGGCCGAGAAGCCCGGCGCACTATGAAGAGCCTCCAATGTGTTGCTGAACGAAAAGGCTCCGTTCTTCTCGCAATAGTAAAAAGGGCGTCCTCCCATGAGGTCTCGAAAGCAGTGCAGTTCCTGCCGGCTGGACTCCCAGAGCACAAAACTGAAATCGCCGTAGATCTGTTCAAAAAAAATCCGGCGAACTTCCTTCTTGCGCCACAATTCCCAGGCCATTAAGACCATCTCTTCGTCTGTGACGCCAGGTTTAACGTCTTGTCCATACTCGGCAAGCCCGTCGATCAGATCGTTCCGCCGGTCCAATCGAACATCGCCGGCTAGCCACACAGTTCCATCAATCGTGACCGGCTGGGAATGGGATTGTGGCGCAGGGCCAGTCTTCAAGAGTGAGAAGGCAAATGACGCGTTTGGCTGGTGAGTTTCTTGCAGTGCGTCAGGTCCGCGGAATGCAATTGCTTTGGCCATACGCCCGATTGCAAAGCGATCTACTTCAGTGGATTCCCTGCTGGGCTCGATTCGAACGATCCCTGCGAAGCCGCTCACGAGGGCTCTCCGGACATTTCTTCGGCAAAGGCTGCGTAATGCAAATGAGACGATTCGGGCTCGCCGATTGCGGCGCCGTCGCGTTCGACCCAGGCGTGCGCTACAAACTTTTCGCCATCTTTACGAACGCCGATGCGGAACTGTGTCGTTATGCCCTGCCGCGCCAACAGCCACCAGAGCGAAAGTGAACGCTCGAGGCAAGTGGAAGGAATCGGAGAGTTCCGAGCTGCAGCGAGTACCATGCGAGACGTCAATGCTGCGTAAGATCCAACAGCTGTGACCGGCAAAACGTTTTTCTTGAGCGTGATGAATTTCTGGAGGAAGCGCTGGGTGGCCCCGAAGCCGCGCACCCGCAAACTTACCGTAAGCAAAGGAAGCAGCACCACGGCCCGCAGGAAAAGTCCTTTTGCGGGTCGCGGCAGCGCGCTAAACCGCCGAAGTCGTGCCCACATCGGCGGGTTGCGTAGCGATCAAACCGTTTTCCACAAGATGATTCAGAAGATCGTGCAGGTTGGATCGCAGCGTTTCAGGATCCACGTCAAATTCATCGATAAGCAGGAAATAAGCGGCATCAATCGTCGGCGCGGAAGTTACTAGTTGCCACATGCGGGTGCCCACCGAATCCAGGCCGAAATATCTTTCCGTATTCAGATTGAGCAGCACCGATTCCTGATCCAGAAAGCGGATCAATACATTTGCGGGAATGGTTGCGCGATCAGCAAACGAAATCATGCGCCAAGTTAAAACCTTTCTTTCGATTTTCCGATTGCCGAGCCGTCAGGCCAGACGCGTCCATTTAGATAACCACTCCGCCGCAGGCACTATGGCAATTGTAGCGTTCCCAACCCTGATTGACCATGGTTTCGCGGACGCATACCGGGTCTGCTTACGCCTTGTACTCGAGCGCCGGAAACGCTATAAAAACCCGATGCCCGAAGCTACGCCGCCCGCTGCCGTCGTCCTGAAAGATTTGGAAAAGTTTTACGCGCCACCTCGCAGCGGTATACGCGCGTATCTTCAACCCTTCGAACGTGGGACGCGCCCGGCGCTGAAGGGTGTGACTTTCCAAGTTAACGAAGGCGAAGCCGTCGCGCTTCTGGGCGCAAACGGTGCCGGGAAATCGACGATTCTGAGAATCCTGGCGACGCTACTCTTGCCTACACGCGGGCAGGCGTTTGTCTCCGGCCACGACACCGCCAAGGATGCGCGCGCGGTCCGGCGCAAACTCGGCTATCACGCTGGGAGCGATCAGGGCTTTTATCCCCGGCTGACCGGACGGCAAAATCTTCTTTTCTTCGGCCAGCTCAATCATTTAACGAAGCGCGGTGCAGAAAAGCGCATCGCGGAATTAGGCGAGAAATTTCATCTTGCAGACGCACTGGAGCAACAGGTGCGCACGCTTTCTTCGGGCACTACGCAGCGGCTAAGCCTGGCACGCGCATTGCTCCATGCGCCGACGGTGTTATTGCTCGATGAACCCACGCGTAGCCTGGACGCCATCGCCGCGGCCGAATTCCGCCGCTTCCTGTCGACGGAAGTTTTACGTGGCGCAAAAACGTCTTTGCTCTTTGCTTCTCACGCACTCTCGGAAATCGAGCAGCTTGCGCATCGCGTTGCGGTGATCCATCAAGGGCAGCTCGCGGCGTTCGATACCGTAGCCGGTTTGCTGGGCCGCACCAAGACGGCCAATCTCGAACAAGCATTTTTCCAACTGACAGGTACCGCGGAGTTGTTCGAAAACGACGAACGCCTCGAACATTTCGACGACTACAGGCACAAGGAACAGACGCAGTGAGCCGCTGGCGCGAACTGTGGCTGTATTTCTGGCGCGACCTGATGATCGCACGAACCTATCGCATTCCATTCGTCATCGATGCGATTCAGGCGCTGTTCGGGGCCACCATGTTTTTTTATGCGGCGCGATTTGTGGACAGTCCGCAGCTGCGAAGCGCGCTCCCGCAATCCGGCAGCTACTTCGCGTTTGCGCTCGTGGGCTGGGTCTTTTTCGATTACCTCGGAGTGGCCATGGACGCATTTGATCAGAGCCTGATAGAAGCGCGCGATTCCGGCACGCTGGAGCATTTACTCGTGACGCAGACTTCGCTTCCCCTGATGCTGGCCGGTTCCGCGATCTATCCTTTTCTAATTACCACGTTGCGCATCGCAATCTACCTGATTTGGGGAGCGCTGTTGTTCCATTTCCCGCTCGGCTCGGCAAACTGGGTCAGCGTCATCGTCGTGCTCGCGGCTTCTCTTCTCTCGTTTTCGGGGCTGGGCATTCTCTCCGCCAGCTATTTATTGCTGTTCAAGCGCGGCAATCCCGCCAAATGGCTGCTCATTGGTTTGTGGGGCATAGCTGGCGGAATGCTTTTTCCGGTGACCATACTTCCCGATTGGCTGCAAGTCGTGGCAAAGTTGAATCCCATGACTCACGCGCTGAATGCCATGCGCGCGGCGCTTCTTGGCGGCGTTCGTCTGCCGCAATTGCTTCCGGCCATCGAACTCTTGCTGCTCTTCGCGATCGTACTGCTTCCCGCCTCCATGGTCGTCTTTTATTGGACTCTCGAGCGCACGAAAACCACCGGTACGCTTTCTCACCGCTAACTCGCACATCTGCAAATGCGCATGGGAAATGCACACAGCAAAACAAAAGGCCGGGGTTCGCCGCCGGCCTCTTGTTTCTCTCTAGAGTGAAGATTTCAGGACTTCTTTTTCTTCGTGGTCACGCTAGTCGCAATCCCTGGAGCAATCTGGTTGAGCATATCCAATCCCTGCTTCGCTTGCTGACCCCAGGGGCCGTTGGGATCAAGATCGATCGCGTGCTGGTAAGCTTCCGCCGTTCCGGGCTGAACGTCAGGCACATCTTTATCGCCGACTTTTTTGAATCCCATCGAGCCCACCAGTACGGTGCCAAGCAGATACCAGGACTGCGCGTTTTTGGGATCTAGTTCGGTGGCTTTTTTCAACGGCTCGACAGCGTCTTTGTATTTGTTCGCGTTGTACATGGTGATCCCGAAGTTACGCCAGGCTTGCGCAGCCTGCGCCGGGTCCAGTTCCGCCGCTTTCTGATATGACGCTGCAGCGTCGTCAATTTTCCCGGCGCGGCCTTGAATCCCGCCGAGGTTGTTGTAAGACCCAAACGACGGCTTCAATTCGATGGCCCGCTTGTACGCGGCGATGGCATCATCCGTACGGCCTGCGGCGTCGTAGGCATCGCCAAGTCGCGTCAAGATCAATGGCAGGTTGGAGTCTTTTTCAGGTGCAGAAGCCTTCGCCGCCTCTAATTCCGTCACGGCCTTCTCGTTCAACGCGGTCACGTTCGGTTTCAATGCTTCGCGTTGATCGGCGGGTGCCTTCATCATGGCATCTTTCGCTTGCCGGGCTTGATCGAGAGCCGCAGCCCCTGCTTCGAAGTGTTGCTTCATTCCTTGAAATTTTTGTTTCTCTTGCTCTTGCTTTTGTTTGGCTTCCTCGTATTCCTTGCCCTGCTTGCCGACGATATCCTTGAAATTCAAGTCCACGGGAACGGTTTGGCCAGCTCCTACTTTTACCTTCCCTGCGGTATAGGGCTCCTTTTGCCCGGGTAAATCGAGGCCAATCGTATATTCCCCCGAGCGCAGGTTATTGAAAGAGTATTTTCCGTTCTTGTCTGTCTTGCTATCCGATTTGACTCCCTGATCGCTTACGATGTGGAGCGGAATATCTGCCCAGGGCTTGCCGGCCACGTCCAGAATCTGTCCGGCGATTGCCCCATCTTGTGCCGCAGCGCGAGGCGCCAACGCCGCAAACAGTATGGCGAACGCCAGACCTGCGAATGCCCATGAGTACGCGAATCTCTTCATGCCTGATTCTCCTTTGCCTGACCGGCACTGCCTTTGCCCATTTTTGCAATGACCAGATGCCTGGCTGTCACCGTGTGAATTTTTTTGAGGGCTCGAAGAAAGCTTTACCCAGGCTTTCCGCGATGTGCGGGCACTATTATCACCTATCCAGCGACAATTCCAAGCGCTGCCCCCAATTCTAGCGCCGGGCCCCGACCGCGCGCCTGTATGGGATTGGGTCTGCGACTCCCGCTTCCGAAAACGCCCGCAAGCGCAGTAAGCAGCTATCGCAAACGCCGCACGCCTCTTCTTCATTTTGATAGCAGGACCACGTCAATTGCAACGGCGCGCCGAGTTGGCTAGCCTTGCGGATAATTTCGCTTTTCTTTAGTCGGATCACCGGCGTCACAATTTCGATTTGTGTTTCCGGTCGCGTACCCACCCGAATCAGTTCCTGAAACACACGATAGTATTCCGGACGGCAATCCGGATAGCCGGAACTGTCTTCTGCAACGGCTCCGATATAAATCGCGCGCGCGCCAATAGCCTCGGCCCAGCTCACTCCCACGGAAAGAAAATGCGCGTTGCGAAATGGAACGTACGTCACTGGAATATCGCTGTTCCGCAATTCTGGCGCTGCGAGTTCGTTTTCCGGCACTGCGATGCTGTTGTCCGTTAACGCCGAGCCGCCGATCGCTCGAAAGTGATCGAGGCGGACCATCAGCCGGTGCGTAACGCCGTAAAAATCCGCGATTTCACGGAATGCGCGCGCCTCGCGTGATTCCGTGCGCTGCCCATAGCTTGCGTGCAGCAGCGCGATGTTCGAAGCGCCATGTTTTTCGCGCGCAATTGCCGCGCAGACACACGAATCCATTCCGCCACTGAGCAGCACTACTGCTTTCTGCGTGCCAAGCATCTCTACATTCGACATCGATCGCTCATACTCCCTGAGTCGCCGGATGCCAGATGAATTTGTGTAGTTGCAGTCCCAACCTCACCGGCAATCCGTCCGCAAGAATCCATTCGACCAACTCGCGCGGCTCCAGGCCCGGCCACTTGCCATTCGGGTCGGCGAACGCTGGCGAAAACAGCACCTGCTTCACTCGTGTCGCCAGCGTTTGCTCCCGCGTGAAGTCGCGGGCGAATTCGTAGTCGCGCCTCGTGGACAGCACGAACTTTATTTCGTCTTTCGCATCTACTGCTTCCAGGTTTCGCCGATCAAAGGTGTCCGCTTCTCCGGAATCCGGGCACTTCACATCAACAATCTTGATCACTTCTTTCGGCAGCCGGCCCACGAAGCGTTCTCCGCTGGTTTCGATCATCACTGTATAGCCCCGCGCGAGCAGCGCTTCCGCCAGCGGATAAATTTCTTCCTGCAGCAGCGGCTCGCCGCCCGTCAACTCCACCAGCGGCACGATCGCCGCAGCACCGGATTGTTCGGGCGCCCGCGCACACAGTTGATCAACACGTGCCAGAACATCCTCCACGCTCATTTTCTTTCCGCCGTGGAACGCATACGCCGTGTCGCACCACGTGCATCGCAGATTGCAGCCCGTCAGCCGCACGAATACGCACGGCAATCCCGCGCGTGTTCCCTCGCCCTGCACTGATTTGAATATTTCCGTGATAAACATCAGATTCGCTTCAGTCTGTCTGTCGTTTCTTCTTGTTTCCGGTTTCGAATCTACAATTTCTATTTTCTGGTTCTTCGGGTTTTTCCAATCTCTATTTTCCAGTTTCAGTTGCTCTTTGCGATTTGCCTCTCTTGCCCCGCCGGCCCAGCCACCACATTCCGCCAAAGAAAACGATCATCGCTCCCGCCAGCCGCCCGTATCCCGGCGTCACGCCAATATAGCGAAAGACCACGACGTAGCCGATCGCCAGCAGGATTGCCGGCACCAGGATGATCAAAAATCCGCGATTCATTTCGGCGCTTTCTCCGGGCGGAACCGCGCGCTGGCCGTATCCGTTTCCCATACCGTCACTTCGGTGATCCCGGCTCCAGCGGGCAAAGCCGTCAGCTCTCGCTGTGTCTCGTCGTAAAAATATTTCGCCAGATTTTCCGCTGACGGATTCAGCGTCTTGAAGGCATCGAGGTCATTCAAAAACTGGTGATCGAGCAGCGCAATAATTCCCCGCAGCACCCGCTTCAACTCCGTAAAATCCACAAGCAGCCCGATGCTATCCAGTTGCGGCCCTGCAAGGGTTATCTGCACGCGATAGTTATGGCCATGCACATTCTCGCACTTACCCCGGTATCCGCGGAGTGCGTGCCCCGAGGAAAAAGTTTCTTCAACACTGACTTGAAACATTCTCGGCTCAATCCTTCTTTTGCGCGCGCATAAATTCAGTCGTTCGCGTTCTTTATGCAGCGGCGGGCTTATCCCGCCGCTCTTAATTTTGGAGTGCGACAGCCCTGCTGGCGCTTTTTTCAACAATGGCAGCGACTCAAAACGATCACTGCTCGCCGGTTGCCCCTGCCCACCGGTTCATGCAGTTTTCGCCGCTGCCAAAAAACGCTCCACCGCATTCAGTTCATTCGTTGTCGCGTACTTGGGCAGCGACTCTATAAAAATTTTACCATAGGCCATCCGTTGGATGCGGTTATCGAGCAGAGACAACACGCCACGATCCGTTTTCGCACGAATCAACCGCCCAAATCCCTGTTTCAAAGCCAGCACCGCCTGCGGCACCTGATATTCCGCAAATGCGTTTCTTCCCTCTTCATTCAGCGCATTCACGCGTGCCGCCACAATCGGGTCGCTCGGCACCGCAAATGGCAACCGGTCCACAATCACGCAGGAAAGCTGTTCGCCCGGAACGTCGACTCCCTGCCAAAAACTCGCCGTCGCAAACAGCACCGCATTCGGTGTGGTTTTAAATCGCTCCAGCAGCGCCGATCGCGGCGCCGTCCCTTGCAGCATCAGCGGATACGGCGAACGCGCGCTGACCCGTTGGTACAGATCTTTCATCTGCGCGTAGCTGGTGAACAAACAAAATGCGCGCCCTTCGCTCAGTTCCAGCAATCGCAAAATCTCGTCCGCCGCGCGTGAGGCGAATCCGGCGTCCCGCACATCCGGCATCCGCTGCGGCAAATAAAACAAGGCCTGCTCGCCGTACTGAAATTCTGGCGGCAACGTGCGTTCCTTCGCGTTGTCCAGACCGAGCCGCTGTCGAATGTAATCGAAGCGATTGCCGACCGTCAGTGTCGCGGAAGTCAGCACCACCGTGTCGAACTGTTCGAACAACCGCTCGCGCAGAATCTGGCTTACATCGATCGGCGTAGCCGCAAGGAACACGCCTTTACTTCGCCGCTCATACCAATAAACAAAATTCCGTTCGTTCGATTCGAACAGGAAACTCAGCTCCTGCCGCAGTTCGAAGCTGCGCCTGCCGAGCCGTGTCAACTCCTCCGGCTTCTGCGTCAGCGCCGCAAATCCAGTCTCCAGGCTCTTCAGCGCATCCATCAGCCCGGTGTACGCTTCATGGTGCTGCTCGATAAATGCTCCGCGATCGGCGCGCGAAAATGGATACCGCCCTTCGCGCGGCGGAAACGATTCGAAAAATGCCCGGCTACGCTCGCGCAGCCGCTGCGTTCGCCGCAACAGCGCAGGCGAACCAAGTTTCAAAATCCGCAGTGTCTGGTCCGCGTCGCGCGCCAGCTCTTCAAATCGGTAATTCGAAATCTGTCGCCCGAAATAATCGCTGGCTACGTCTTCGATTTCATGTGCTTCGTCAAAAACCACCGCCGAATATTCCGGCAGAATGCTGCCAAAATCGTCATGCTTTAGCGCCAGGTCCGCAAAAAACAAATGATGGTTGACGATAATCAAGTCCGCTTCACGCGCCCGGCCGTGCATTGCGGTCACAAAACAATCGTTAAAATCAGGGCACTTCTGCCCCGTGCAGGTATCCCGCCGCGCATCCAGCCGCGCCCACAAATCCGAATCGTCCGGCAAAAAAGTTAGCTCCGCCCGGTCACCCGTTTCCGTCAACTTCGCCCACTCGCGCATTTGCCGAAACGCGTCCAGTTCTTCCATGCCCTTCAACATCGGCGAATCGGCCATCTGGTGCAGTTTCGTACGGCATAAGAAATTCGCCCGCCCCTTCATCACCGCAACTTCCAAATTCGGTGCAAAATGTTTTTTCAAAAACGGAATGTCTTTCTGGTAGAGCTGCTCCTGCAACGATTTCGTCGCGGTAGAAATCACCACCCGCCGCCCACTGCAAATCGCCGGCAGCAAGTACGCCAACGTTTTCCCCGTGCCGGTTCCGGCTTCCACGATCGCGTGATGACGCGTCTGAAAGGCGTCATGCACCATTTCCGCCATTTCCAGTTGCGCTGCGCGGTGCTCGTACCCGCCAATCATCGACCGTTCCAGCAATCCCCCCGGCCCAAACACTTCCCGCATGTCCACTTGAACCGCTGCGGGCGCTCCGGACTCGTCTCGGTGGTCGCTCACCAGCCTGGCTTTCCGCGGCGCTACGGCAGCCTCTTCTTCGTCAAAGGAAACGTAACGCCGTTCCGGCACTCCTGCCGATTCGGTCTGGACACGTTTCTTAAACGTAGGATTGTCCGCCGTTTTATTGGCGCGCTTTGCCAAATTCCATTCACCCTTCACCAAAAATCTAAGTATCGAACAAAAAAACGATAACACACCGGGATGAACCGCGCTCTCGGCAAGCGCTTTGCAGTGTCTTTTGTTTCTGTAGCGGCCGCGTTCTGAAGCGGGCGCTTTTGGAGTGCGGCAATCCATCTGCCGCTTTTCTGCGCAGACCTTAGAGCGAAACTAATCCGCGACTGCCTTCGATGCAGTCGATACCCTGCCGTTCCAGATTCGCGCGATCCCACTTCCCTGTTATTGCCGCGGCTTCATAGGTACTTTGGCAAAAATCCAGCAACACTTCCGCCGGATTTGCCGCCGACCGCACCTCGTCGTACATCAAAAAATATTCGCCCTTATCCGGATGATAAAACGCCGTCGCTGGCCGCACCCGATAATCCCTGAATCCCGCCGGCTCCGGCACCGCGTATGCATAAAATGCCGCGTCCTTAATCACCTCTCCGTCGCCCAGCCAAAACCCCACACTACTCACTTCGTGAGAATAGGCGTCCTTCATGAACCCCTCCGCCCCCGACCGCTCCGGCGCCAGCCTCCCAGAAAATCGCGTAACCGCCAAATCGAAACTGCCCCAGAAAAAATGTACCGGACTGCTCTTCCCGATAAATCGTGAACGAAATTCCCAAAAAACATTGTTCACGCTAACCAGAGCCCGCCACAACCGGTGCGCATACTCGGCATCGTAAGACGCATGGCTTTCATCCAGAGTGAACCGCACCGGTCGTGGCACTTCCACCGGCATCGGCCACACCGTCACGTCGATGTCTAGCGAACGCAGCGCGCCCATCAGCTCCGCATAAAATTGCGCCACTGTGCGCGGCCCCAGCCGGAAGGCTCGGGTCTCGCCGCGGCTGGTAGCGATCTCCAGCGAGTGCGCGATGAAATCGAACGTAATCTCAAAAGATCCATCCCCGTACGGCATCGGCGAGGTCGTCAGCCCTCGCGACGTCACATAAAGCGCCACTCCCCAGCAATGGTTAATCGGCGGACCAAGCGCCAGCCGGATCTTGCCGACGATCTGGGTCCACATATGCAGTGTCGCGTAAGTATGTCTCCATTCTGGGAATGGCAGAGCGGGCCAAGCCAGCGAAGACGACATGGAATCCTCCTGCGAGGCGCGCGCAGCACTGCTTCGAATGGCTGCGCACCAGCATCGGTAAAGTCGGGCGGGGTGAGAAGTCGGCAGTTTACATCATTGCCTAACCTCGTGTGTCGTGGCATTCGAGTTCAAGGCTAGGTATTTTGACGGGACACGACCACGTGCTCTCGTTCTCGCTCTACTCGATGGCGATTGCAGCCGTGGGCCGGATGTTAGCTTCTCGGGTTAGCAGTTGTATACGCACTTTCTGATTATCTTTCTGACTCAATGCGCAAGACGGTAAATTCTATCTCGGGGGATGTCGTTTGGCTTCGCCTCTCAGGTCCCTGGCGAGGCGTATTCTTGGGCCACGTGGGGTAACTCGAATGACGCGCCAGACTTCAGCAGTCGCAGTCCTGCTTTTCACATCTATTTTGCTCGCATCCTGCAGCGGCGCTCCCGGTGGCGGCTGCATTTCAAACTGCGGTGGCGGCAACGCCACACTCTCTTTCGTCCTGACGGCTAACCCGCCCGACCCGACCCTGGCGCTCTCTATTCAGGCCTTTACCGCCACTATTGCCGGGATCACCTTGACTCCTGCGACTGGTACCGCCGTCAATGTTTCCCTCAATTCCACCGCGTACATCGCCGAATTCAATCGCGTCACTAGCGATTCGACTCCGCTGGCCACAAAAGTTTCCGTGCCAGCCGGCAATTACACCCAGATGACGGTCACTTTTTCTGCTCCCCGCGTCACTTTTTGCACGCAAGCGACTCCCGGCATTCCGGGATGCGCTCCTGGAACGCTGGGTTCAGTCAGTGGAGCCGCTGGTACCGCTACAATTTCGACTAACCTGACCGTTACGGATAGTATGCAAATCGGAGTCGCTTTAAGTGTGGACTTGCCGAACGCGCTCACGCTAAACGGTCAGACCGTTACCGCCGTTAATCTCGGCGCGGCCAACGTGTTTACGGCCACTACCCTGCCGCCATCTTCAGCAACAACCGATCTTGCTTCGGGTGAACTTTCCCACGTGGACGATGTGATGGGCTTGATCACCAGCGTAAGCGGCTCCACGTTGACCATCCAGACTTCCACGCGCGGCAGCATCACCGCCACCGCGAACTCTTCCACCCAATTCAGCGCCGATTGCACAACATTGGGTTTTGCCCAGGATTTCACCTGCGTGAAAGCGAATACCGGGGCAATTGTGGATACCCTATTGAACGCCGGCGGCACCTTTACTCTGGTTTTTTATCAGCCGCTCCCGGCTAAGCTTTCCTCCGGGGATCTCATTGAAGGGGTTGTCACCAGTGTTCCGAATTCCGTTGCCAGCCAATTCACCATCGTCGTCACCGACAGCGTTTTCGCCGGCAGCAGCAGCCTGCTGAGTGGACAACTGCACCTCGGCGACCAGATTGTGGTGACGCTGAACACGCCAAACGCATTCCAGATCGTCTCGAAAGGACTACAGATTCCAACCGGCAGCAGTTTTCAAAATTCCACCAGCGTGGCCGACATTTTGCCCGGCCAGACTGTCGCGTTTCCAGTGTCAACTTTCACCGCGCAATCCGGCACTACGCCGGGAGCCGCAAGTTCACAAGATCTTGCCCTTCGCTTCACGCGTTTTACAGCGGTGATGAGTACACCGACATCTCCGCAATTCAATGCCACTACGTTTCCAGCGTTCTTCGGCATCACCACTCCGCAACTGTTCCAGACGACCAGCGGACGGCTCAGCCTCGACGGCGTTTCTAACTTGACAAGCATCTCCGGTGGCGGCACATTCTCCACCACTGCACTGTACGTCGGTCCGCCAGTGGCGCCGCCATTCTCGGTTTTGAGCGTTCGCGCCCATTAGCGAACTTCGTCCTCACCAAAAGGAACGGGCCGAATCGAACTACCGATCCGGCCCCAATTTACGTAATTTAATATAACTAATTTAGACTCAAACTGCTGCCGCGCCTCCTGCCGGCGTTAACGGAGTCAATGGCGCACTGGGCGGTACATACGGCGGCGTCGCCGGAGCGGGAGGCTGGAACCTTCTGTACACCGCCAGCGAAATCGCGCCGAGCCCCCAGAAGATGACCCCCAATTTTATTACCCAGCCGTGGGGAAGCAGCGTGGCCACGCGGATCAGGACTACGCCCAGTATCATTCTCCCAATCAGCGGCCAGGTTTCGTTCGTCCGGCCCAAAATCCACTGCCCCAACAAGGTGCCGACAAGTGGCTGCGCCGCGTAAACCGCGATGATCCATACAAACAAGGTTGAGAAACCAGCGAACAATCCGATCATGGTGATCATCGCGAGCACCGATCCAATGAGTACTCCAAAAAATATCAGCAACCCCAGTCCCAGCGACGCTCCTATATTTTCCGCGGAGTGCGTTGCCTCTTTCGCAAAGCCCGGCATCAGCAGGAACAACATCATTCCGTACACCACAAAGGCAGCGGCCAAAACGAAGGCCCAAAACGCCGAAGTCTGGCCGAATTCTTCTTTCTTGTGTATATGCTTCGTAAACCGGACGGGAGAGGCCAGCTTTGCTCCGCTTGAGACAGCGGGTTCGTTTTCACCCTCGAATCGGACCGGTCCGTCAATCTGCGCTTTGGACCCAATCTCCAAATTCGCGCCCTTTTCGTCAATCGAACCACCAACTGTCCCATTCACGATAACGCGGTCGCCCATGAAGAGCACGTCGCGCCCCAGCCGTCCTTCGATATTCATGTCGCTTCCGAACATTGTGATACTGCCGCCCACCGCGCCCTTCTCATCGATCCGGATGGTGTCCCCGAAGTAGGTCATGTTCTTGCCGACTTTTCCGATTACGTTCACGGTATTGCCGGCAGAGCGTACGTTCCCGTCGACCTGCCCACGAATCCAAACGGTGCGTCCCGCGCTGATCAGGTCCCCTGTGACGTGCCCGTCGATTTCAATGTCTTTTCCCGCGGCATACACATCGCCATCTACGTCGCCCTCTACTTCGATGTGCTCGCCCGAAAGGAAAACGTTGCCCTGGATGCTTTCGTCCTTCCGGATTTCCGCGGTCTGTCCCTTTCGAACCTCGGTAGCGCCAGCTGGCGGGGGCACGGCGAACGCAGCGCAAAACCCTGTCAATACCAGGGCAAGCGCCGAGCCGCGCCGAATCCTTCGCCGCAGGAACATCATCGCCAGTCCTGCAGCTGTAAGCAGCGCAAGCAGCTCCACCAATGAAATCATCGACTGCCATCCTTTCCAGAAGGCACTTTGAAAAATTAGCAAACTCACCAGGTTCGTTCCGCCGAGACCCGCCGTTTCCAGCCGTTGTTCCCACGGCTCGATGTAGCCGGTATACATGGCATATACGGCGGTAGCGGAGAGTCCGAACACCACCATCCAAACCCATTGCATGGAGCGGTGCACGCGTTCCTGGAAAGCGGCGATACGCGCGGGCAGTGGCTCTTCTTCCTCCAGCATGGCGCGGGTGAGCAGGCGCGATTCGCGTTCCATCGCACGCAGCAGAGTGCGGCAAGCGTCGCAGCTTTGCGTGTGCGCGGAGACTCCCAGCGCGCGCGTGCGCTCCAGTTGCCGCTCGAGGTACAACATGCAGGTCATCTCGTCGAGATGTTCCTGGGCTTCGCGTTCACGATCATTCGGTGGCGAACTCATCGAGCTCATCGGGCACCTCCCGCCGCCATCGCGCCAGTACCTTCAAGCGTCTGGCGCAGCTCATGCCGAGCCCGCAGCAGCACCACGCCAACAAAGGCGCGGCGTACGCCGAGCGAATCAGCAATTTCGTCATAACTCATGTCCGAGTAATAGCGCAAGACGAGCGCCATGCGCGCGCGAGAACCCAGCTTGTCCAGCGCTTTGCGGACTTCTTCGCTGGTGCGCTTTTCGATCAGTTGGTCGAGTTGATTAGGATCGGGGTGCTCGAGGGGCAGAGTTTCCAAATCGTCGGTTTCCTTGTCCTGGCGGATTTTACGGCGGCGCAGCATGTCCCAGCAATGATTTGCGGCCACTTTGTAAAGCCAAGAAGTAAAAGGCCGGGTGGCGTCGTATTGGTCCAATTTGTCTCGAATCTTCATGAAAATTTCCATGGTTGCGTCTTCTGCATCTTCGCGGGTTGGAAGAGCTCTGCGGCAGAAACGGAAAATGGCCGGAGCAAATTCTCGGTACAAGTCACCCCAAGCCTCGGCATCCCCTGCCCTGGCCCGGGCAACGATTGCGCCGGAATCCCTTGTGTCCACCGCATTCATCCGGTCTGGCATCCGGCCTGTTTTCTGGACGTCCATAGGTTAGTACGCAAGGCCACCGAAAAAATTACACTGCGGTGGGCCGCTTCTGGGCAGTTCCAGATTGGCAAGGGAGGCCGTCAGTGTCCCAGCACTTTACCAGATTCGGCAGGAATCAGGTCGGCCCTGGAGGGGGAGGAAGGCGATGTCCAAGAAAAATGGCCTCCAGAGAGAACCTGGAGGCCATCGGAAAAGTGTTTTTGGGTTGTAAACCTAAAAGGTGAATTTGGCGGCGATTTGCAGCGTTCGCGGTCCGCCGCTACCCAAGAATGGATAGCCGATCCCGACGTCGCCCGTGGCGGTCAGTTGCAGCCCTTGGCCTTGAGAATTGTTCAGGGAGCGACCGTCCGGGCCGACGCCGTTAGGCGCTGCGTCCGCAATGAATGCCGGCAAGTACGGATTGGCAAAATTGGGATGATTCAGAAGGTTGTACGCCTCAAAGCGAAGCTCGAGCTTGAGTCGCTCCGTAATGGCAGTGTTCTTGAAAAGGGAGAAATCGAATTGCCGGAAATGCGGTCCAATGAGTGAGTTTCGCCCTTCGTTGCCGAAGTGACGCGTACCTGGGATGCAAGTATCGGCAAACCCGTCGCCGCCAGACGCCGGATATGTGCAAGGTGCGGCGAACGAAGTCAAATCCAGGAAGTTTCGCGGATCGCTCGAATAGTGAATCGGTCCAACCAGGTCAGGGCGACCGAAGAACTCGCCGCTTCCGTCGTAGTCATCTTCGAAGTTGTAGTTGAGTTGGAACGGTTGACCCGATTGCACGGTGACGATACCGTTCACGCCCCATCCATTTTTCAGCTTCTGCCAACCGCCGGTCATTGTTGGAAATTCGTAAATGAAATTCCACGTCAGGCGATTGCGGATGTCGAAGTTCGAATTTCCTCGGTTCAGACGAATAGGCGCAGTGCTATCGTTCGGCTGAGCAGCGTTCGGCACGAAGTCTTCGCCGTCGCTGGCATCATCAATCGAATGTGACCATGTGTAATTTAGGGTGGACAGCAAGCCGTGCCATCCATTAATTCGGAGGCTGGTTTGTAGCGCGTCGTAGTTCGAATTGGCCGAGCTTTCTTCGTAGTTGAAATACGTTCCGGCCGTGGTGTAGCGGCCAGGAACACTGCCATCGTTGATGCAACTGCAACCCAGATCCGCGGCGGTTATCTGCGCCTGACTGGGCTGGTTGAGGTCGCGGAATCGGAAAAGCTTGTGTCCCTGCGAGCCGACGTAGCCGATTTCAAGCACCATGTGCTTGGTCAGTTCCTGCTGGAGGTTCAGGTTGTAGTTTTCCAGGTAGGGACTGCGAATGTGCTGGTCCACGCCAAAACGGTCGCTCATCAGCGACGCGAAACCGTAAACCGGATCGACGGTGTTCAATGCGCCGCCAAATAAACCGGCCGAGGAGATCGGATTGAGCGCAGAAGGGTTGCCGGTATATGCCGGCCCTGGGTCGAAGCCGCTATTGAACGGAAGATGGCCCATAAACATGTCCTGCGAGAACGCGTCGTAAAAAACACCCCATCCGGCCCGCAGAACAGTCTTGCCTTTTCCGGTGACGTCCCACGCGGCGCTGACGCGCGGCGCCCAGTTGTTGTAGTCGGGTTGATAGAGACGACCGTTTCCAACCAGGATGTCAGCGCCGGTTGTCGGATCAAAATTGCTGAAGTTGCCGTGCTTTTCCTGGACGATCCCGAAATAGTCGTAGCGCAGGCCGAAATTCAGGGTGAATTTCCGTGTCACATGGATACTGTCCTGGAAGTATCCGGAGTAGGAATTTTCAAAGGTGTTGCGATTCGTGTTTCCCTGCCGTTGCGAGCCGTCGTCGGGTAGTCCTGCAATAAAGTGATCGAGCCCAGTCGAACTTCCATCGGAAGCATCCTTAAAACTCAGGGTGCCTCGGAATCCACGATTGAAAATCTGTGAAATGGATGTGCGCCGGTACTCATAGCCGAACTTGATATCGTGCTTCCCTGCTTTCCACGACACGCCGTCGATATAATGCCAGTTCGTGTCTACGCGTTGCCGCGGATCGCCATTGTCCGCACCCAATGGCGCAAAGCCGCTTCCGGGACCACTGATGGTAATCCGAGGTATGCCAAGGTTGTACGTGCCCGCGTTCGGGGTTCCGGGTGCCACGGTGTTCAGTCCAATGGAAGTGGGATCGAAGCTGCGGTCTTCGGGAAAGAAACCTTCAGCGAAGCGGTTCCAGCCGAGGCGCGCTTCGTTAACGATGGACGGACTGATCGTGGTTACGTACGAGATTGAAATGAGTTGCACGCGAGTAGGCGTTGCAGTGTTGTAGTTGGGGAGCAATCCTCCGCCTACGAGCGCCAGCGGGAAGCTTTGATCGCTGTCACCGATGTAGTAGCGGCCGGTGAGCAGATTGTTGGCGTTGAAGCTGTGATCGATCTTAACAATCGCGCTATCCACACGATTAGAGAAGGGCGTGGCGAGAGAGATGTTACTGCCACCATTGTTGTAGCAATCGTTGCTGGTGGTCGGAGTGGGCCAGGGATTCTTGGCCAACAAATTGGCAATGACCGGATTCACTGCGCCGCCGTTGTCGGCAATAGCCGTGTTGATGTCGCCCTCGGTGGGCACGCAGGCGGTGCTGCTCTCGGCGCCTTTTTCGCGTTCGCCTTCGTAGTCAACGAAGAAAAAAGTTTTATCCTTGAAGATAGGCCCGCCGAGTGCGCCGCCGAACTGATTGTTGTGGAAAGGATTTTGCCGCTGGGTGGTGTCGTTGAAATAGTTGCGAGCGTCGAGCGCGTTGTTGCGGAAGAAATCGAAGCCGGAGCCGTGAAAGGCGTTGGTGCCGCTTTTGGTGACGATGTTGATGACGCCGCCAGCGCTGCGGCCATATTCCGCTTCGGAGTTGGAGAGTACGCGAAGTTCGGCAATGGCTTCGAGAGGAAGAATCGTGGCAGGCGTACCGAACACGCCGGCTTCGTTGATGGCGGGGTCGTTGCGGTAGCCGTCGTTCATATCGGTGCCGTCGAGAAGGAAATTATTGGAACGGCCGCGCGCGCCATTGACCGAGAAGGTGCCGAAGGATCCGGGAGAATCGGTAATCTGATCCGGTGAACCTGCAACGCCAGGTACCAGGAAAATCAATTTCTGATAGTCACGGCCGTTGACCGGGAGGTTGGTGACGACTTTGGATTCGACGATGCCGCCGAGGACGTTGCTGGTGGATTCGACTTGCGGCAATTCGTCGCCGGTGACTTCAACTACCTGAGTGACTTCGCCGGTCTGAAGCGCGACGTCGGCGCGCAATTCGGTTGAAACTTCCACTTTCAGACCGGTGACTGCGCCTCGTTTGAAGCCGGCCTTTTCCACCGTGACTGAATAAGTGCCGATGGGGGAGTTCGGGAACGGAGTAGGTGCCGTCTTCGCTGGTGGTCACGGTGCGCGAAAGGCCGGTGTTGACGTTCTTCACAGCGACAGCTGCGCCAGCAAGTTCCTGTACTTCAATGCGAACAAAATGTGCAATTACACTAGTCCGCGTGACGCAAACGCGTCAAGCCAGCGATTACGGCGTAGTTCTTTTGCGACAAGGCTTGCCATTGAAGCCGGCTGGTAGGCCGAAGATGGCGACGAACGGAGGCGTTCCATCAGGCTAACGACTACCGCTGCATCTGCTACACTGTGGTATTCCAAAACAGCTGCGGCGTCTCGCTGAGTCGCCGGAGTAGTCTGCCTATTCGAATGAAAGATCGAATGAAAGAAAAACTTCCATCACTGGTGATTGTCGGGCGGCCAAATGTGGGCAAGTCCACGTTGTTCAATCGGCTGACCGGGACGCGGCGCTCGATTGTGACCAACGAACCGGGAATTACCCGCGACCGAATTTATGGCAAAGCAGAATGGCGCGGCAAAGCGATTGAGATCGTGGATACCGGCGGAATTATTCCTGACGACAAGGCGCTGATTCCGACGGAAATTTTTAAGCAGGCGCGAGTGGCGTTCGAAAAAGCGGGGCTGCTGGTTTTAGTGGTGGACAACCAAGCGGGGATTACGCCGCTGGATCAGGAATTGGCGCAAATGCTGCGCGGGACGGGCAAACCGTTTGTGATTGCGGTGAATAAAGTAGATGCAGTCGGCCAGGAATCACAGGCAGCGGAGTTCCACAAATTCGGCGTGAAGATTTTTCCGATTGCGGCGGAGCATGGCAGCGGCGTTGACGATTTGCTGGACTACGCGCTGGAAGTGATGTCGGCGCAGGATACGGTGCATGCGGAAGATTCGCCAGCGACGGAAATTACCGAGATTGCGATTATCGGGCGGCCGAATGTTGGCAAATCGACTTTGTTGAATCGCATGGCGGGGGAAGAGCGTTCGATCGTGTCGCCGATTCCGGGTACGACGATTGATTCGGTGGATACCGATGTCGCGCGTGATGGGCGGCACTACCGCTTTGTGGATACGGCGGGTATTCGCCGCAAGGGCAAGACCAATCTGGTGGCGGAAAAATTAAGCGTGGTGATGGCCAAGCGCGGATTGGAACGCGCGGACGTGGCACTGCTGATCGTGGACGGCGAAATGGGCGTTACGCAGGGCGATGCGACGATTGCGATGTATGCGGAGGAGTCCGGGCGCAGTGTCATTATTGTGGTGAACAAGTGGGACTTGGCGATTGCGGCGGCGCAGACGGCGGCAAACCGCGAAGGAACTTCGGCGCGCGGAAAAGCACGGCGGGCGGCGGACCGCAAGCCTCCGACGGAAATTATTGATAAGGGCCTGCTGCTTTCGGAATACGAGGAAATTATTCGCAAGAAATTGAAATTTTTGAGTTATGCGCCGATTGTGTTTTTGTCGGCGAAAACCGGAGATCGCGCGGACAAACTTTTTCCGTTGATCGATCAGGTGGCGGCGGAACGGAAGAAGAAAATTTCCACGCCGGAACTGAATCGCTGGCTGAAGACGATTGATTTGCAGCGTGGAACGCTGCCGAAAGCGCGGCCGATACGGATTTATTACATTACACAGGCGAAGACCGCCCCGCCGACGTTTTTGATGTTCACGAATCAGAAGCAGCCGCTGCATTTTGCGTATCAGCGATTTCTGGAGAATCAGTTGCGGGAGGCATTTGGATTTGTTGGAACGCCGGTGCGGTGGGTACAGCGGATGCGGAAGCGGAATGAACGGGAGTCGCAAGAGGAAGACTGACGGCAAGTCGTCACGAAGCCCCACACGCAAATCCGGCGTGTGGGGCACCCTCGCTAACAAGAAAGAAGAGGAGATTCCTCGCTTCGCTCGGAATGACAAGGTCGCGTTTGGAGAGGAAGAAACAGAGAAAGATAACGCAAAAGGCTGCAGAGTTCGTAGAGGAGCGCGGAGACAACCTCCGAAGGACGCAAACAGCGGGTCGGAGGCAGCGGCATAAAGCCGCTGCTACATAAAGACCACGCAAATTGCTAGAATCGTGGCGGCTGGCGCGAGCGGATTCGGACTATGGCAAACAACGGCGCGGGAACGCAAACTTCACTGGATTTGGAGAGCGGGCTATATCGCATCGGCGAAGTTAGCCGGATGACGGGCGTGAAAGCGTTTGTGCTGCGGTATTGGGAGACGGAATTCCCAATGCTGGAGCCGGAGAAGCGTTCGAACGGGCGGCGATTTTACCGGCAGGAAGACGTTGACCTGATTTTGAAAATCAAGCGGCTGCTTTACGATGAGGGATTTACGATTGCGGGCGCGCGGCGGCATTTGCGCGAAGGCGGCACGGCGGGAACGGACTCCGAAACGGGTGCCCCGATTGGTCCTGGGTACGGCGCGGCGCAGCTTTTGAATCGCAAAATGCTGTTGGATATGCGCGATTCGCTGCGCGCTTTCTTGACCCTTCTCGAACGGCGCTGATTCGCGATAGAATGTTTGTTCGTCGGGGCGTAGCGCAGTCTGGTAGCGCGCACGCTTGGGGTGCGTGAGGTCCCCGGTTCAAATCCGGGCGCCCCGACCAGAATTCTCGGTGACTGCGTTATTTTCCTGCGCAAAGCGGCAGCTGGGCTGCCGCACTCCAAAGCGCCCGCCTAAGAAGGCGGCCGCTACAATTACTGATTTCGGCGAACGCGATTGACTAAGCCACATATTCTGCTGACCAATGACGATGGGTATAGCGCTGAGGGGCTGCGGGTGCTGGCGGAGGCTTTGGAAGATTTCGCCACGGTGAGCATTGTGGCGCCGTTTGCGGAGCAGAGTGGGGCGGCGCAATCGTTGACCTTGCGGCGGCCGATTGTGGTGCATCCGAAGCGCGAGCGGCATTGGGCGGTGGAAGGGACTCCGGCGGATGCGGTGATTGTGGCGCTGCACAAGTTGTTGCCGGAGCGACCGGACCTTGTGATTTCCGGTATCAATCACGGCGCGAACATCGGAGAGAACGTCTACTACTCCGGAACGGTGGGTGCGGCGCGCGAAGCAGCGCTGCATCACATTCCGGCGGTCGCAATATCGCTGTGCGCGCGGAAGAGCGAACAGAATTTCGCGAACGCGGCGCGGATTGCGTGTTCGTTGGCGGAAATAATTTTGAAGGACGGATTGCCGGATCAAGTCTTATTGAACGTGAATGTACCGGAGCCGTGGAGCGGCGGAGTGCGGTTCACGAGGCAATCGAAAAAGATTACGCGCAATCAGTTGAGCGACGGAAAAGATCCGAAAGGACGCAGCTACTATTGGATTTTCGAGCAGAAGATCGACAAGGACATCGAGCCGGATACGGATTACGCTGCGGTGTTTGCGGGCGATGTGAGTATTACGCCGTTGCATTTGGATCCGACGGACACGGAATCGCTGACGAGCCTGGCGCATTGGGCGGAGAAGTTGGCAGGGTTCGCAAAGAATCTTAAGTCGTAGTGGCCGGTCTTAGGACCGGTTCTTTTTTGTGGCATCAACGCGGAAGCGATCTATAGCAATGCTGCGTTCTTAGAGATCGAGATTTCAGAACAATACGAAAAAAAAAGAGCGGTAGACATTTCTAGTTGTGCCCCTAAGCCAGCGACCTAACCCAACCTAAAAACACCGGTCTAAAGACCGGCCACTGCAAGGACAAAGCTTCGAGCGTGGGGTACGATACTGCTCGATGAAGACAACGAAAATTTATGATGTGGCGGTGGTGGGTGCGGGAGTGTTTGGCGCGTGGACTGCGTTGCAACTGGCGCGACGCGGGAAACGAGTGCTGCTGGTGGATGCTTACGGGCCGGGGCATTCGCGGTCGAGTTCTGGCGACGAATCGCGAATCATTCGAATGGGATATGGCGCGGATGAGATTTATACGCGCTGGTCGCAGCGGTCACTGGCTCAGTGGAGAGAATTGTTTGCGGCGAGTCACAATGAAGGGTTGTTTCGAAAGACCGGAGTCTTGTGGCTGGCGGAATCCGGCAATTCGCAATTGCAGGCAACGAAAGAGGTTCTGCAACGGAATGGCGTGGAATTTGAGGAGTTGGAGCGCGACGCTATCTTGCGCCGGTATCCGCAAATCAATCTTGAGGGAATTGCCAGCGGCATTTATGAACCGGAGAGCGGCGCGTTAATGGCGCGGCGCGCGGTCGCGGCGGTGGTCGCGGAAGCGGTTCGAACAGGAGTTGATTTTAGACTCGCAGCGATTGCGGAGCCGCGCGGGAATGGCGCGATCGAAAGTATTGCGAGCCGCACCGAAGAAAATCTCACTGAAGAACAATTCACGGCGAAACAATTTGTGTTTGCGTGCGGTGCGTGGCTGGCGAAGCTTTTTCCGGAGACTTTGGGAAACAGACTTTTCCCGACGAGGCAAAGCGTTTTTTATTTTGGCATTCCCGCCGGAGACGAGCGATTTTCGTCCCCAGCTTTGCCGACCTGGCTTATTAAAAATGACGGCTGTTACGGAATGCCGGACCTGGAGAGCCGGGGGCTGAAAGTGGCGTTGGACAAACATGGAGAGCGGGTTGATCCGGACACGCAATCGCGAATCGTAACACCCAAAGAAGTGGACGAGATTCGGCGGTATGTCGGGTACCGATTCCCTGCCATCGCGGATGCGCCGATTGTGGAGACGCGAGTTTGCCAGTACGAAAACACTTCGAATGGCGATTTTTTAATCGACCGGCATCCGACGTTAAGCAATGTTTGGTTCGCGGGAGGCGGCTCCGGGCACGGTTTTAAGCATGGACCCGTGGTCGGCGAATACATCACTGGCCAGATCCTGGATGCGGCCAAACCTGAAGACCGCTTCTTATTTGACAAGAAAGAGACGATACAACACCGTACGGTCTACTAAGAAGTGCAAGTCGTCAGCGGTCCTCAGATCTAAGGAAACTTATTTCGTTGGCCTGCGTCTTTACTAGATGTGACGGTGTGTTCGGCCAGTTCCATTTCAATATTGAGCCTGTCAGCGAGGTTTCACGGAGGAGTCATGTCATTGCGCGTTCGAAACAGCATTCGGTGGATGGCCATCCTCGCCGCGGTGCTGGCGATGGGTTGGCAAAGCGCACAGGCTACACCACCTGCCGTCGAGCTGAAAGTTCCTGTCGAGTACTACAAGCTGCCCAACGGATTGCGCGTAGTGCTTTCACAGGATCATACCGCGCCGACGGTCTGTGTTGCGGTGTACTACCGCATCGGCTTCCGGATCGAACCGAGAGATCGTACGGGATTCGCGCACCTTTTCGAACACATGATGTTCCAAGGGTCGCAGAACCTGGGGAAAATGGAGTTCATCAAGCTGGTGCAACAGAACGGCGGCATCCTGAACGGCTCGACGCGATTCGACTTCACAAATTATTTCGAAGTACTGCCCGCGAACAAACTGGAAACCGCGCTGTGGGCCGAAGCCGATCGAATGGGCGGACTCGCGGTGACCGAAGATAATTTAAAAAATCAGCAGGGCGTGGTCGGCAACGAAGTGAAAGGAGCCGTCATCAACACGCCGTATGGCGGGTTTCCGTGGCTGGACATGCCGCAGTATGCAAACACCAACTGGTATAACGCGCACAATTTTTATGGTGAGCTGAAGGACATTGAAGCGGCGACGCTGACCGACGTGCAGTCGTTCTTCAAGACATACTACGCGCCAAACAACGCGGCGCTGGCGATTGTGGGAGATTTCGATCCGGTGCAGGCGCGGCAGATGGTGGAAAAATATTTCGGCGGCATCAAGTCGTCGCAACTTCCCGCTGTTCCGGACCTGGCTGAACCCCACCAGGAGAAAGAAAAGCGCGCCAGCAAAGTGGATGCTCTGGCGCAGCGTCCGGCGATTGCGATCGCCTATCACATGCCGGAACGCAACACGCCGGAGTATTACGCCATGGGCCTGATCGACCAGATCCTGGTTGAAGGCGACGACAGCCTGGAATATCAGGAGTTGGTGCAGAAGAAAGGATTGACGGCGGAAGTCGAAGGCGGAATCAATTATCTGGGCAACATGTTCAACTACAAGGGGCCGATGCTATTCATGGCGGATCTCAAGACTGATCCCGGGACTTCGCCGGATACAGTACTTAAGGCCTGGGACGATCCAATCGAAGCTCTCCGTACCAAGCCAGTGTCCACAGAAGCGCTGGATCGCGCGCGAGTGAAGCTGCGCTCAAGCCTTTATGACAGTATGGGAGCCATCGGCGGATTCGGCCTGGCCGATCTGCTGGCAAGCTTTGCTTTGTTCGATGACAATCCCGCGCGAATCAACACGCTGGTTTCTGAATTCGAAAAAGTTACGCCGCAACTGGTGCAGAAAACGGCGCAGGAATATCTGCGTCCCGAGAATCGCACGGTGCTGGTGTTGGAAACCAAGTCAGCCGAAGCGCCTGCCGCGCCGGCGAAAAATTAGGAGAGCGGACATGAATCCTCGGCTGAACATGAAAGCAATCGCAACAGTTACCGCAACATTCGCCGCAACCTTCACGCTATCCGCAGTTCCCTGTTTCGCGCAGCACAAACAAACGCCGCCAGCTGGCGGCCCGCCTAAGCCATTTACAGTCCCGGCACACGAGACGTACCAATTGCCGAACGGAATGAAAGTTACGCTAGTGCCGTATGGGAATTTGCCAAAAGTCACATTGCGCCTGGTGGTGCGCACCGGCAACTTAAACGAACCGGCGGATATGCCCGGCCTGGCGGATCTCGCCGGCAAATTGATGAAAGAAGGAACCACCAGCAAGAGCTCAAAGCAGATCGCGGAAGATTCCGCGAACATGGGCGGCGCAATCACAATCACGGTCGGCGTCGATGAAAGCGACGTGGATGCTGATGTTTTGAGTGAATTCGGTCCGCGAGCGGCTGGGTTGCTGGCTGATGTCGCGGAACATCCGCTATTCCCGGAATCGGAACTGCCGCGTTTGAAGAACGATGCGTTGCGGCAACTTTCGATTGCGAAATCCGTTCCGCAAAGTATGGCGCTCGAACGCTTCCGAAAGATTTTGTACGGCGATCATCCGTACGGGACCGTGTTTCCGACGGAAAACAGCATCAAACGCACGACGGTTGCGGATATCAAGAAATATTACGAAGGCAATTTCGGAGCGGCGCGGGCACATTTGTACGTTGCGGGGCGATTTGACGGCGGCGAAATGAAAAAGGCCGTGGCAACGGCATTTGCCGGCTGGGCAAAAGGAGCCGCCACTTTGATCAACACGCCGAAAGTGAAGCCGCAGCACCTTCTGGACGTTACGGATCGCCCGGGTGCTGCGCAATCCATATTGTTGCTGGGATTGCCGGTCCCGGATCCAACCAGTCCTGACGCCATTCCGCTGGCCGTCACGAACGTCCTGCTCGGCGGCTCTTTCGGTTCGCGCATCACTTCCAACATTCGCGAACAAAAAGGCTACACCTATTCGCCTAGAAGCGAGATTTCGCGCCGCTATCACGACGCGTATTGGGCCGAATCAGCGGATGTAACGACGCAATACACGGGACCATCGCTAAAGGAAATCTTCGGAGAGATCGAGCGGCTTTCGAAAGAACCTCCCGGGGATGCCGAACTGAAAGGGATACAGCGCTACATGTCGGGATTATTTGTCATCCAGAATTCTTCGCGTAGCGCACTCATTGCCCAGTTGCGGAATGTCGATTTCCAAGGTCTGGGCGAGGATTACCTGAAAACGTATGTGCAGAAAATTAATGCAGTCACACCCGCGGACGTGCAGAAGCAAACCGCGCAATACATCAAACCAGACGAGATGACGATCGTAGTCGTGGGTGACAAAGCCAAAATCTCGGAGCAATTGGCGCCATTTGCGCCGGGCGCAAAACAGTAGGCTCGTCCGAAGGGCGATTTATACCGCGCCGGCATCCGCTTCGGACAGCAATTTCTCGATTCGCTCGCCATGCCCGCGATAAACGCTGATTCCGATACTGGCGGACAGTGGCGGCTTCTCCGGATCCATTTCCATGACGTGGCGAATGCGGCTGGCCACGCTTTCCGCTTCTGTTTCTTCCGACTCCGGCAGCACAAGAGCAAATTCGTCTCCGCCATAGCGGGCGGCGGTGTCAATCGAGCGGCAGTGAATGCGCAGGATGTCCGCAACGCGGCACAGAGCGCGGCTGCCAACCAGGTGGCCGTAGGTATCGTTGATTTTCTTAAGGCCGTCGAGATCAAGAAGCAAAACACAAAAAGGCCTGTTGCTGCGGTTGGTGCGTTCCGTCTCGCTTTCGAGTTCGTCAAGAAGGCGGCGATAGTTGGCCAAACCGGTCAGCGGATCACTGACGGCGAGATGGTGTACCTGTTCGAAGAGTCGCGCGTTATCAAGCAAAGCGCCACCCAGCGCAATGGCATAACCCATTACGCTGAATCCCTGCGCCACCACGAAAGGCGCGTCCAATAACCTCTGCGATTGAGAGCCCGCCAACTGCGCGGCAAAGTTCATCCAGGCAGCAACGTATATCGAACGGTCAAAGGCGGTAAATACACTATTCAAACGGCGGCGATACCAAATAACGGCGATCAAAAAAAGCACGCCCGGAAAAAGTTGCTGCGGCGACGGGATAAAAGCGCCGGGATGCGCCGAGACTTCCGTGGGGAGTCTGCGAAGCGCGACTGTCACCAGGTAAGTCAGCGCCATGACCGTTAGCAAGGCGCCAGCGATTTCCGCCTTTGGGCGGCGAGAACGCGGCAGAAAATGCTCAACCAGCAACGCAACCACGAGCAGGAGGGCAAGAATCATCCGCCCTACCCACAAAGCTACAGGCGCCCACCGGATTTGCAGTTGCTGTTCAGCGGGAAGCTGAAAAAAGAGCACGCTGGAACCAGCCAATACTGCTCCGGACAACAGGAATCCAGCGCCCAGAATCAGCGAAATACGGTCCTGGGTGCCCTGAAAGCGAACGAGAGTGACGGCGGAAAAAACAAAGGCCAGCACACTGGTTACGACTTGAAGATAACCTTGAAAAGATGGATCTGCCAGGAGTGGAATTGGGCGAAGCCAAAGAGCAAATAGCAGGATGAGCAGCAAAGCCACCACATGCCAAAAGACCGGTGTGGCTTCCCAACGCTCCGAATTAAGAGGTCCGTCGCCCATAAAGCAGTGAGCCCACAAGGAGCTGGGCGCTTCCACTAAATTAGACTGCCGTACGGTGAAGTTCGTTGCGGATTTTACTGTATGTTGCCCGGAGGACAACTGGCCTGGAGAACAGCTAGAAAATGTCCTACTGACCACGGGCAAGGGCCAGAATGGAGTTGCGCGAGACGGAGAAATTCAGCACAATCATCGCCATTAAATCGTTTCAATCAATGTACGTGCGAGGAGCAGATGCCAGCTAAGATGAAAATCCTGGTGAGCAATGACGTCAACCGTTGAAGCGCCGCGACTGCGGCGAACTCTGACGTTATGGAACCTGGTCATCATCGGCATCGTGATCATCCAACCTATCGCGCCTATGGGCATATTTGGCGTGGTGAACAACGCCGCCAAAGGCCATGTAGTCACGACAATTTTGATCGCCATGGTGGCGATGCTCTTTACGGCAATCAGCTACGGAATGCTGGCCCGCGTATACCCGAGCGCGGGCTCGGCTTACACCTACGTGGGGCAGGAAATACACGCCGGCCTTGGCTACCTGACCGGCTGGGCGATGGTGATGGACTACATCCTGAACCCGCTAATCTGCACCATCCTGTGCAGCAAGTTGACGCAAAACATTTTGCCTGAAGTGCCGTACTGGGTTCTGGCAGTGTTTTACGCGGCCGCATTTACCGTGTTGAATCTGCGCGGTGTAAAAACATCAGCGCGCATCAACGATGTGCTGGCTGGAGCCATGACCATCGTGGTGATCGTTTTCTTCGCCTACGTCGTGCGATTCCTGATTCAGCTGCACTCCAACGGACCGGGCTTTTTTACCAAGCCCTTCTACGATCCGGCGACCTTCAATCTCGGCCTGATTTTTCACGGAACGTCCATCGCGGTGTTGACGTACATCGGTTTTGATGCCATTTCCACGTTTTCAGAAGAGGTCGAGAATCCCAGGAAAAATATTTTACTTGCCACTGTACTGGTCTGCGTAGTGACGGGTGTGCTGGCTTCGCTGGAGGTTTACGCCGCACAGTTGGTGTGGGGCACAAAGCTCTTTCCCGAGGATCAGGTGGAATCGGCATTTCCCCTGGTGGCGCGGCAAGCGGGCGGATTGTTCTTATTCCAGCTGCTCAATTTCACTATCCTGGTGGCGAATATTGGTTCAGGCATGGGAGCACAGCTTGCCGCGGCGCGGCTGCTCTACGGCATGGGGCGTACTGACGCGCTGCCGAAATCATTCTTCGGAAAGATCACCGCGAAGAGTCACATCCCGGCCAACAACGTGATTCTGATCGGCGTGATTGCGCTGGCTGGTTCGTTCCTGCTGACGTACGAACGCGGAGCGGAAATGCTGAACTTCGGCGCATTCATTGCGTTCATGGGTGTGAACGCAGCGGCGTTTGTTCATTACTTCCTGCGCGCGGAAAAGAAGACTGCGTGGAACTTGCTGTGGCCGGTGCTGGGTTTCGGTATCTGCGCATACATCTGGTGGAACCTAAGTTTGCCGGCGAAGGTGCTGGGCTCGGTATGGATCGCGGTGGGACTTATTTATGGCGCCTGGAAGACTTCTGGCTTCCGAAAGATCATGTCATTTGATGTGCCAGCGGAGTAGACGGCCGTGAAAAGCGTGCCATTGCAATCGAACCAGGATATGCCGGATGATGCTGCCACGAACAATCCCGTGAAGCGTTCATCCAGCAAGTCCGATGCGGTAACAATGAGAGACGTCGCGAACCTGAGCGGCTTCTCACCGGCTACGGTTTCCATTGTTTTGAACAATGCACCGTTGGCACGCTACATCGCACCGGCTACCAAGAAAAAAATCGAAGAGTCAGCGCGCAAGCTCGGCTACCGGCCGAATGCCATGGCGCGGTTCCTGCGCAGCAAGAGGACCAACAGCGTCGGCGTGATGTTTTTCGACATTACCGATCCTTTCTGCACGCCAATTCTGCGTGGAATCGAAAATTCGCTGTATCAAGCTTCCTATCTGCCTCTGATGGCGGACTCGCACAACCAGCGGAACAGGTTCGAACGCTACCTGGAAATGCTTTTGGACCGTCAAGTGGAGGCGCTGATCGTTGTCGCCAACTGGCTGTTCGTGGATATTCACTTGCTCGCCGATTTTTCCAAACGCAATATTCCCGCCGCGACCATCGGCTGGGAGTTTCCCGGCGATACCGTAAGCTCGGTGATGGTGGACAACGAAGCCGGCGGGCGGCTGGCGCTGGAACATCTGCACAAACTCGGTCATCGCAAAATCGCGTTTATCCGTGGACCGAAAACGCTGATCGATTCGGCTCCGCGTTGGAAGGGCGTACAAAAGTTCGCGCATTCCGTGGGATTGGAAATTGACCAGAGCCTGGCGATGCAGCTCGACGAAGAATTCGACCCCAATTCGAGCTTCGAGGGCGGAGTCCGGTTTACGGAAGAGCTGCTGCGGCGCAAGAGGAAATTCACGGCGCTGTTGGCGTTCGACGATTTAACCGCGCTGGGAGCGATTCGCGCACTTATCAAGGCCGGTATAAAAGTGCCGGAGCAATGTTCCGTGATTGGATTCGATGACGTAGCCATGTCCGCGCTGTCAGCGCCTTCGCTAACCACAGTTCGCCAGCCGCTTGAAGCGATGGGCAACCTGGCGGTGAACATCGTGATGGAAGGCATCAACGCCGCGCAGGAAAAGCGCGACTGGACTATCACGCACCACCGGGTCGCACCGGAACTTGTGATACGCGAGTCTACGCGGGCAATTTCATTTTCTACCGCCGACGATAAGTGACAGGGAGTTTACATTCCTTCCAGAAGTCCGCCACACTTTTCCTTGACATTTGCCCTAAGGCAAAGTAATTCCACTACGCTAGTTCTCCGCCTTCGAAAAGCCGCTAGCGCGCAGGCTGGCCGAACCCGTTGGCGGTTCCCAAAAGCACGCATACCGTGGCGGCAAGTTGGCCGCAGCCTGTGAGGTTTCCTGTGACTTGGACGCAGAATTACGATCCGTTTGGCCACTGGTGGCTGTCGACCCTGGTTGCGGCGCTTCCAATCCTGGTGCTGCTGGGACTGCTCGCGGGATTCAAGGTTCGCGCGCATATCTGTGCCATTGCCGGCGCGGTGACCGCCCTGCTGTGTGCCGCATTCGTTTTTGGGATGCCGGCTAAGCTCGCGACGGCTAGCTTTTTCTATGGAGTCGGATTTGGCGCATTGAAGATCGTGTGGATCGTTGTGGCTGCGGTGTTTCTCTACGACATCTCCGTTGAAACCGGCCAGTTTGAAATCATGAAGGAATCAGTTGCCGCGATCACGCCGGACCGGCGGCTGCAGTTGCTGCTGGTTGCTTTTTGCTTTGGTGCATTTATCGAAGGATCGGCCGGTTTCGGCGCGCCCGTCGCCATTGCTGGCGCGTTCATGATCGGGCTGGGATTCCGCCCGTTTCAAGCCGCCGTCTTGAATTTGATTGCCAATACCGCACCGGTCGCATGGGGCGCTATCGGAACTCCTGTGCATACCCTGGCCGCGGTCTCTGGTCTTGCGGATGGCGACTTAAACAAAATGATTGGCAGAATCTTGCCCTTCACCGCGGTGATCGTGCCCTTCTGGTTGGTTCGAACCATGGTCAGTTGGGAAGAAACATTTGAGGTGCTGCCGGCAATCCTGGTTGTCGGCTTGTCCTTTGCAGGAATGCAATATTTTTGGTCCAACCACGTGGACAGCAACCTGGTAGACATCGCGGCGGGAGTTTTTTCCCTGGTGATGACTGTCCTGTTCCTGCGCTTTTGGCGGCCGAAGCGAATCTGGCGATTCGCCGAAGAACGCGGCTCCGATTCGAACGCGGTGCAAGAAACCAGCGTGCGCGACACCATGGGTGATAAATGGAGCCTGGAGCGCGCTGCATTAACCGACACGCCCACGACCCACACAACCGGACAAGTTATGCGAGCCTGGATGCCTTTCGCGATCCTTTCCATTTTTGTTCTTTGCTGGGGGCTGCCGACGATCAAAACCGCGATGAACAAGGCCACCACGCCGGCATTCAGCAGAGGCGGTTGGGACGTACCCTATTTGCACAAAGCAGTGTTTCGCGCGCGGCCCGTGGTGGCAAAAGCCGGCGCGGAAAATGCCAAGTTCGATTTTAATTGGCTGACGTCCACGGGATCGGGATGTTTCCTTGCAGCGCTGCTGGCCGGAACGATTCTGGGCGTAAAACCACGCGAACTCTTCTGCATCTTTAGGAAGACCTTGTACCGCATGCGCTTCGCGATCATTGCGATGTCCTGCATGCTCGGCCTAGGCTATGTCACCAGATATTCGGGAATGGACGCAGTCTTAGGCCTGGCGTTCACGCGAACCGGCTGGTTATTTCCCTTTTTCGGAACCTATATCGGGTGGCTCGGCGTAGCACTAACGGGGAGCGATACCTCATCGAACGCTCTTTTCGGAGGATTGCAGCGCATCACGGCTGAGCAGTTGAACCTAAACCCGATTCTGATGGGCGCGGCGAACAGCGCCGGCGGCGTGATGGGAAAAATGATCGACGCGCAGTCCATCTGTATCGCGACTGCAGCCACGAATCAGGTCGGCTCCGAGGGCAGCATTTTCCGCTTCGTCTTCTGGCATTCTGTCTCTCTGGCCGCAATTGTCGGGACAATCGTGATGCTCTACGCTTACATCTTCCAGCGCTTCGTACCCGGCGGATCTATCCCCGGGCATTGATCACTCGCCGATTCACAGCGGCCATTCTGTCTCGCGCCTTAGGTACCCGATAAATTGTTGCCTCCTGCGTGATGTCAACGGAGATTGCCGGAACTCCTGCTAACATGACGAAGGAAGATGGCTCGAACGCAAAACCCGGCGGCGGAGGCGTGCACGGTTCTGGCACAGAACTTGGTCGAGACCCTGCTTCGCGAACGCGTAATTCCCCGATTTGTGGATTCCTACGTGGTGGACAACGGTCGCCATGCATTGCAGGTGCATGCTTCGCTGTACCGCGATTTGCTTACGATTTTGCAGCGTGAAGCTTTGCTGGCCGCTTGCGTGCGAGCCCTGGAAATCGCGTCCACCGAGACAATTCTCTCCAGCAACGGGAAACAGCGGATGGTTGTACGCAAAGGCGCGGATGCGTTCCGTCGAAAATTTCTTTCGGCGCTGGCGCGCCAACAGAATTGGAACGCCGGAGATGCGCTCGATTTCCAGTCCGATTTGCGGATGTACGAAGACTTGTTGCGGCGTGCAGCCGCTTCCCGCCGTCCGCGCAAGCCTTACGAAGCCGCCAATCATCCATTCGTGGATCGCTGTGCGTTCTTGCTGGACTCGGCGTTTCTTGAAAAAGCCAGGCTGGCGGCAAGTCGCGCGTTAGCCAATCTGGAAGACATCGCCGCGAACGTCACCGCTGCAGCCCTGCGGGCGAAATAATCAAAATACCAGTGCCACGCTCAGGAGGTCGGTTCGACCAACACCGCTGTGCCATAGGCCAGAACTTCCGTCACCCCCTGCATGACTTCCGTCGCATCGTAGCGAAAACAAACCACGGCATTCGCACCGTGCTGCGCCGCATGCATGAGCAACAATTCATAGGCTTCTTCGCGGGTCTTCTCGCAGAGATTGGTCAAAATCGTGATGTTGCCGCCCACAATGGTTTGTAGCGCGGCGCCCAAATTTCCGATCACACTTCGCGACCTCACGATAATTCCGCGCACCACTCCAAAGTTGCGAACGATACGATGCCCTGGCAGCTCCAGCGCAGTGGTCACCATTGATGAATCGACTCGCCCCGGCATTGGATTCTCCTCTCGCCAGCAGCTCAGTTCGTCTAATGGCTGCCGTTAACCGCTGCGATTCTACCTGTTCACATGGTTGCTGCGCGAGTCCGGTGCCTTTGTTATTCTCCACTTACATGGAAGATTTGTTTATTTTTCTCGGCGTACTGCTGATTCTCGTCGGTTTGTACCTGGTGTACGAAGCGGCGAAATGGCTTTCGTACGTGCGGCGGCGCGCAGGAACCGACCCTGGTTTCTACTCGCCGCGTACCGCAGTGCTGTGTCCCTGCAAAGGCGTGGAACCAGGACTCGAAAGAAACTTGACTGCACTGTGCGAATTCGATCATCAAAATTATGAAGTTTTTTTTGTTCTGGCGTCCGAATCCGATCCGGCCGTAAGCATTGTGAAACGTGTGGCGTCCCAAGCTCGCGGAAAGGGTCATGTCGTCTTTGCCGGGGCGCCGCAGGATTGTGGTGAGAAGGTTCACAATCTGCGCAGCGCAATTCAACAATTGCCGGAAGAGTTCGAGGTTCTTGTATTCGCCGATTCCGACGGCAGGCCCGGGCACTCCTGGCTGCGCCGCTTGACCGCGCCGCTTACAGACTCCCGAATTGGCGCAACGACTACGATGCGCTGGTTGATTCCCAACAACAATAGTCTGCCGAGTTTGCTTCTGGCCGCCTGGAACGCGCCGATTCTTACCATGCTCGGCGAAGACAGTTCGAAGAATTTTTGCTGGGGAGGAGGCACAGCAATTCGTAAGGGTGTCTTCGAGCAGAGCGGCGTGCTGGACGAATGGCAACATTCCGTCAGCGATGATTATTCGATGACCACAGCGTTGCATCGCGCCAACCGGCCAATCGTTTTTCTTCCCGAGTGTTTAACGATTTCCTATGTGGAGACTGATTTCGCCGGCCTAATGGAGTTTACGAATCGCCAGATTCTGATTACCCGCGTGTATTCCCCGAAAATATGGGCCATCGCAGGCGCAACGCATCTTTTGTTCTGCGTAACTATCGCGTTAGGAATTTTATTGACCCTTGCGGATTTCTTCGCTGGAAGACCTTCCATGCAGATCGCCGCGCTTACGTTCTTGCCACTCCTGCTGGCTTCGATCCGTGGGGCGTTTCGGATAATTGCGGTGCAGGAAATTCTGCCTGCGTTGAAGACCCAAACCCAACAACAATCATGGATTCATTTGCTCCTCGGAGTCTGGATACCTTATTTGTATTCGATAAATTTTCTGGCCTCGGCGATGACCAGAAAGATCCGCTGGCGCGGCATCCGTTATGAACTTATTTCCGCGCAGCAAACGAATATTGTCGGCCGGTAAAGGAATCACTTTTGCATTGCGAATCGTACGAACGATTAGGACCTTCCCATATACCAGAGGCTGTGTGGCAGAATTTCCACAAAACAGTATGGAAAATTTTCGGGTGGAGTGAAATTCCTACTCGCCCTTCTACAGAGAACCTTGTACAAGTATGCATAACTCTACCGTTCTTGGGCAGTTCTGGTACGTCACTTTTGGTCCATTGTGGTGATTCACTTGCATCTATTACGCCCAGTTCGGTCGTCGCTGGCGGACTTGTTCAGCACTCCTTCTCGCGCCTCGGTGTGACCGAATTTGGGGCTCAAAGCCTAGGACACCCACCCTCAGTCCCGGTTCTGGTGCCATTCTCGATATGGATTGATTCAACGTTAGCCTCGTTCCGAGGTGCAGCTACATATTTCAAGGCAAGTCTGAAGCAATTCCGGCTTGCGAACGGAGAGGTTTAAGTGAGAGTGATCCGCAGAAGTGCGCAGGTGCATTCCGTGCGTTCCCCCCAGCTTGCGACCGCGCGGGAAAAATATTTTTTCTACGAAAGGAATACCGGCGTAGCCCATTTCCACGTTGAAACTGACGAACAAGGACGCTTTCCCGTCGAGCAAGCTGCAGGGTTGCTGGCCATGCACTGCATGGTTCGCAATCAGGCTCCTTCAGACTATGTGGTCTTAGTCGAAGCGAATAGAAGTAACCTGGAGGATCTAACGGAAAAAGCTCAGAAACTCCTCGAAGCAGGACGCGCGGTCAAGTCGAACGTCAAACTGACTCGCCGCGAGGAGGAGGTTCTGAATGGGGTAGTACGTAGCTTGGCCAACAAGGAAATCGCCGCTTCACTCAATTTGTCGGAGCGCACAGTGAAATTTCACGTTTCATCCCTGCTGGCAAAGTTCCGGGTACGCGGAAGAATGGAACTGGTGCGCGAAGCGGCGCAGATTCCTGCTTCCAACCTTCCGGTCGTGGAACAACCAGTGGCCACGCGTGAAGCGCGGCCCTTCGTTTCCCGTATCATGAATTATCGTCGGCCAGCTTCGCCATCCCTGATGTCGCTGTCAGCGAGGGAAGCAGTCGCCCAGTAAAATTCGCGATACATTCGTTTGCACTGATAAAAAAAGCCCGTGGCGCAATGCACCACGGGCTTCAATTTTCTTGAAACTGTTAACAGCTACTTCTTCGCTGCTCCGTACAACTCTGCCGCCTTATCCCAATTGACGACGTTCCACCACTGCTTGATGTATTCCGGGCGAACGTTCTGATATTTCAGGTAGTAAGCATGCTCCCAGACATCCAGGCCCAGCACCGTTTTGCCTCCCGGGACGCCCAGTAGATACGGCGTGTCTTGGTTCGGCGTCGAATCAATCGCCAGCTTCCCGTCCTTAACAATGAGCCAGGCCCAGCCAGAACCGAACCTGCCCACGCCTGCCGCGGAAAACTTTTCCTGGAACGCTGAAAATGATCCAAAGGTCGAAGCGATCGCCGCCGCCAGATCGCCTTTCGGCTCGCCACCGCCGCCTTTTTTCATCAGCAACCAGAACAGCGAATGGTTCCAGTGCCCGCCGCCATTATTGCGGACGGTCATGCGAATCGATTCGGGGACGGCATCCAGATTCTTCATCAAATCGTCGATGGATTTCGATTGCAGGTCCGGGTGTCCCTCCAGGGCCTTGTTTAGATTGGTAACGTAAGCCCCGTGGTGCTTGTCATGGTGGATTTCCATCGTTTTTGCGTCAATGTACGGCTCAAGCGCGTCAAAAGAGTATGGCAAAGGCGGCACTGTGAATGCCATGGATGAGTCCTCCGGTGTGAGATTTTTTCTGGATTTTTCGGGGCCGTCGGCCGCCAACAAACTGGCGCGCAATTTTTCCGCTCCCAGTAGAGCAGCCCCGGCGATACTTCCGGCTACAAGTAAGTCCCTGCGATTCACAAAGAACCTTCCAGCGCGGCGGGCCGATGATGATGCCTGGCAATTATACGTCCCGGCGCTTCTTACACTCAACTGCGGGATAAAATCCGGGGAGCTTAACGCTTCCCTTCGCTTGGATGCGCGAGAGCGCCCAATGGGCAGATTCAGCAATCACAGGATCACCGCACTCCGAGAGGCTTTGCAGAGTCTTGGTAATCTCCCGAAACTTCGCTGACCGGGCTTCGACCGTTTGATTCCCGAGGGCGACGCAGGCGTTGCGCACTAATCCCGACCATTTTGTTCGCTTGACCGGACTGCCACGAAACGATTCGCGAAATTGTTCTGGTGTAAGATTCGCAATCCTCAACAGGTCCGGCTGAAACAAAGTTTCCTCATCCGCTCGGTGCAGTTCCTTCGCCGCAAGCGCTCGCGGCTTAAATTCAGCCTGCTCAGTTCTGGGCGATTTCCGGTTCCACGGGCAAACGTCCTGGCAGATATCGCAGCCAAAGACGTGCTGACCCATCGCCTCCCGAAACTCTCCCGGAATCCCGCCGCGCAATTCAATTGTCAGATAGGAAATACATCGGCTTGCGTCCAGCACATACGGCTCGACAAATGCCTGCGTTGGACAAGCCTCCAGGCAGCGCCGGCAAGTCCCGCACCGGTCAGGCGGAGGACCATCGGCCGGTCCCAGTGTCGGCGTCAAAGGGAGACTTGTCAGCACTACGCCTAGAAAAAGCCACGAGCCGAGCGACTGATTGATCAGCAGCGTATTTTTCGCCAGCCAGCCAAGCCCGGCATATTTCGCAGCGGCCCGTTCATGCACCGGTCCAGTATCCGCATAAGCGCGCACTTCGAACGGCTCCGGAAAATGCGATCGCATTTCCCCTGCGAGCTTGTTTAGTTTCTCCCACAAAACTTCGTGGTAGTCATCGCCCCATGCATACCGCGAAATCCAGCCACGTGGTGCTCCCGCAGCGTCTTCGTGGTTTTTGATTTCTGTGGAATACGGCAAACCGGAGTTGTAATTCAGCGCACAAACGATCAGGCTGCGCGCTGCAGACATTGGGCTACGAGGGTCCAGGCGTCGCTGGTCCTCCAGGTACTTCATCTCCCCCGCGTAGCCACGATCAAGCCAGTCCGAAAAGTGCTCAAGCTCAGGAAATTTCTCCGCCGGCGCAACTCCGCAGGCATCGAAGCCAAGAGCCCGCGCCCGTTCGCTGATCCACACCGTCTCAGCCGCCGGCAATAGACGATCGTCCATGCCAATAAGCGTGCCTGAGTTCCCACCCCTTGTGGAACGACGTTCTCCGCCTGCAGACCTTTCGGCCCCTGCTTGACTTCGAACTCGACCTTTTGTCCTTCATTCAGCGACTTGTAACCGTCGCTCTGAATGGCGGAAAAATGGACGAATACATCCTCGCCCGATTGGCGTTGAATAAAGCCAAAACCTTTCGAAGCGTTAAACCACTTCACGACACCTTGCTCTTTGCTCACGGCATTCCCCTGCTCTGAATTCGCTCTTAGAAATGATGTCTTCATCCCGGCCCGGCGCGTGTAACTGGGCGTCTACTGGGCCGGCCGAAAACGTCCTTCTTGAACGCGGCTTATGCTGGCACAAATCGGCGTGACAGTCCAGAAACATTGCAAAAGTTATGCAGGGTTTAAATTATCGAAAAGCTGCGCACCGCGGTGGGCTCGTCGGAATAGACTTCAAACACCGTGTAAAGCTTGGTGATCTGCAACAGGTCGCGGACCTTTTTCGTCAGGTGCAGCAGCTTCAGCTCCCCACCCCGCGTCTTTACCGACGTGTACGCATGCACCAGCTCCCCGATGCCGGAGCTGTCAATGTAGTTCACGTCCGCCAGGTTGATCAAAATCTTTGTGCGGTCGTCTGCGAGCAGTTGGCCGATGGTCTTACGAAGCAGCGCGCTTCCGTCACCCAGCACAATGCGTCCGCCCATGTCCACAACCGTCACGGAACCAGAATCCCTGTATGTAGCGTGAAGCGACATGGCGCACACTAACTTTCCTCTCGCGGGACGTTATCGCTGCCGGTGCCGCCGGACTGCCCATTCGAATGACCGTTGTCGGACCCTGGGAGGCGCTTGGACATCACGATCTCCGCCCCGCCTGTAGTCCCCGGTACAACATCAAACTCATCCATGAACGCGCGCATCAGGAAGATGCCTCGCCCTGAAGTACTCAGGATATTTTCTTCCGCCAGGGGGTCAGGCACATCGCTAAGCTTGAATCCTTTGCCTTCATCCATTACGTGGATGACCAGCTTTTCCGGCGTTATATCCACCGCAAGGTGAATCTTCTTTTCCGGGCGTTCCTGGTTGCCGTAGTGGAATGCATTGATGACGCCTTCGCGCACACTCATTCCGATGCGGTAGCACATCTCCTCATCAAAACCAGCGGATTCCGCCACGCGAAGACACATCTCCTCCGCTAAGTTTACGCTTTCCACTTGCGTATCAAGAACAACTTCCAGATGTTTGTTGTCTTGTGCCATGAATTGGTCGGCGAATTGGAAAACTGCCTAATTTCGCCGATGTATGGGTAACATACTGCGCAGCATTGCGTCAATGGAGAGAGAGTATCACCCAGGAGTTCCGCTTCTGGCTCGGGCCGGGTTCGGCGAGGGCGTTGGCCGATCCAGGGGAAATGCCTGAAGCGCACGAGGCCGCCAGCGCAACGGGCAGTTAGTTTATCGAGAGCAAACCTCCGTAAGGCAAAGCTGCGG
>WNFR01000284.1_pt1 | contig 51112 bp, 49 predicted proteins | sample 5400221 | NCBI WGS metagenome assembly WNFR01 (sample SAMN13153357, study PRJNA577476) | soil metagenome | isolation source: 40 cm soil under Madrone tree | place: USA:California | collected 2016-06-14 | reverse complement strand
AGGGCAGCTTCTCGGCTGGCGCACGCAGGCTCCAGCGTGCGCAGTCGGTAGTCAGCGAACTCGTTAGTAACCTCGAAGCCCGACTCGGGGTGGTTCTTTTCGATCGTTCCGAGCGCTACCCAAAGCTCACGCCCGCCGGGCAGGGTGGAAGAAATCATAGCCGGAGCAAACCCTGGTACCCTCGTCCGTTCCGCTCACCGGGAATGGTATCGAGAGCTCTTCCAACCATCCGTCGCCGCAGGACTGATTCCCCCGACCGCTCTCGCCGGCTATCGAAACGATTTCGTGTTCTTGCGCACATCCCGTTACGTGCCTCCCCGTTGGGAAGCCGTGCGCGATGCGATGCCTGCACTCTTTGATCTTCTCGAATCGGAACCGGAGCCCGCCGTTCGAGCCGTCTTAGGTCACTGGTTGATTGGCTACATCCACCCCTACATGGATGGTAATGGACGCATGGCCCGCTTTCTAATGAACGCCATGGTCGCGTCTGGTGGATATCCGTGGACTGTCGTAAGAGTAGAGGACCGCGCGCGCTACCTTCGCGCCCTGGACAGCGCGAGCATTGATCTCAACATTGCCCCGTTTGCGGCCTTTCTCGCCGAGCGCGTCGCATGGTCCGTTTCGCAGTTACCCGTAAAAAACGTGGGATAATGCGCCTCTGATCCATGGGAAATTCGTACGCTCGATGTTTCGTCGAGCGCGGCACGCACTACCGTTGCGGCCAGACTGCTGAGCGGTATGTCTTTCAGCGAGCCGCCAAATCCACCAATGGCCGTACGGGTCGCACCGACAACAAAGACTTCGCGTGAAAGCATGTAGGCGTCCTCGCAATTAAAGCCAATCCGAAACCCAATCCGAAACCTGACCACTGATAGTCTGATAGCGCCGCGCTACAAACGCGTCAATCGCCTCTTTCGCTACCCCCGTCTGCCATTCGCTTACTCACGGACGCGTCCCGAGAGCCTGTTCCCATGCACGCTGTGCAATAACGGGTAGTGCAGTCACCATCTTCTCAGCATGTGCCGAGGACGCATTGCCGCGAATCAATCGTCCCTTGATCCCGTGAAAAATTGCCGCTAGTCGAAACAAATTGAAGGCAATGAAGAAATCGAGATGAGCGATGCCGTCCCGCCCAGTTCGCCGACAGTAGGCTGCCACATACTCGGATTCGCTCGGTATGTTTAACGCCCTCAGGTCTGCGCCCCAAAGTCCGGCGATGAGCATTGGCGGCATCCGGTACATCATCACGTGGTTGGCAAAATCGGCAAGGGGGTGCCCAAGCGTCGAGAGTTCCCAGTCGAGAACTGCAACAACCCGCGCTTCCGTGGGATGGAAGATAAGATTATCCACTCGAAAATCGCCATGTATCAACGCGGTCTCATCGCTTGCCGGGATATGCGCCGGGAGCCATTCGATCAGTCGATCCAAGTGCGGATCGCGGCCGGCGTCCGCATCGGCCAAGTATTGCTTGCTCCAGCGCCTAATCTGACGTTCGAGGTAGTTGCCCGCCTTTCCGAAATCCGTGAGTCCTATCTCCCTGATGTCAATGGAGTGAAGGTGAGCGATTACTTCGTTCATGGCGTCAAAATATCGCGGACGGTCCTCGCGCTGGACTTGCGGGAACGTCGCATCCCAAACATTTCGACCCGTCACGCAGTCCATCACATAGAACCAAGTGCCGATGACTTGATCGTCGGTGCATAGTCCGTAGACATGAGGCACACAAAAGCCCGTTGGCTCGAGTGCCCGCAGAACTCTCGCCTCGCGGTCCACGGCGTGAGCACCTTTCAGTGTGGTTCCAGGCGGCTTGCGGCGCAGCACATAAGTTTTGACAGGAGTCACGAGTTTGTAGGTCGGGTTGGACTGACCTCCCTTGAATTGCTCGACGGTTAACGGGCCTCGAAACTCCGCTACATTCTCTTTTAACCACCTCGTCAGGCGTTCCACGTCAAAACGGTGTGATTCCCGTACCACCGACGTGCCACTGAAATCGCCGTCAGTCGTCATACGGAGCACCGCTTCAACTCGTTCCGCTTAATCTGCTTGGCGAGCGACCACTTGTGAACCTCCGTCGGACCGTCATAGATCCGAAATGCCCGCATCTCTCGAAATACCTGTTCGACGATTGTATCTTGCGTAACGCCAGTCCCGCCCATCACCTGAACACAGCGATCGGCGACTCGATATAGGCCCTCTGAGACGGCCACTTTTGTCATCGCTGACTCGCTGCCGCCAGTGGCCCCCGCGTCCAGCACCCCCGCGCACCAATCGATCATGAGTTCGGCTTGCTTCAATTCGATCAGGTTGTCGGCCAGCATGAACCCAACCCCCTCATGGTCGATGAGAGGCCGTCCAAAGGCCTGCCGCCGGACAGCGTAGTCTGTTGCTATTTCTTGGGCCCGCAGGCAAGCGCCCAACCAGCGCGCGCAGTGAGTCAGGCGCGCGGGCGCGAGACGAACTTGAGCGTAGGAATACCCGGCTCCCACCTCCCCGAGGACGCATTCCCCGGGGACTCGGACGTCATTGAGAGCCACAACACCGTGCCCACCGGGCATTGAGCTATCAATCGTGTCAAGCACCCGCTCGAGCACGACCGAGGGATCGGGAAGATCGACCAGAAACATCGTCGCGGCTGCATCCGTCTTCGCCATTACGATGCCGAACGCAGCCCCCTCCGCTCCGGTAACAAATGCTTTGCGCCCAGTGATGCACCAGTCCGATCCGTCGCGGCGTGCAGCCGTTTGCATCATTCCAGGGTCGGATCCGGCGCCCCCCTCGGCCGCAGGCTCGGTCATCAGAAAAGCCGAGCGAGCGTGCCCCGATAGCAATGGCGCAAGAAACCTCTCCTTCTGCAATGGTGTTCCAACCTTGCCGAGCAGGTACATATTCCCCTCATCCGGAGCCGCCACATTGACGGCGACGGGTCCGAGTGGTGATAGCCCCGCAGCGCGCAGGACGAGCGCGGTACTTCGGTGGTCCAGATGGCTGCCGTCGACGCGGACATGAGGCGTCAGCACGCCCGCGGCAGAGGCACTACTGCGCAGCTCACGGACGAGTTCGGTGGATGGACCGTGGCAACCCCATCTCGAATCGTGCTCGTACGAAGCTACAACGCCGCGAACAAACGCTTCTACACGGGCGGCAATTGCGATGGCCGTCTCGTTGTCAGTGGCGTCATTCATTCTGCACCGCGTGCCTGCGGTGCTCAAACGCAGGATCCCGCTGATACAGGCATCGCCTCACGGCTATCATTGCGCCAGATACCCGCCGTCAATTACCAATTCCGCACCCGTGACGAAGCTTGATTCGTCACTCGCGAGAAAGAGACACCCGTATGCAAGCTCTAGCGGCTGCGCCATCCGCTTAAGTGGCGTGGCGGCGATTACGGCGTCGCTGACGCTTTTGGGCTGCTCGTCCAGCACCATCGGGGTAGCAACGATGCCAGGGTGAATGGAATTCACCCGGATGCCGTCCGTTGCATAGGTTACGGCCGCATTCTTGGTCAGATTGCGAACCGCACCTTTGGTTGCATGGTACGCCGCCGCGCCAGCAACCGCGGAAATGCCCCAGATGGACGAGAAATTGACAATCGACCCCCGCCGACGGGTACGCATGTGGGGAATCACCTCCCGCATTCCGAGGAAGACCCCCGTCTGGTTCACAGCGAGCACTCGGTTCCAGTCAGCCAAGGATTCCCGATCAATCACCGCCTGTGAGCCGCCAATTCCGGCGTTATTGACGAGTATGTCGACCGATCCGTGGCTGGCAATGATGCCCGCGACGACCGTCCTCCATTCGATCTCGCTGGCTACATCCAGGTGAGTGAACGTGATGTTCGAGTGCGCAAACGCCGGCGACGGGTCACCCACGTCAGTTGCAATCACCCGGGCGCCTTCTGCCGCGAACAGTTCTGCCGTTGCCCGGCCTATTCCGCGCGCTCCTCCCGTTATCAACGCGATTCGACCTGCCAGTCTTGCCATGAAACCCTCCTCCTGCAGCCCAAGCACACGACACTTCTTAGCCAATGCCTCCATCAATGGTGATCTCGGCGCCCGTAATGTAGCTGGCACTGTCCGAAGCCAAGAACGCCACCAGCCGCGATACCTCGTCAACAGAGCCAACGCGTCCGAGTGGAATCATCGCCTCAAACATCCTCATTCGCTCCGCGTCATTGGCGCCGAGCATCGGCGTGTCAATCAGCCCCGGGTGAACAGAATTGACTCTAATCTTCGATGGGGCCAGTTCCGTCGCGGCCAGCTTGCTCATTCCGCGTACCGCCCACTTGCTCGTCGCGTAGGCAAACATGCCGCCCACATTCTTCATCCCGGCATTCGATGAGACATTGACGATTGAACCTCCGCCCGACGCCACCATGACATCTACGACTGAGCGCATCCCAAGAAACACGCCTAGTTGATTGACCCGATAGTGGAGGTCCCAGAGTGCCTGGTCGGTGTCTCGCAAAGTCGCCGGCCGGTAGACGCCGGCATTGTTGACGAGAATGTCCAGTCGCGAGAATCTGCCGACGGTATCATCTACGACCGCCTTCCAACCCTCTGGGTCTGCAACGTCGTGCAGCATGAAATGCGCGTGGTCGCCAAGTTCTCCGGCAAGCGCGGCGCCGTCGGAATTCAGGTCGGTAAGTACGACGTCCGCTCCTTCGGCGACAAATAGTCGCGCCTCGGCAGCTCCTTGGCCCCGGGCAGCTCCGGTGATAATTGCGACCTTCCCTTCAAGGGCTTTCATTTTTGAAACCTCTCTGGCTTGTCTGCTCACCAATGCCGGCTGGCACTCTCCGGCCATAGGAACCGATCACGATCGGCGCTGCCGTAGTCGGGGTCCAGATAGATGTACATACGAGAGATCAAGCGGTCACGAAACTCAAAGACGCTGCAGAATCGGCCGCCCGGCGTTTTGCCGCCGTCCCATTGGGTACCGTTTCGCGTCTCACCGCGCGTCGTCCCTTCCACCACCACTGTGCGACCGACGGCGATGTACGAGAGACCGCCCCGATCGTGGGCAATGGCCTTTAGCGATCCTAACAGGCCCGTCGCCAGCTCCCCAAACGCCGCCTTTCCCTGCCCCACCCCGAACTTGGGAAAGAAGATCTCGACGTCCTCTGTGAACAGGTCTACGACATCGGGTTGACCCGCGTCCGCGCGCCGATAGTACTCTTCGGCAAGCGGTACCAGAATGGCTGTTGCCGGTATCTCGCCCATGGTCGTGTTCTCCCTGTTGCTATGCCTGTCGTCGTGGCTGTATCCGAGTAACCTTATTTCATCCGGTACCCGACTGTTATCCCATAGGTTGCCGGCATGCCGACAACTCGCGCAACGGTATCAACCACATGCGTCACCGTTTGCGCATAGAACTTGTCAGTCACGTTGTGACCCCACAGCTCGACGCGCCAGCTCCCCGAATTGATTCCGGCCCTCAAATCCAGCAGCGAGTACGAGCGCAGCGTGTATAGGGGCACCTGACCAAAGGCGGCGAAGCTATCGCCTTTGTACGAGTCGCTGGCGCCTATGTAAGCCGCAATGCCGTTGCGGAGGTGGAAGTCATACTCAATGTCCCCGGTGAACAACCACTTTGGCGTGTTCGGAAATGCTTCGCCCTTGATGTCAACCTGATTATTTAGAGGGTCGTTGGTCGTGAAATCGTCGGAGACTCTTGAATCCACATAGGTTCCGCCGGCGGTTACGGACAGACTCGCAACGGGCCTCCAGGTCACATTCACTTCCCCGCCCACTACGCGGGATTTCGGGATGCTGACGAGACCCGGAAGGTTGCCGAACGCCGTCGTGATGTAGCCGATGAGCTGCTTGTCTTTATAGTCGTAATAGAAGGCGGCGGCGTCGAGTTGCAATGAGTGTGACAGCAGAGTCTGCTTTGATCCCACTTCGTAGGCCAGCACCGACTCCTGCTTGATCGGGTTAAACTGATTCGGAAATAAACCTGGCACCGTGGGGAAACTCCCCGCCTTGAAGCCCTTCGTAGCATTCACGTAGTACAATTGCTCCGTTGAAGGCTTCCAGTTCAATCCTGCCCGCCACGACACATTGGATTCGTCCAGATTCTTCGACACGATCGGGACGGCCGCGAAGGTGGTGGGGTCGAGTGTGACGCACGCACCCGGTGCGATTGGTGCCGAGGCAATTTGCGAGAACGCCGCCGCGAGCGGTCCATCACCGGGATCGAAGAGACACCCGCGAAAGTGGTTGTCGTATTTCGTGTACCGCACCGAGGTTTGCGCCGACCATGTGTCCGAAAGCTTGAAGTCGAGACTGCCAAACGCAGCTTTGGTATCGATTTTCTGGTGATTGCCATTGATAAAGTCGTGGTAGCGGATTGCGCCGATGCCGGAGTTGGACGCCGTGTAGGTGCCCTCCTGGTCGTCACGCGTCGTGTCATTCTGATAGCTGGCCCCGATCATCCATCGCATCGTCTTTTCCGGCGTCGCTCCCGCGAGCCGCAGTTCCTGCGAGAATGATTGAATTGCCGCGCGGATCGTCAAGAGAAAATTATCAAGGTAAGTTCCGTCGGAGTCGACTGGTGCGTGCTGTTTGAAGTCAGACCACGCGGTAATTGACGTGAGCGTGGCGGCATCGGATAGGTCCCAGTCGGCGCGCAGCGAAAATTGATGGAAGTTATCATCGCGCCTGAAATTCGTGTTCGGGTCCCAGTCTGCGACGCGCGCGCTGTTTGGGGCCGGGACATAAGCCGACAGCGCCTGCGTAAAGTCCTGATATCCCGTCGGCACGGTCGGAGCAAATTTCACAAACTGAGCGGCCTGCGTGTCGCTCTTGTCGATCCACCCATTGGCATTGAACTCGAAGCGCAAGTCCTGTCTCGGCTTCCAATCGAGAAGCAGTCGGCCGGTCGAGAAGTTGCGCTTTCCAAGCGAGTCGTTTCGGGTTTCACTTGTCTGCCAGGCATCTCGCTGCTCGGTTCGCAGCGCCACTCTCGCCGACACGGTATCCGAGAGAGGACCGCTGAGAAATCCTTGTGCGTCCGCTTCATTGAATCTGCCGTACGTGACGTCGGCGCCGGCGTCGAGATGGTTCGTGGGCTTCGCGGCAATGAAGTTCATCGCCCCGCCCGTCGAGTTCTGACCAAACAACGTGCCTTGTGGACCTTTTAGCACCTCAAGTCGTTCCAGGTCGAAGGCCGCACCCGAGGTCATCGCCGAATATGCCAGAGGAACCTGGTCCACGTAGACACTGACGGTCGGCGCCACGGCGACCGCGACGTCCTTAAAGCCAATGCCGCGAATGGTATAGATCGGCGTGCCGTAGTCGCTCGGCTGGAAGGTGAAGCCTGGGACGATCTTCGTCAGATCCGCTACCGACACCACGCCCTGCTTTTCGAGTTGCTCCGCTGTGACCGCGGTAATGGACATCGGTACGTCCGTGGCCCTCTCGGACCGCTTCTCCGCGGTGACGACGACCTCCTCAAGTTGAGTCGTCTCCTCCGATGCGGCGGCCGAGTCTGCGGCTTGTGTGGAAGCACCGGCCAACAGTTGAATTGATATCAGGCTTGCCGCCGCCCAGTAGTGGCTTCGCATATTCGAGTACCCCCTTTACTTGATGGCTGTGTCGCCATGTCTAGTGCCGCGGTGACGATAATCGTTGAGATTTGGCTCAATGTCAATACTAAACTTTACCGCGGTGAAGTTTTAATGATCAATTCACAGCTTTGCCGCGATGTCAATAGGAAACTTTACCGCGGTGAAGTTTCAGTGATGAACTCACAGATTTTCGCGGCGACTTTGAGGATTCGCCCAGCGGGGACCTTCTACTCGAGCGAGCGTGCGGCGCGGCACCGGCGCGATCGCGCGGTCCAACAATTTACTGAGGCCGAGCGCTGCGACTCTGCTCTGGCTTCAGCGTCCGAATATGGTGGCGTCCACAAGCCGCCAGTAGGACTCCATTACGGCCAAGTCCGTCCCGTCGAGGCCCGACGTGGCGCGAATTTCACAACGCAAAGACGAGAGCACGGACATACAACCGATGAGCATGTAGTAGATAAGGATTGGATCGCCAGCAGGCAAGTCGCCGTCCTTCTGAGCCTCCGCGATCTGGGGCACGAGCCGATTCATTGTCGGTTGCAGCAGGTTCTTGACGAGCCATTTCAAGCGCGGGCTTCCTGGCCTGTTCTCCCACAGCATGAATTGGTGAAAATCTACGTGCTGGATGGTGAACTGCAGAAATGCACGGAATTCTTCTCGCACCCGATCAACGGCGCTAAGGGACGAGTCGGGCGGAATGCGAATATCCCATGTCTCCCGAATTTTCGCGAACGCATACTCCGCCACGGCACGCCAGAGGATGTCTTTCCTACGGTAGTGATAAGTAATTAATGGATGCTGAATTCCAATTCGATCGGCCATTCGTCGTGTGCTTGCCTTGTCGAATCCTCGCTGCGCAAATTCTGTCAGTGCGGCCTCGAGAATCATCGTACGAGTATCGATTGCGCGCTGCTGCTCGCGACGTTTCCTCTTGGGTCGAGTTCGACGACTCGTCGGCGTCGCCCGGCTGCGAACAGGGCTACGGTCTTTGGGGATCTTGCTGTCTTTCATAGTCACGCGATTATCGCCGAAATTGAAGGGAAGGACGACTCAGGATTGCGGCTACCGGAGCGGCGCCGGCGTCAGCGCGAATCCGGCTGATACAGCAGGCACCCAACCTGTTGAACCGGAACTACCAGCGGCCGAGTCAGCCGGAGTTACAACCCGGCGGACGGCAGGCCTATGAGAAGGTTTCCCGTATGTCCGCCGCGGTAGAGCCTTTCAATGGACTCCGGCGCCTTTTCGATACCGTCCAAGATTTCTTCCGCGTACCGGATGTTGCCCCGCCTCACCCATTCGGCGAGTGTACGGACCGCTTCCGGAAACCGTGCCTTAGCCGGCCCGCCGATATCCAGCAGACCGAAATACGCGGTCAGACCATTTAACCCCAGGACGGTCGACGAGACTCAATGACCTCGCCAACGGCAAAGGCACGCATCGTTTCGCCGATCGCGACCTGAGGCCGGTATCCGCCGACGTCCTTGATCCACCCGCGCATCGCGGGATCGGCAGAGAGGTAGTGGTTTCGAATCAGGATTTCACCCTCCTCGAGCCGCGGCACCTCCGTTTCGCGCAAACGAAAAATTCTCCGCTTGCGGAATTTCTGCAGGCCGCGAGTTCAAATAGACCTGGCGATTGACACCCTGCTGCATAGTTAAAATCGCACGCGGTCGCGGCCCTTCAGCTCAAGAATCGTCCGCGCCTCGTCCGGCGAGGCAATTTCAAGGGAAAGCGGCTCTAGAATCGAGCGAATCAACTTCACCTGCTCCGCATTTGATGAGGCCAGCCTTCCCTTTCCAGCATATAGGGAGTCCTCCAAGCCCACTCGCACATGGGAGCCATTTAGTGCTCCCATCGTAATGAATGGGATCTGATGCCGCCCAGTCGCCATGACCGACCAACAGTACTGTGTCCCGAAGAGCTTATCGGCGATTCGCTTGGCATGCAGCAGGTTCTCCGTGTCCGCACCCGTCCCACCAAGTATCCCGAATATTGACTGTACGAACAACGGCGGCTCCACCAAACGACGGTCAAGAAAGTGGGCCAACGTGTAGAGATGAGCGGAGTCATAGCACTCGAATTCGAAGCGGGTACCGTGCCCTCGCCCGAGCCTCTCGAGAATACTTTCAATGTCCTTAAAGGTGTTCTTAAATATCCAGTCTCGCGATGACTCGAGGTAGGGCGCCTCCCAGTCGTTCTTGAACTCCTTATAGCGTGCCAGCATGGGGTACATGCCGAAGTTCATCGAACCCATGTTGAGAGAGCACAATTCTGGGGAAGCGCGAAGCGGCGCGGCCAGGCGCTCGTCCAGCGACATGCCCTGGCCGCCGCCGGTTGTGATGTTGACGACGGCGTCCGTCGCTTCCGCAATCTGCGGCAGGAACTGCATGAATACTTCCGGGTTTGGGGTCGGCTTACCCGTCCTCGGGTCGCGGGCGTGCAGGTGCAAAACAGCCGCTCCCGCCTGTGCTGCTTCAATCGCCTGGCGGGCGATCTCCTGAGGAGTGATTGGCAGATGCGGACTCATGGTCGGCGTATGGACTGCGCCGGTGACAGCACAGCTGATGATTACTTTGCTCATTGTCCCCCCGTCTTCGCTGAGAGCCAAAGGCTAGGCCCGCTTCTTGCGGCTGTCAACGTAAACTTTACCGCAGTGAAGTTTTTCTAGACAAACGTCGAACTTTGTGGCATCAATCCAGCATGAGTCGAGGCCAATGTGACTCGACCGGCATGAGGGGGAGGGGCAGCCAATGATAGATGTACCGGTGCTCGTCGTGGGAGGGGGGCCTGTCGGGCTCACGACGGCGCTCGCGTTGCAAAAGCGGAACATCCGCACACTCGTCGTGGAGCGTAATCCAACAACGACGCGACACCCGAAGATGGACGTCACAAACGGCCGCAGCATGGAGCACTTCCGTCGCCTAGAAATAGCGGACAGAATTCGCGACATTGCAGTCCCTAGAGACCATTGCATGGATGTGACCTGGGTTACGCGACTGTCGGAGTGGGAGCTCGCGCGATTCAACTACGCCAACGTTCATGAATGGCGCGACAATATCCGCGCGCGAAACGATGGCTCTCAACCTCTCGAACCCAACATGCGGCTGAGTCAAGTCGTACTCGAACCAGCGCTGCGTGAAATCCTCGACGCATGTCCGCTCGTCGATCTCCGGTTTGGGTGGGCTTTCGAGAGCCTGACGCAGGATTCCGACGGGGTGACCGCGACCATTCGCAGTACGTCCACCGGATCCACTGAGACTGTCCGCTGCTCCCTTCTGGCCGGATGCGATGGTGGTGCGAGCCGAGTTCGTGAATCTCTCGGCTTTTCTTGTACCGGTAAGTGGAATGTATTGCCCTTCTATATGGTTCACTTTCGCACGCCGTCCAAGGAACTAATGCAGCGCCTCGGCCAGGCTTGGCATTACCAGTCTCCCGTCGGCGGAACCCTGATCGCACAGGACGACGAGGAAATCTACACTCTGCACAATCTGACTCCGTCGGGCGTTGACCCGGAGAGCATCGATCCCAAGAGATTTCTGTTCGACTCCCTTGGCGTGGACTTTCCATGCGAAGTCATACAAGCCAATCCGTGGTGTCCCCATCTTGTCGTTGCCGATCACTTCGGTTCCGGACGTGTCTGGCTAGCTGGAGATTCAACGCATCAATTCATCCCGACGGGCGGTTATGGCATGAACACCGGAATTGGCGATGCCGTGGACGTCGCTTGGAAATTTGCCGCTGTGCTGCAAGGTTGGGGCGGCCCACAGCTTCTCGCCACGATCGAGTCGGAGCGGCGGCCGGTTGCACTGACCAACTGCGATGCCGCGGAAAAGAACATGGCAGTGCGGCTCAAGATCGCCGAGGCATACTCCCCGACCATTCACGCCGATACCGCCGAGGGCGCGGCCGCACGAGCCGCCCTGGGGCGCCTTGTTCTGGACCTTGGAAACCTCGAGAACGAGGCATTCGGAATCGAGTTCGGCTACCGCTATCGCAATTCTCCGATCGTGTGTGGGGAACAAAACGAGCCGGAGTGGCGAATTGAGGATTACGTACCCAGCACATGGCCTGGAGTTCGAGCTCCACATGTATTTCTGTCGACCGGGGAAGCGATATTCGACCTATTGGGTCCCTACTTCACCCTTTTAGCGTTTTCCGACATCGATGTTACTGATTTTGTTGAGGCCGCCTCCGAGCGCGGTGTCCCACTGGAAGTGGTCCGCATCCGCGATCCGCACATGCGGCAAGTCTACGAACGAGACCTGGTAATGGTACGACCGGACCAGCACGTGGCGTGGCGCGGCCAGAAACCACCGTCCGATCCGCTCGCCGTGATCGATCGCATACGGGGTGCCTGACGATGGGTGACTCTAGTCAGTCGTATATTCGGATTGAGCGTCCGGATCCCATCGTCCGTGCAGATTCGGTCGTGCATGTTGCCTTCGAAAGACGTGACGTTGAATCTATGTCGCGTTTTCTTGTGGACTTCGGTCTCATCGCCCATGAGACTCGCGACGGTGTTCACTACTTCCGAGGCTACGCGGACCAGCCCTACTGCGTAGCTATTTCTCCCTCAAACGTCAATCGCCTCGAGCGGATCACATTTGAAGCACACAGTTCGTCCGACCTGGATCGGCTCGCGAAAGCCACGGGCGCACAATTGGAACCGGCCCAGGGACCGGGCGGTGGCATGCGGGTGCGGCTCACCGACCCGGATGGGCTGTGCGTAGATTTGATTCATGGCGCTCAACGTGCCGCAACCTTGTCAACGCGTCGCGAGCCCATCCCATTCAATACGCCTGGAAACAAGCGTCGTGTCAACGAGACGGTGCGACCGCCGCTCGAGCCGAGCCCTGTTTTCAGGCTCGGTCACGTGGTACTGCAACGCCCGGATTTTGATCGATCTATCCAGTGGTACATGCGCCATTTCGGGTTAATTCCGACCGACGTGTTTGCTCTTCCGGACGGACGGCCAAATCTCGCCTTCATGCGCCTGGATCGCGGCTCGGAGCCGGCGGACCACCATACGCTTGCGCTTCTTGGCGGACCGGCAGCCAACCTTCTGCACGTGTCCTTCGAGACCTTCGACATTGATTCTTTGGGTCAGGGTCAGCAGGTTCTGCGGGCCGCTGGGTGGAAGCATTATTGGGGCATCGGGCGACATCAATACGGAAGTCAGCTGTTTGATTACTGGAAGGATCCCGCCGGCGACGAGTGGGAGCATTACGCGGACGGTGACGTCATGAACGTCGAGTATCCCACGGGCTATCACCCGCTGGATCGCGGAGGTCTATGGACGTGGGGCGACGACCTGCCGGACGCTCTGCGTCCGAAGTTTTCCCTTCGCCTACTTTGGTCGATGTTGGCGCTCGGTCGTCAAGGCAAGATTGATATGAGTCGAATGGCGGGCGTCAAGAAAGCGCTCGGCGCGCCACCTCGGCGATGGCTGAAGTAGATCAACCAACTTTGCGGACCGCAACAAAGGAAGCCGTATGGGAGTCATGATAGTTCGCTTCGGCGAAGGTGATAAGAGCCGATGGGGCCGCGTTGTTGGGGATGCGCCGACAGGACCGGAAACATCGATCGACATTATCCCTCTCGACACGCGCGCCGAGACCACGGGCGATCTGATTGCGGCGGTTGAACACGACCGCTCGCTCCTGGATGGTGGCCAGCCTCTTCGCATTTTGGGTGGCGCCCTTCGCTCGCCGATCACCACCGATGCTCGATTGCTCTGCCAAGGCCTCAACTACCGCGATCATGCCGCCGAGGCGGGGCATCACGAACGAAAACAAAACCTCCTATTCATGAAGGCCAGTTCGTCACTCTCAGGTCCCTATGATCCCGTACGCCGGCCGGCGAATACCCAACTCCTCGACTACGAAGTAGAAATCGGCGTGGTGCTACGCAGCGATCTGCGTCCTTCCCAGACAATTGGGGACGACACCGTCGGCGAGGTCGTCGCAGGCGTCGTACTATGCAATGACGTGTCGGCTCGCGACACGATGTTTGGGGCGTCGTTTTTTCAGTGGTTTGAGGGCAAGAGCGCGCGGACCTTCTGCCCAGCGGGGCCCGTACTGTATTTGCTGGAGCATGACGAGGTTGCTGCGACGCTGGAGCATTTGGAGTTGAAGCTATGGTTAAACGGCGATGCTCGACAATCGGCCGTCTCGTCGGATCTCATATACAAACCGGCCGAGACGCTTACGCACGTGGCGAGCTTCATGGAGTTGCGCCGCGGCGATGTGATTCTAACCGGCACGCCGGGGGGTGTCATCGCGCAGGGTTCCCCAAAGCTATTCGATATTCTGAAGAACCAACTGCACGCCGATATCCCTCGGCGTGATGCGATGCGCGCGGAATTGCTCGCCGGCGCCAGCTTCCTGAAGCCGGGCGACAGAATTACGCTCAGCCTGCGTGACCTTCGCGCCAAAAAAGATTTGGGTCAGCAGAATACGATCGTCGTCCAGGGCGAATAGGCTTTGATCCGCGCTCGACGCAGAACTAAGGACCAGCCATCGTGGAACCTATAGTCATTGCCGGTGCTGGTATTGGGGGCCTGAGCGCCGCCATTGCTCTGGCTCGTCATGGATTCGCCGTGAGAGTTTACGAGCGTGTCGCACAGTTACGGGAATTCGGCGCCGGAATCCAACTTGGCCCCAATGCCTTTCGCATGTTCGAGCGCCTAGGCGTTCAGCACGCGATGCAGGAAATCGCCTTTGAGCCGCGTGCCATTGTGCTGATGGACAGCGTCTCGGGCTCTGAGATATGCCGTCAACGCGTGACCGAGTCGTTTCGACGCCAGTTCGGTTATCCATATCGGGTTGGACACAGAGCGGATGTGCAAAAGGTATTGCTGGAGGCTGCGCGCAGCTATCCCGATCGCTTAGAGCTTCGCCTCGGCGAGTCAGTTCGCTCGTTCGTCCAAACCGACAGCGATGTGACCGTGACACTGGAAAGCGGAGCAACGTCAGTAGCGTCAGCCCTGATTGGCGCCGACGGGCTCTGGTCTGTGGTACGACAGGCGATTCTCGGCGACGGGCCACCCCGCGTTTCCGGCCACATCGCCTATCGAGCGGTGTTATCGGCCACAGAAATTCCTGGCGATCTGCTTAGCGATAACGTCGAGGTATGGGTAGGTCCGCGACATCACCTCGTATGCTACAAAGTATCCGGGGGTAAGTCGCTCAACATCGTCGCCATCTTTCACTCATCGCGCTACCTGGATGGCTGGGACACTTCAGGCGACGCGGCAGAGCTCAATGCCAGCTTTGCCGACGCCTGCCCTCGCGTGCGACGGTTGCTCAGCTTCGTGCAAACCTGGCGGATGTGGGTCTTATGTGACCGTGATCCGATGCGGGGCTGGAGTCGCGGACGAGTAACTCTGCTTGGCGATGCAGCTCATCCGACTTTGCCATACCTCGCACAAGGGGCATGTATGGCACTCGAGGACGCGGTTTCTCTGGCCGACCGGATTGCTCGGCAATCGGACAACGTCCCCGCCGCCCTGTCCGAATACGAGCGCGTCCGCCTGGAGCGCACCGCAAGCGTTCAACAGACTGCCCGCGAGATGGGCGAGATCTACCATGCGGATGGCCAGGCGCGCGAAGCGCGCAATAAGGCCTTGGCGGCGCGCGATCCTGACGATCACGAGCCCAATGCATGGTTATTTGGGACCGACGGTCCTCGCGACATGACTTCGACGACCAGTTTTTTCGGCCGGGTCCGATGATCGGTCTGGAGATGTTTACGAACGTGAAGTCGGAAACCACCGCAATCGAGATCGAGTTGAACATCAGGTTCCTGATCGGGGCCGCAAAGGCCTTCAACATTACCTAGGGCATGACGGTCTTCGTCACCTCAATTCGCAAGGAAAAAACCATGTCGTCCCCCACTGCACTATCAAGCCGATCCGTCGCGATCACCGGCGCCGGCGGCGGCCTGGGCCGCGGGATCGCGCTCGGACTTGCCTCCAAAGGCTATGCCGTTTTTGGCACGGCCATCTCTGAGGCGGAGATCCAAGAGCTGAAGAACGCCTCGAACGGTCGCGCCCGCTTGATGATCTGCGACATGACCAAGCCGCTCGAGAGAAATCCGACACCGAATTGGATGCGCTCCGCGTCCAGATTGTCGGTCTCGACTGACGCCACCTCACCACCCCCTTTTTTTGAAGAGGAGATCCCGATGCTCATACTCGTAGACCACAACGACAGCCGCGCTGTCCGCAACAAAGACAACGTGCTGGCGCTCTATGACCTAATGATCAACCAGAAGAAGTCGGAAGAAGCGACGGCGAAGTTTCTCTGTCCCGACTACATCCAGCACAATCCCCTGATCGCCGATGGATCCGTGGCCCTGGGGCAGTACTTCGCGCAGGTCACTCGCGAACATGAGCGGGCGCGTGTGGTGGTCCATAAGATCATCGCCGTCGGCGACTATGTGTTCGCGCACGTGAACTTCCTGAATCTTGTGACCGACAACCCCACGGACACGGGCATCGCCGGTGTCGATATTTACCGGTTCGACAACGAAGGCAAGGCCGTCGAGCATTGGGACACCCTGCAGCTCGTCGGCCACCCGGCCAACTCAGCCCCGTGGATCGCCCCGAACATCCCTCGCGCCAATCCCCAGGGAATGTTCTGAGGAGAGGCGGCGGTGGCGCCGTGACCGTCTTTGAGCGCCGACGAGAACGAACTCGGGAAAGGAGGAGAGGAAATGCAATACCGAGGCGCCGCGGGCAGCAGTTCTCCGTCGGCCATTTAAATTAAGCCTTGATGCCAGTTATTCAATCAGCGCTTGGGATTCACCAGCATCGTAAGGCCCTCCCCATCAGCCAGTTTGTACGGTCGGGCCTTCGGCTTGACAGCTCAGCTTGAATAGCCTTGCCGGTGAGCATGTGGGTACGACTCCGTGAATGCGCCCGTACCCACAGATATACCCATACTGCGGGTACGCTGTCAACGGATTGAGTCGGACGTCCTGGGAAGATTAATTGTCATTTTAGTCTTTTTTTTTCAGTGTTTTATGGACGTCTCTGGACGTACTTGGAAGTGAGCTTACCGACACATAGGTTACAGATCATTCCGGACACATAGGTACCCATGTGTCCGGAACGGACCAAGTGGCGATGGTGCGCAAAGAGGATTCGAACCGGGGGGCGAGAGGACAGCAACAAACCAACAAACTGCGGCCAACATCAGAAACTTGACGCAACCTACCGATCGTTCACGGCGAGCCCGTTGCGACCCGTGATTTATCAAACCACCAGCGACGCACGCCGTGAGCATGGAATTGGCCCCACAGCAAAGGGTTGCAAGCGTGCTGCGGGGATCTCCCGCGCAATCCAGCCCTCGGCGGATGGGGAATTGACGAAGGCGTCAAAGTGACATAAGGTCCATTTCCAATACCCGACCCACCAGGTTGGCTCAGATGACACATGAATAGTCGGCCAAGTCTTGACCAATCAAGGGTGAAACTTAGACTCGGGCCGACGGGATTGCCGAGTAAACTGCTGGGTCGGCTATGCGCGTAGTCGCGCTAGAAGAGCATTTCGCGATTCCCCGGTTGACGCGTCAAATTGACTTGGACGCAATTCGAAGTCGTGGCTTTCCACTCGGTCGCTGGAGTCCGCCAGAACAAGAATTGGCGGATCTCGGCGAAAAGCGGCTTCGTAACATGGATCGGTCGGGGATCACCGTCCAGGTTCTCTCGGCCTCGGGACCGGGCGCTGATCTGATTGAGGGATCGACGGGGGTAGAATTAGCGCGGGCGATGAATGATGGGCTAGCACAGGCAATAGCAGATCATCCAGGGCGGTTTGCGGGTTTTGCGCACCTTCCGATGCGGGATCCAAAGGCGGCCGCGGACGAGCTTGAACGGGCGATGACGGACCTTAAGTTCTGTGGTGCTCTAATCAATGGAACGACCGAAGGCTACTTCCTCGATGATGAGCGCTTTGACCCGCTCCTATCTCGAGCCGAGAGACTGGACGCTCCAATCTATCTCCATCCCCATTTGCCACCAGAGGAGGTTCGCAAGGCCTATTTTTCTGAGTTGCCAGGGGTTACTGACTTTTTGCTGGCCGGCCCCGGTTGGGGCTGGCACGCCGAGCTTGCGCTCCATGTCTTGCGGCTCGTGGTTTCCGGTGCTCTCGACAGGCATCCGAGATTAAGATTGATTATCGGGCATATGGGAGAAGGATTGCCGGCGATGATGGCTCGCTGTGACCAGATCTTCGGTCCGCACATCAAACATCTGACAAGGTCAGTGAGTCAGACTATTCTCGATCAAGTCTCGATCACCACAAGTGGCGTCTTTACAAGGCCGCCGTTCGAACTGGCGCTTGCCGTATTCGGCATTGATCGGATTCTATTTTCTGTGGACTACCCCTATAGCAGCAACTCGCACGGGCAAGAGTTTCTTCAAGGCCTATCCCTGTCAGAGACGGACCTTTCGAAGATTGCGCACGGGAACGCCGATCGGATGCTGAAACTTTCACCGATGGGGGGAAATTAGGAGCCTCTGATGGCGGCTCGGCTATCAGCGTAGCGCGACATGAATCGAGGAGCCATTTGTCGAAGTCGCGTCTCATCGACACGTCCCGACCGCGTGATATAGCCGTAGGCCAGTTCAAGCGGCGATAATCTCATGTGATTCGCAAAATCTTGATACCACGCCGCGCTGGTCTTCGATGCATTTGAGAGCTTCTCCACGACAGGGCGGCGTTCGGACTACCGCTATGCGCATTCGAAGCCTCCATTCTGACCATTGCATCTTGTACAATACATTGCGCTAAATGCAATAGAGGCATCGATGCAGTGCGACTGAGGTGAGAATTTGCACATGTTCAGGACGGAATTTCCGATCGAGTGGGGGGACTGTGATGAGGCCGGAATCGTCTTCTACCCGAACTACTTTTACTGGCTTGACTGTACCTTTCAGCGGCTTATCCGGGCACGTGGGTTGAGTCTGCGTGAGTTGCGGCGGCGGTTTGGTGTTGTCACGCCCATCATCGACGCCGGCGCAAAATTTCGTGCTCCTGCGCGATACGATGACACGCTTATCGTCGAGGCATTCGTGGACACCTGGGAGACGAAGCGATTTCGCGTGGCGTATAAGCTATCGATCGGCGAACGCGCGGTAGCCGAAGGTTTTGAAGTACGAGCCTGGGCGCAAATAGACAAAGACGGCGTACTGTCGGGACATCCCATCGACACCACATTCAAGGATCTAATGAAGTAGAGCCGGCATCCGTAGTTCCTGCGCTTGCGCCCGCAAACGGATCTAAGCGAGTTCCGGGCTGACCGCATCCGTGCCCACGGCCTGCTCGGGCGGGTCTTTAGCCGAAAGAACCCGCGCATAAAAGTCAGAGGTGATGACCATGTGGCGCCCGAGCAGCATAGCAGCGCGGTCGGCATCACGCGCCAGCGCAGCGTCGGCAATATCCCGGTGCTCATCAATAATGAGCTGGCGGGGTAGATTTTCGCCCATGAAGATTCGCCGATAGCGATTGTGATGCTCGGCAAGCCGGCGCTGCGTCTCAAAAACGCGAGGAGAGCCGCATGCAGAAATCACTGCTTCGTGGAATCGATCGTGGGCAACGTTCCACGCGTCCAAGCTGGCTCGATCGGTCGCGGTGTCGCGGGTCAACGACGTGAGGGTATGTAGCGCCGCGACGATTCCGCTTTCCCATTCAACGCCGCCGCGTTCCACGGCGGTCCGTATTGCAAATGTCTCGACAGCGGTGCGCATGTACGCAATATCCGCCAGGTCCTCACGAGAAAGGCCGCGAACGCGAAAGCCCTTATTGCCCTCGAAAGTAACGAGGCCCTCACCGACCAAGCGAGAAAGGGCCTCACGAAGGGGACTTGATCCCATCGCATAACGGGTCTTGAGCTCCGCGAGGCGCAGCTTTTCCCAAGGTGCCAGCCTACCCGAGACAATATCCTCTCTAAGGCGCTGTTGAACCGCCTCGATATAGGTCCCAGGAGCCTCGGGAGGCGCAGTCGGTTCCATAGTAACGTCCATTTTACCCCCTTCAAGAGGATATATCCTGTTCAATTCTAGCTGGAATTCCGCTGATTATGTGCAAAGTCCATCCAAGTCTTCAAATCACGGTGCGCCACGATTTCTGCCTTCAATTCATAGTCAGCGGTGATCGGGGGATTCGCGCAGAATTCGATATTGAGACCATTTGGATCATTTACGTATAGCGAATGATAGACAATGTAGTCGACGTAGTGGTTTGGGATATTCGCCGCGTCGAGCCGCTTCTTGTAGTAGTCAAGATCATCGTCACTCGCGACGTACAGGGCGACGTGGTGATCGAACCCGGTACCAGGCTCATAGTCGCGAGTCACCAGTGCGCCGGTGCAGTCGAAGAAGGCCAGCGCACTCCCATCGGCAAGCTCAAAAAATATGTGGCAAAAGTTGTCTTCGTTGAGAGAGCCGAAATCGCGATTTTGGATGACTGCTTGAACCAAGGGAAATCCCAAGATGTCCTCATAGAAATGCCGTGTCTCTTCAGCGTTCCGACATCGGAACGCATGATGGTGCAACCGCTTGGTGTGGTTCTGAGATCGCCGTTCCGCAATCTTTCGATCTAAGTCTTTGGGTATCTCCACACCTTCGAATCCGCCGTACACCTTGTTGTGTGCATTCTCTGCAGCAAAGCTCAAATCACCCGAGGTTTTCATCGATTTCTCCTGTGCGCGTGCTAATTGCATTGGAAAGTTGTTTCACGTCGACAAAGACGCTCATACGCGGTACCAGCGACGGTTCGAATACAGTGTCAGAATCTTGCACTGACGGTCGCTCCATAGGTTAAGGGCGGGGCGTAGCTGACAATGCTATTGAAACTGCCAGCCGCTAGCGTTTGGGCGATCTTGGCGTTGGTGAGATTTCGACCCCAGAGGCTGATCGTAACCCTATTCGTAAACTCGGCCCGCAGGGTAGCTGCTAAGGTACTGTAACTGGGCTGGTGTAAAATGTTGTCGGGCTGCGAAAAATACCCGCTGTTATAGCCATAGCTGAGATTCAATCCCGCCTGACCGAAGTTGGTTGGGGCGTGATAGTCGGCATTGATGGTGGCGGTAAAGTCCGCGGTCTGCGGCAAGCGGTTTCCGTCGGCCGAGCGAATCTCATTGTCCAATCCTCCGGGGATCTGTATCGCAAAGATTGCGTTGGGAAAATTGGTGAACCGATCGTGTAGGAGCGTTAGTCCCCCGGTGAACGTCAGATCGGCAGTCGCGCGCGCTTCGAAATCGGTGTCCAGCCCATAAATACGGGCCGCAGCGCCGTTGTAATAGCTGGTCAGTTGGCCGGTGAACTTCGCAACCTGCAGGTCGGCATATCTGTAGTAGAACGCTGCCGCGTTGAGGCGTAGCCGACGAGAAAGCACATCGCTCTTAAAGCCGATCTCATAGGCGTCCAGCTTTTCGGGATCGTATGCGGGGTCGGTCGGGACTTGCGGATTGAATCCGCCGCTCTTAAATCCCCGATTGTAGGACGCGTAAACCATCAGCTCCGGGGAAAAGCGATGATCCAGCGAGAGTCGCCAGGTTGGATCGGAAAAGGACTTGCTCTCGTGCGGGAAAGCGGGCATTGGCAGGCCCGACGGGCCACCGGCGATGTCGATCGTCTCGAATACGTCGAGACTATGCTTCTCGGACGTGTAGCGCAGCCCGAGCGTAAGGTTGGTTTGATCGGTAATGGATGCCGTCGCCTGTCCGTAGCCTGCGACGGATTGCGTGCGTTCGATGCCGTAATTGTCTAAAACCGAAATCGACCCGAAGGGTGTTTGCGGCCGTAGGAAGCCAGAAAGCGTAACCTGGCTCGGGTCATAACCCGACGAGGCGCTGAAGTAGTAGAGTCCACCAACCCATTTGAAACGTGAGGACGAAGTGGATGCAAGGTTAATCTCCTCGCTTCGCTGATAGTCGCGTTGACCCTCGTAGAGTCCGACGCCCGGCGTCGCAGTGCCGTCGCCATCGAACACAACCACGTTGTCCGATTCTCGATAGGCGGTGATGCTCGTCAATTGCGCGAAGCCTAGTTTCTGTTCGATTCGCGCCGTAACGCCTCCGCCCTTGTATTGATTGAATGGTTGCACGTCGGAATCCACGTCCCAGGCATTCTGAAACGGCGCCTGCGGAAAAATTGTGCTGGTCCCGGGAGCGAGCCGAACCGCACCGTACACGGAGCCCTTATTCTGCTCATAGTCGAGAGTGAGCCGGATCTTTGTGTTCTCGGTGGGTCTAACGATGACCGAAGAGCGCAGAGAGCTATCATTGTCGGTGCGATTGACGTCACGGCCGTTGTAACGGTTGGTGCCGTAGCCTTGACCTTGGGCGCTTACGTGACCCGCGAAGTCCACGGCCGCAATTTCTCCGAGACCGTGAGTCAGGTAGGCGTCGCTGGATGCGGTCTGATAGTCGCCGTAACTCAGTTCAACGGAACCACCGGGCGTCGACGATGGGTCGCGTGTGATTATCGAAACAAGCCCACCGGTCGCGTTTCGTCCGAACAAAGTGCCTTGCGGCCCTTTAAGGACTTCAATCTGCTCTATGTTATTGAGCGAGAGTAGCCCTGCCGGCGCCGCAGCGAGGTAGACGCCATCCACATAGGTCGCAACGCCGCCTTCATATCCGGCGCCGACGACGCTGTTTCCAACCCCGCGAATGCGCGGGAGTACATAGCCGGCAGTCTGCGTTACGGTCAGACTCGGTACCGCACGCCCTATGTCAAGGGTGTTCGTGATGCCCTCTATTTCCAGTTGCTGCCCGGTAACAGCTGAAACTGCGATGGGTACGTCCTGCACGTTCTCGTGGCGACGCTGCGCGGTCACAATGATGGTGGGAATATCCGTGCTGTCCGCCATCTGATCTTCAAGTAATTGAAGATGCTCCGCCTGAGCAGACGACGTGCCGCAAATGACTGCCATGCCGCATCCCATCGCCAGTCGAACATGAATCCTCTTCCCACACCTCTGAATTGCTCTCATTGACTCCCCTTAGATGCGCTCGAGCTGTCACCACGAACCACGCTTGGCACCACCTTTCCCGGGCAGCTGGGCTTCGCCGGCTACAATGGATCTGCACCGAAGCTCATTTCTTATCGTCAGTCTATATTTTTATCGACAAGATAATAGTTTAGCGCTAAAATGTGTCCTTGTCGATATGACTTTTGATGAGGTCTGTTGATGTCTCAGGCCGAGGGGCAACGATCGAGGAACGGCTGGGGGCCTGAGTGCCGACCCGGCGCTGTCAGCTTTACTTTCGATAATTTGGGCGAAGCCTCCGATATCGAATTTGGCAAGTGGCCGGTCGACAAGCCAATTGGTTCTCACATGACTGTTACTCAAGTGGTGCCCGAACTGCTCCATCGCCTGAGGGACCTGCGTGTCACGTTCTTCGTGGAAGCATGGAACGCTACTGTCTACCCCACTACATTGTGGGCCATGGCGAGTGCCGGGCATGAGGTGGGCTTACATGGGTTGCGACACGAAATCTGGACAACGCTCACTCCCCAACGTCAGCTTGAAGTGTTGGAGAAATCCCTCGAAGCAATGGCCGTAGCCGGTCTGCGGCCCGCCGGATTCCGTCCTCCCGGCGGTTACGGCACATCCAATCTTCCGGAGCTGATGAGTCAGCACGGATTTGCCTACTTCTCGTGCGTCGGGCAGGAAACGAGGATTGTCCGGAACGGCGTAGTCAGTATGCCGTTCAGCTGGCCATTCGTTGACGGGAACCAGCTCGAAGCAAATATGGGCGCGCGCTTCAAGATTGAACCGGGTTCCGACGGCGAATTTGGACCGGCCTTGTTGAACAAAGTGTTTATAGATGAGATCGATCGGGCGGCGCGAGATGGCACTCACGCAGTGTTCGACTTTCATCCGTGGATAATCGGACAGACACGAGAGCGTCTTGAAGCCATGTTTGGCATCGTCTCCCACGCGCAGCAGCGCTCCGATATTTGGGTTGCCTCTTGCGGCGAAGTAGCTGAATGGATGCTGTCTCAACCGAACGCGTCGGCCAACGAATGCGCAGTTTCCTGAGCCCCGCTTTCGTCAGTCGAGGAATCTTCTCGTGAAAGGCCACGCGAGACACGAAAAGTGGCCGGCATTCTCTACAGCTAGGCATCGGAGCCAGTTATGAAACTTGTGACTTATCGTCGCGGAGCAGGCGAAGGACGGCTCGGCGTCGTCGTCAACGATGAGGTCGTTGACGTCGTATCGCTCGACCTGAGTCTTCCTGCCACAATGTTGGATCTCCTGCGAGCAGGTCCGGAAGGACTTGACGCAGTGCGCGGCGCGCTCACCGGGAGGGGCGCACGCACGCCACTTTCCGAGGTGACGCTATCGTCTCCGGTGCCGCGTCCCAGCAAGTATCTGGCGCTCGGAGCCAACTATACGAAGCACCTCGAAGAATTTGCGAAATCACATCCGAATGCATCCATTCCATCCACTAAGCAGCAACATTGGTTTAACAAGCAAGTGAGCTGCATTATCGGCCCGTACGACGCGATTCATATACCACGCTGTTCAGTCGAGGTGGATTTCGAAGGCGAGCTGGGTATTGTCATAGGCACTCGATGTCGCCACGTTCCCCCGGAACGCGCCCATCAGATGATTGCGGGCTATGTCGTGTGCAACGATGTGAGCGTGCGCGACTGGCAGAGACTGTCGCCAACAGCGACGCTGGGGAAGTCGTTCGATACCCACGGCCCTGTTGGACCTTGGCTGACAACAGCCGACGAGATTGCGGACCCCAATAGATTGCGCGTGCGCACCTGGATTGATGACGACTTGCGTCAAGACGGTAACACGGAGGAGTTCATTCACAAGATTCCACAAATGATCTCCTTTTTGACAACCGCCTTTACCCTGGAGCCGGGCGACATTCTGTCTACCGGTACTCCGGCGGGCGTCGGTGGGGCTCAAGTACCTCCGCGGTATTTGAAGGCGGGGCAACGTTGCCGCATCGAAATTGAGGGTCTCGGCGCCATCGACAATCCGATGATCGACGAACCTCAATCCACAGTGTCGCCTTGATGCTCTCGAGCGTGGCGGGACCGCGCGATTATGGGAGGTCACTTTCAGGGGGTGAATTATTGAAAGCCGAAGTTCAGTAGCCGTACCCCACCACGCGAATCATTTAATTTTGGAGGTCAAGGACCATGAGTGTTGTAAATGAAGGACCCCGCACCACCGCTCGGCGGCTGGTCGATGAATATCCAGAGCGAGTGCGGCCATTTAAGTTGGCGCATGTCGTTTTGATGACTCCCAACCTTCCTCGTGCCCGTGATTGGTATTTGAACATGTTCGATGCCCGCGTCGCCTACGAGAACGACAAAGTGTGCTTTCTCACCTACGACGATGAGCATCACCGCATCGGGCTCATCGGTGTGCCGCAGTTGGTGCAACGCCCCCCGAATAGCTGGGGCCTTGAGCACTTGGCGTTTTCGTATCGCACTCTGGGCGGTCTATTAGCACAATACAGCTACTTAAAATCACAAGACATACATCCATTTTGGACAATCAATCATGGTCCAACCATATCGTTTTACTATCGCGATCCCGATGGCAATAAAGTGGAAACGGATTACGACGTATTTCCGACGGTTGCAGAGACGAACGCGTTCTTCTTAGCAGGGTACTACGAGGAGAACTTTATGGGGATCCTCATCGACCCCGAAGAGATGATCGCGAAGTACGAAGCGGGAGTACCGGTAAGTGAGTTGGTGCGGCGTCCGCCGCTGCCACCCGGCAAGAAGCCGTGGGACATGCACCGTGCATAGACCAAAGGTCGACAGACGCGGGGGGCTATGCGCCCCGCGTCGAATCAACAATCTATAGTTCCAGCCGCCACCGCTCAGCTCTCGACCCTTATTCAACACGCGAATGTCTAAGTCGCATTGTTGGCAGGCGTGTGCCCGCTCGATCGATTGCCGCCAATGCTTACCTTAAAGCCCGGCGGTGCCGCCTCCGTCCACTACGAAATCGGCGCCTGTAACCCACCGTGCCTCGTTTGAAGCTAGGTAGAGGGCGCAATAGGCAACATCCTCGCACTCGCCCCACTGGCGCAGCAAAATCGCATCTTCCACACGTTTTGCAATTTCTTGCGGCATCACCGCCGTGGCCGGTGTTCTTATCGGCCCAGGAGATATCGTGTTGACCCGTATCTTATGTTTGGCGCCTTCCGCCGCGAGCTGGCGCGTGAGCGCTTGTAGCCCCCCTTTAGCGGTAGCGTGAGCGGCAAACCCCATGTTGGGATTGCCGCGCACAGCCACGGCCGACCCTGTGTTAAGCACAGAGGCGCTTCCGCGCGCAACGAGATGTGGCCAGGCGGCCCGAGTCGTATAGAAGACCAAATCAAGCTCGTTACGAATCGTGAAGGACCAATCTTCCTGCGTAAATTCGCTGAACATGCTGAAGCGCGCGTTACCTGCGTTGTTGTAAAGAATGTCGATACCGCCAGTCTCGGAGATGCCATCGGATATCCACTTTTGGGCATCCGCGGCGGAACTGAGATCCACTTTACCGAAACTCACCATCCGTCCTCCGGCCTGACGCACCTCGCTGACGGTGCGTTCGGCGGCGGACGGGCTAATATCGCACCCAACGACCGTGGCGCCTTCGGCCGCAAAGAGTTTGGCTGCTGCGCGCCCCATGCCGCTGGCAACGCCTGTGATGAAAGCGATCTTTCCAACTAGTCTGCCCATTTACGTTCTCCATGGTAATTGCCTCTCAACGAGACTTGTTTCACTCAGCGAGCTCAGCGTGCCGGAAGGTTCAGCATCGCACGCGCCTCCGGCGCCGAAGCAGGCTCCAGTTGCAGCTCCGACATGATCCTTATGGTGCGTTCGACTAGCTGAAGGTTGGTCGCGAGTTCACCGGCCCTGTAGTAGTTGTTGTCTTCCAGTCCGACCCGGACATGGCCCCCGAGGAGTAAGGCCTGCGTGGTTGCGGGCAGCTGCGCTGGCCCGATAGCCGAAACACAAAAGATACTTTGCGGCGGTAGCTGACGAATCATGAAATTGAGCGTATCGCTGTTGTAGGGCATGGCGCCCTGAAAACCGCGATCTCCGCCCAGAACCATATTGATGAAATAGGGCGGCTTGTCGTAGCCCTTGGCGATCAAACGCGAGACATCTTGCACAATATGCTCAGGACTAAAGACCTCCCATTCCGGTTTGATGCCTTTCTCGAGGAAGAGCTTTGCCATTTCCTCGCATCGCCGCGGAGTAGTCGCAACGAGGATCTCGCGCCCGCCGAAACTCGCGACCGTGGTTTCCGCATCAAGGGTGGCCATTTCAGGATCGGCTTCCACGCCCCTCAGCCGTTGCTCGTAGAGAATCTCCCAGAGACCATTCGGAAGTTCGCGAATCATGTCGCCCGTAACACCACCGCCGGTCGAATTATTGACAATGATGTTGCATTGGGAACGGATGAGCTTGTTGATTCGACCGTAGATCGCCGGATCGCAGGTCGCCAGATCATCGGGGCGTCGCGCATGCAGTGCTGCAACGGAGGCGCCCGCCTTTGCGCAGCGCACGACATCTTCCGCGATCTCCTCGGGCTGTGTGGGCAAATTCGGATTCTGCACCTTGCTTGCCATGCCGCCCGTTGGCGCCACTGTAACGATGACTTTGCGAGACATACTAAGCCTCCGTTTCGCGCTGTACGCTTAAGATCAATGCCAGGTGGTGAGTGAGTGACGCTTGGACAAGCGATGGCGCCGGTACCGGAAGCATTTCGCGGTTCACCCCGAACGCTGTCGGTAGCTTCTTTGGGCGATGTCGGACTGGTGTCGTCACGAGACCTCCACTGGGGTAGCAGGCCGGACACTCGTCACCTCCAGATCAATGTCGTCCGGCGGAACCATGCCCTTCTCATGTACGTCTACCGATAGCTGTTCGCCGGAAACCGGGCAGTAGTAGCACGAGATCTCAAGATCCTGGTGAAGACGAAGTTGAGGTGGGAGCTTGAGGGAGTCGCGAATGGCGCCGTCACGCCAGCGGGTGGAACCACGGGCCAAGGTGGCCCCTGCGCGTGAAACGATGTGTATTTCAGGGCCAACACGCATCAGTTGCAGTGCGGGTCCAATTTCGCCCTGAACCTGAGCGTCTGGTGGGCAGTCCGCAACCCGGCTTCTGCCGCGGATTCGCGCCGCCCTTAAGGACTCACGAAGTGCGCGCGTTCGTTCGGGGTCGAAAGCAGTTTCGTTGAGCACGACTCCGTAGACGTCGGTGGCAGATTCCCGCGATACCAGATTGTTGAGATAGTCCCGATGAACGGCAGCGGGGTCCCGTTCAAGCGGGTCACCCCAACCACCGCCCCCCTGCCAACTCGCTGCGAAAATATCACCGGCGCGCATCTTACGAAGGCCTGGCTTGGGCCCGAAGTGGATCCACTGCGGTTCCGAGTCGGGTATGCCGTTCTTCGCAGCTCCATTGGCCCACTTTTGCACGACGGTCGCCCCCGGGTAGCCGCCAAAAAGGCCGCAGGCGTTCGGAACCTCCGCGCCATGGGTCATGATGAGCGCCTCCGCATCCTCGATGCCGGCCAAGGTCAGGGCCACTTCCGCCGATGCACCGCCTCGATAGCGGCCGGCGCCCCCGGTGTCGCGCGCCAAGCGCCGGTAGAGATAAAAGAGAGGCGCTGCCAGCTCATTGCGCTCCACGTCAGCAATGGCAGGTGCGGGAGAGTTTATCGGCCCCCCGGCCTCATAACCGTCTTTGGTTGAGAACGCGGCATATCCGCCGGCGAGCGGATCCATGAGATGCAAACCGAACGCTTCGCCGTACTGATTGCGGCCACCCAAATTGAAGGTCGCCATGGTGCCGTCACTCACGGCCTGAGCGCGATCCCGGTATTTGGGCGAGCAAGCGAGCAATCGATTGAGCGCCTGAGAACACACATTCGAGACGACCCAAATCGTTTCGACGGTCGCTGCACCGACTGGAGCCGGGAACTGCGCCGTACAAATAAGGCCGTCTGGCGCGACGATTTCGGCCGTGTGCAATACGCCCTGATTCCAGGGAATATCGTAGGCGAGCATGGGAAGAAGGGCGCCGGTCACACCGCCTTCCAGACCCGAGCGCGTCGCATTGATAAAGCCAGGTGCCTGACGGCTCGATCCGCTGAAGTCGAAGCGCAAGTGCGCTCCACGTTTGCGCATCCGGAGATCAAGTTTGTAGAGCCGATTGGCTTCACCGTCATGCTCGAGGAAGTCGACCGCGCGAAATTCGCCGTCGGGCAGTTCGCGTAGGCGCTCCTCCACTCGCTCACGCGATACGTCGATCATTCGCCGCATCACCGAGGAGAGTGTGGGGGCGCCATATCGGCCGACCAATTCTGTTACACGCTCTCGCGCGACGTTGATGGTGGCGACAAAGGCACGAAAGTCGAGATTCAATTGCGCGGGAAGGCGGGTCGCAGTCAGGATCATCTCCAATATGTCCTCCCGCATGCGACCACCCTCGACGAGCCGCACACACGGTATTCTCAGGCCCTCCTGACGGGCATCACGCGCATTGGGTGACCAGCTGGCGAAATCCATGCCCCCAATGTCAGTCACATGAGCTTCGACGCCAGCCCAGGCGAAGAGCTGCCCGTCGGCATAAATCGGACCAGCCAATTGAACGTCGTTCTGGTGAAGTGCCCCGACGAACGGATCATTGCCGCAGAACATGTCGCCGTCGCGTATTTCCAGCGTAGGTCTGGCGTGAACCGCACGTATGAGGTGCCCCACCACGGGGGCTTGGAAGGAGACTTGGAAGCCCATCGATGCGAAGGATCCGTCGGGAAGGAATAGCCCGGTGAAGAAGTCGGACGCTTCGGTCACCGTCGGTGAGCCAGACACGCTTTGCAATGCAATTCGCATCTCCTCCGTGATCGCAAGGAGCCGCGATCGGATAACCTCAAAGGCCACTGGGTGTACGGGTACCTCGCTCTCGGAGCTACTCATCATTCGATACTCACATGCAGGTTGCCAAACTTGTCTGCGACTGCGGATCCTGCGGGGGGCACCACAACGCTTTGTCCTGGAAACTCAATAATGGCGGGGCCCTCGACCCGAGCATCAGGTGCCGGATAGCGCGTTTTATAGATCGCCGTCTCCAAGGGTGCTGCAGGGTCATTGAAGATGACCTGACGGACGCCAGCGGGGATTAGCGCTGTACCTTGCAGGCGCGCCGCAGGGGGTTGGAGCAAACCACGCGCGATAGCACGCGCGCTCACGACCTCGTGGCCGGCGCCACCGTAGCTAGCGCCTCGACCGAAGAGCGCTTCGTAAAGACTCTCAAAGCGCTGAGTGAGATGAGTGAAAGCGCTCATGTCGAAATGCGTCGTCTCAACAGGCACGTCAATCACATTCGATTGCCCGCGGAATCTAACGGCCAGCAGCCGTTCGACCGAGATCTCGCCTTGCGCGCCCGCGCGAACGAGGTCGGCTGTTGCTTCTCCTGCCAGCGCGCTCAGCGTCTCGTCAATGCCGGTGACCGATCCTGGGTCTGGTTCCGCTCCTGGCCCTGACCGCAAATAGACCGCGCGTTCCTTCGTGATGCCAAGGTCCGCGTTACCACAGCCGAACGCTGATTGAGCGGTTGCAGCCGCGGGAACAACAAAGCCGCGCAGTCCAAGATCACGGGCGAATGCCCATGCGTGCGAAGGCCCGGCTCCGCCGTTAGCAAAGAGGGTGAACTCGCGGGGGTCATAACCACGTTGAATTGTCATTCGACGCAGGAGATCGGCCATCTTGCTGTCGATAATTTCTCGAACACCCCACGCGGCGTCAATCGTCCCAATACCGAGCGGCTGCGCGATCTTGTCGTGCATGGCGCGGGCGGCAGCCTCAACGTCGAGACGCATGCGACCACCGATGAAGTTTTCCGCGTCGAGAATGCCAAGCAAGAGATCCGCGTCCGTGACAGTAGGTTCGGTGCCGCCGCGGCCGTAGCACACGGGTCCTGGATTGGCACCCGCGCTCATCGGGCCGACCGTAAGTTGGCCGAAACGAACTGCCGCAATGCTGCCGCCGCCGGCTCCGATCGATTCGACATCGATCGACGGTATCCGAATGTCGGCGCCACCTACGGATACCTCGCGGCGTAAAAGCGGCTTTCCGCGAGCGACAATTCCGACATCAAAGCTTGTCCCGCCAATGTCCGACGTCAGGACGTTGTCCATCCCCAACCTTCGACCCATGACGGCGGAGCCGACGACGCCGGCGGCCGGCCCGGAGAATAGTGTGAACACCGGACGATCGCCGATGGCGGCGATAGGCAGCACTCCGCCCGCATTCGTCATCATCATGAGCGGGACGCGCATCCCGGCCGCGCGCAATGTCTCCTCGAGGGCCGCCAGATAGCGCCCGGCGAGGGGGCCAATGGCAGCATTGGCCGCAGTCGTTGACATGCGCCCATATTCGCCGACCAGTGGACTCAATTCATGCGACAGGCAAACAAAGGCGTCCGGCAAAATGACCTTGACGACATCGCGGAGCGCCCGCTCATGCACCGGATTTGCCGTCGACCACAGCAAGCAGATCGCAACCGCTTCAATCCCTGATGAGGCCAACTCCTTTAACGCCACCAACGCCCGATCTTGATCGAGTGCCTTGATGACACGACCCTTGGAGTCGATTCGCTCATCAATTTCGTAGATTAGGCGGCGAGGCACTAGCGGCGGATTGCGATTACGCAGTGTGAAGTCGGTAAGCTCTACCTCACTCTGCCCCGAGGTCTGGCGGCGCATGCGACCAATCTCGAGTGTGTCGCCGAACCCTTTGGTTGCGAGAATCGCAGTCTTGGCGCCTCGACCTGTCAATAAGGCATTGAGACCAACCGTGGTGCCATGACCGAACCGAACGATGTCGGCGCAGAAGACCTCGAAGCAAACGCCACGATCTTCGGCGGCAATCTTGAGAACGTCGACGACCCCACTCTTTACATCGGCAGTCGTGGGACTCTTGAAAACCCGGATCTCTCCGCGTTCATCCGAGACCCAAAGATCTGTGAATGTTCCCCCTACATCGGTTCCCACAAAGAGCGCCATCCGTCCCCATCTGATTTAGCCCGTCGGCGGTTGAAACACAGCCGGGGGCTGCGACTTATCGTCATTCAATATTTTTATCGACAAGAACATAGTTTAGCGTTAAAAATATCTGCCGTCGAGTCCCTTGGGAGCAAGTCAGAGGTTCTGGTGCAGTGCGGCATGAAAATCGCAGTCCGGCGCTTCAACCGGGAGCGGAGCGAGATGGGACCGCCGATTCATGCCGGGTGCACGGCTTCGAATTGCGCGGGCGAAGATTCTTAGAGGATGAAAGTGATGTCAAAAACAGTCTTACACATAGACGGCAGTCCCTTAGGTGAGCGCTCCGTTTCGCGCAAACTTACGGCGCGGATTCTCCATGCATTGCGTATGAAGGACGCGAATACACGGGTTATCAGGCGAGACATCGGCGCCGACCCGCTACCTCATTTAAACGGTGCCGTCATTGGCGCCTTTTTCACGCCCGCCAATACGCGCAGCCCGGCCGCCTTGGAAGCCATCCGGGCTTCCGATCAAGCAGTGGACGAGTTCCTGGCGGCTGATGTGATTGTGAAGCGCTGCTTCGATCGCGGCAAATCCCGATGATATCCAAGTACGGTACCAAGCATCGCGCGCGGTCCCATCCTGACCCATGACGGTTTCCAAGTATTGGAGAACACGCAGATTATTAAGTGGATGAACATCACACGCAATGGTGAGTGCAATGGCTAACACCCGTGAGCGCTCGGCTGGATCGACGGGGATGAGCCGCGGCTCAACACGCGTCGCGTCCAAATAGTCGATGATGGCAAGGCTTTGCGTGATGATTCGTCCGTCAATTTCGACGGTTGGCACGAGCCCGGCGGGATTGATCGCTATGTAATCCGTGCCACGCTGATCGCCCGCGCGAAGCCGATAGCTTCGTGTTTCGTAATCGAGGCCCTTAAGATTGAGCGCGATGCGCACGCGATAGCTGGCTGAGGAGAGCGCAAAATCATGCAAAATCATATCCGGAATGCCGCATCAATCGGGCCGATAGTGACCCTTAATGGCTCTAATCCAGCGATGGCGACGTCGATCACGTCGCCCGGCTGGACCGGACCGACGCCAGCAGGTGTGCCCGTGTAGATTAAATCACCAGGAAGTAGGCGCTCGAAGCGGCTGATATAAGCAATCGTTTCCGCGCAATCCCAAATTAGGTCGGCTATGTCGGCATCCTGCTTCGTTACACCGTTGACGGTGAGGTGAATGCGTCCGGTCGAGACATGCCCACCTATTTCAACCGGGCGAATCGACCCGATGGGCGCCGAGAAAGCAAAGTTTTTGCCCGTGTCCCACGGGCGGCCTTTATCGCGCGCCTCCAGTTGCAAATCACGGCGGGTCATGTCGAGACCGACGGCGTAACCAAAGACTGTGTCGAGCGCCGCAGCCTTCGATATCGCAGCCGCTTCCTTCCCGATCGCGATGACCAGCTCCGCTTCGTAGTGATAGTTGCTTGTCTCCGACGGATAAGGAATCTCGCCGCCGCACGGTACGGCCGCATCCGGGAACTTGGTGAAAAAAAACGGTGCCTCGCGATTCGGATCCTTACCCATCTCGCGTGCGTGCGCTGCGTAGTTGCGGCCAATGCAAAAAATGCGACGGATCGGAAAAGTCGCATCAGACCCCGTGATAAACACCGCTGGTCGCTCCGGTAACTCGAATACATGCGTCATATCGCTTTCCAAAGATGAGCTTAGCCCTTTCGGGCGAGGGATTTCGTCCAACCGAGGCGCGCTGACGCCTCGGTTGCCTGGGATCGCAAACGCTCGACCGCGGCAGGCGCGATACCTCGCCGCGCACCCACCAGCGTCATGACCACCGTCGCCTCCCCATGCGCATCAAGAACAGGCGCGGCGACCGCGCTGAGTCCTGGGATGTGGTCCCCCGAAACCTGGGCAATTCCGGAGGCACGTACGCGGGCGACGAGAGGGGCCGTCTCGATGTTGTCGGAGGTGGCTTCACTCGCGACCAGCGCGGCAGTTTGACGAGAGGGCAGAAACGCTAGGAAAACGCGGCCAGTCGCCGACGTGAGCAGTGGAAGTGTGGAGCCGGTGGAGAGCGAGGTTCGCACTGCCGCGAGACCCGGCATCCAGCGCACGATCGTCGGTCCCAAGTCGGCCCATACCGACAGCAGGCCCGTGTTGCCCGTGGCATCAACCAGCCTCTCTAAGGCCGCGGTGGCAATTGCGATAGGGTCGGTACGCGCGAGCGCAGCAAGACCGGCCTGCAGGAGCCGCGGCCCCAGATCGTACCGGCCAGAATTCAAATCTTGGATCAAAAATCCTGTGCGAACGAAACTGACCACGTAGCGATGGCAGTTGCTCGTCGGCAATCGCGCAGCTTTCGCCAGATCTTTCAGCTGCAGGGGACCTGCAGCAGCGCGCAGGGCCTCGATCACGCGCATGCCGATTTCAACCGACTGAATGCCTCGGCGGTCAGCTCCCTTTGGTTCTTCGTCGGTCGCACTTTTCATATCGAAATTCACTATAGGACAATACGTTGACTATTGCGGATAATAGCTGGAAAATGCATCATGCCGCAACCTCAAGAACTTCCGGCGGGGAGTTATTCATGAACGCCGACCCAGCCGGGTTTGCCGACGGAGCTAAAATCTGGGAAGGCCCGGGAAGTAGCAGGATCCCTGCGGCTGTTTACGTTGATCCTGGCATCTACGCGCGCGAGCTCGAACGCATTTTCTATGGGGCGCACTGGAGCTATGTGGGCCTCGAAGCCGAAGTGCCGGAGCCGGGGTGCTTCAAACGATCCGCGATAGGCGAGCGATCGGTCATCATGATTCGAAATCGGCAAGGGGCAATCAATGTCCTGGAGAATCGGTGCGCGCACCGGGCCATGAGCTTCTGTCAAGAACGCTACGGTAAGGTGAAAACTCTGGTGTGTCCGTATCACCAGTGGAATTACAACTTGGACGGCAAACTGATTGGCGTGCCATTCCAACGTGGGGTGAAGGGGCTGGGCGGCATGCCGGCCGATTTCACCCTGGATGATCGCCGCCTCACGAAGTTGAAGGTGGCCACACGCGGCGGAGTGGTGTTTGCATCGTTCGATCAGGAGATCGAGCCGCTGGAGGAATACATCGGTGCCGACGTGTTGCGTTACTTCGACCGCACCTTTGACGGCCGGCCGCTCGTCATCCAGGGCTATTCGCGCCAGCGCATTCCCGGGAATTGGAAGTTGATGATGGAAAACATCAAGGATCCCTACCACCCGGGCCTGCTACACACGTGGTTCGTCACCTTCGGCCTTTGGCGCGCCGACAACAAGTCGCAGCTGCTAATGGATCCGCACGGGCGCCACGCGTGCATGATCTCGCGCCGCAACGAAGCCGTCGATGAGGATGTCGCCAAAGCGGCGACCAGTTACCGCGCCAATATGAAACTTCACGACACTCGCATGCTCGATATCGTCCACGAGCAATGGTGGGGATCACCCACGGTATGCATGACCACCATTTTTCCGAGCGTGATCTTCCAACAGCAGGTGAACTCACTCTCTACCCGCCAGATCATCCCGGTAGGCCCCGGCACCTTCGATTTCGTGTGGACTCACTTCGGTTTTGAGGAAGACTCACCCGAGATGAGCGCACGGCGGTTGCGGCAGGCCAATCTTTTTGGCCCGGCGGGCTTTGTCTCGGCCGACGACGGCGAGGTCATCGAGTGCAGCCAGGACGGCTTGGGCCAGGATGAGGACTTTGCGACGCTGTGCGAACTCGGCGGAACGGAGGTCGGCAACACCGACCACATGGTCACCGAAACCTTGATCCGCGGTATGTATCGCTACTGGCGACAGGTCATGGGACTATGATGCTCGTGCTGCGCGACAGTCGGGGCGCAGCGACGTGAACGCCGAGCTCAAATTGCGCCTCGATCTTTCCGACCTCTACGCGTCCTACTGCGCCTGCCTTGACGCGGGGCGATTCGAGGACTGGCCTGGTTTTTTCACCGAGGATTGCCGCTACCGTGTCGTGGCCCGCGAGAACCACGACCGCAACCTGCCGCTCGGAACGATGGATTTGCAAAGCCGCGGCGCGCTCATGGATCGCGTTTATGCGGTGCAAAGTACACTGTTCCACGCACCGTACTACCAGCGTCACATCGTTGGACCGACCCATATCATCAGCCGCGACGGCGACGCGATATTCGCGGAAGCTAATTATCTCGTGATCCGCACGAAGCGAGATCAACCGAGCGAAGTGTTCAACGCCGGCCGGTACCTGGACCGGATAGTGCCCGTGCCGGAAGGGCTTCGCTTTGCCGATAAGATCTGCATCTTCGACAGCGAACTCATTCCGAACTCGATCATCTATCCTCTGTGAGCGACACTTATGGCAACAGCGGCAAATTCTAGCGACCTTCAGTTGACGCGCGCCGAGTTCTACCAGCGGCTTCGCCCCGAAAACCTTGCGCCGCTCTGGGAAGTTCTCGCAGCGCTCGTCACTCCCACGCCGCGCACGTCCGCAGTTCCGGCCGCTTGGTCATTTGATCGGATCAGACCGATGCTGATGGAGGCAGGTCAGCTTATTACCGCCGCCGAGGCGGAGCGACGCGTGCTGATCCTCGAAAATCCGGCGATGCCGGGGCAGTCGCGCATCACGCAGACGCTCTACGCCGGCCTTCAGCTCATCCTGCCGCGAGAGGTGGCACCGGCGCACCGCCATGCACAGAACGCGCTTCGTTTTATCATGGATGGCAAAGGGGCCTTTACCGCGCTCGATGGAGAGCGCTCCTACATGCACCGACACGATCTGATCCTGACGCCCGCGTTGCTGTGGCACGACCACGGAAATGAGACGGACCAGCCGATGATCTGGCTCGATGGGCTCGATATCCCTCTGGTACAGATGCTGGATGGCAGCTTCGTCGAACATCGTCAGGACCGTGGTGCTTGGCCGACCACACGTCCCGCAGGGGACGCTCAATTGCGCTGGGGGCGCAACCTGCGGCCGGTCCGCTATGACCGCAAGCCCGGCCAAGCCAATCCGCTGTTCATCTACCCCTTCGCTGAGTGGCGCGAGACCCTCGAGGCGCTGCGGCGAAGCGAGGATCCGCATCCGCATGATGCGTACCTGATGGAGTTTACCAATCCGATCGACGGAGGCCCGGTGTTGGCCACGATATCGGCTTTCGCGCGGCTCGTGCCCGCTGATTTCGTAACGAAACCTGCCCGGTCGACAGACGGAATGATCCATGTCGTCGTCGAGGGCTCGGGGTCGATAAAAATCGATGACGGGGATTTCCGTCTATCCCCGGGGACGATCGTGGTGACGCCGTCTTGGTCGGAGCGCGTTATCGAGGCAACTCAGGATTTGGTCTTGTTCAGCTATTCGGATCGCGCGACACAGCAGAAGCTGTCGATCTGGCGCGAGGCGCTGTCGTGAAGAATTCGACAATCAAAAACTGGGTGACTGAAAGAGGCCGTAAAAACGACGACCGTTCCTCGCTTACAAACCGGGTCTCAGTCTCAACATCACACGCCTGACCCGCCCATGCCAAGGCTAAATCGTGAAACCACCGGCCCATGAACGCAAAAGCCGACAACCGACCCGACAATCCTGGCCTCGTTGCGCAGATGCGCCCGGCGCTTGTCCGCTACTTCAAACGCAAGACCGGCAACGCCGTCGAGGCCGAGGATTTAACCCAGGATGTCTTGGTACGAGTACTCGCCCACGCCAATTGGAAAACTCCCAGCGAGGCAAAGGGGTACATCTTTCGCACCGCCATCAATCGTTGGCACGACCGCTATCGCCGCAACGGCGCCCACGGGACTAGCGTAGCCTGGAATGACGAAGAAATCGGAGAATTAGGTACACAAAACCCCCCCGAGCGCGTAGTAATAGTTATGGAAGAGCTCGGTCAGATTGCCCGAGCTCTTGAGGAAATGAATGTGCGCACGCGGACGGTGCTGATGTTAATCCGGCTCGAACAGATGAAAGCGGCAACCGTAGCCGACATGCTCGGCATTAGTCTAAGTGCAGTAAACAAGCATTTGGCGAAGGGGATCGCGCGGCTCGCCGAGCTGCGTCGCCGTGAGAATGGCGAGTCATGACCGGAAAACCCGCAGAGCCACTCGATCCCTCGCCGCCAACCATTGAAGAGGCAGCCTCCGAGACGTTCGTTCGGCGTCTCCATGGAGAATGCACACCGGCCGATCTGGTTGCGCTCGACGCGCGTCTGAAACGCGATCCTGCGTACGCGGACGCCTACCTCCGGGTCAAGGCGGCATGGGATTCTCTCGACACTTACGCGGAAGCCCCAGAACTCATGGCCTATCGCGAGCAAGCTATCGCGTATGCACGCGATGCCAATGCCGATCGCTGGCTCAAGGCCAGCCGCTACACGCGGAATCCCTGGCGCAACGCCGCTGTCGCGGCGGGAATCGCACTGGCGATCGCAGCTGGGTGGAATCTCTCGCCCTACGGATATAGGCCAGGCCAGTACCACACTAACGTTGGTGAGCAGCGCATGGTCGAGCTGGAAGATCACTCGCGCATCGCGCTCGATACGGCAACACGCTTGAAAGTGCGCTACACCGATGACGCGCGAATCGTGCAATTGCAGGAAGGCCAAGCACAGTTTTCCGTCGCCAAGGATCGGGCGCGACCCTTCAAAGTGGTTGCCGGAGATCGAACAATTATTGCGATAGGCACGGTGTTCACCGTCGAATATGTCGACCGGAAAGTTCACGTCGCCATGATGGAAGGTAAAGTTGCTGTCGTTCCCGCCGAGAACGAACATCCCGGCAATACGCATCCCAGTTCGTCCTCGCCACCCGCTCTATCCGATGGGGATGGGCAGGGGGTGAGGCTTGAAAAAGGGAGTGCGCTGGGTGAGAAATCAAGAGACGATCGGAATGCCACCATCGAACTCATCGCCGGTGAAGAGTTGCGTATTGGCCGCGATGGCGAGAGCACTGTCACTCCAAAAGCCGACATTGAAGCCGCCACCGCCTGGCGCGAAGGCAAAGTAATCATCCGCAGGGAATCCCTGGGCGACGCCGTGCGACGCTTGAACCGCTACTCACGGCGGCAAATCCAAATCGATGATGCGGCACTCGCCGCCAAGCTCATTAGCGGCGTCTTCGAGGCCGGCGATACCCAAGGATTTGTCAGTGCCGTCCAGCGCTACTTACCGGTCACCGTCGACGAGTCGGCATCGAGGACTATTAAGCTCAAATTGCAAATAGATCCAACAGGTTCTGCCTCGGCGGAGCACTAGAGATCCTGGCAATACGATGTTCCTCAGGCCCATTGCGTCCGCGTCGGGCGCGCCCGAAAACCTCTACTCCGGCGCTGCACAAAAAAATAGTTGAGGAACGTTGAAATAGCGGATGCACACATTGCCCCCTCGTGCGTATTGATTAAGTAGACGGATCGAATCCGCGTTTGCACACAGGGGGATATGCATGCTCGCAAAACAGAAGTCAGAAATGCATAAGCAAAAGATCGGAGCTCTTAGCGCCGTTCTCGCCGCGTTATGTACGACGTTGTTACTAGGCACTACAATCGCGTCTCCCCCCGCGGAAGCGCGCAGCACGACCTATAACCTCGACATTCCGTCGCAGAGTTTGAAAGACGCGCTGCAGGCACTCGCCCTCGCCTCGCAGCATAAATTGCTGTACTCGGCTGACTTAGTCGAGGGCAGGAAAAGCCCCAAGCTCAAGGGGGAATTCACAACCGAACAAGCCGTGAAGGTGCTGCTTTCGGGGACGGATCTCAAGTATGAGGTGACTTCGGACGGGTTCTTGCTGATTCGCGCAACCGACCCACTTCCTACTACGAATGCGGCTGGTGTTGATACCGGGGACGCAGGGAGTGAGCCGCTCGCCCAAAGTTACCGGCGCCTCAGGTTGGCACAAGTTGATGCGAAAACGACCACGACCCCGACAACTTCTCCTGATGAGATGAAATACCATGGCGAGACTAGATTAGAGGAAATCATCGTCACCGCCCAGAAGCGTACTGAGAACCTACAAGACGTTCCCGTTTCTGTTCAAGTGATCGGGGGCCAGATCCTCGCGCAGCAGAATCATAACTCACTTGAGGAATTGACCCAGACGGTGCCCGCGGTGCACATCTCCGCCGGCGCCGATCAAAACGGATCCAACAGCATCTTTATCCGCGGCATCGGCTCGGGCTCGGATCCATCCTTTGACCAGTCGGTCGCCGTGTTCACCGACGACATCTACAAGGGCCGCTCACGAATGAGCGAGGCGGCATTTCTGGACTTGGACCGGATCGAAGTGCTGAAAGGGCCCCAGACGACTTTCTTTGGCAACAATGCCATCGCAGGCGCCTTGAACATTGTCACGAAGAAGCCCGGGGATCACTTCGACGCATGGGCCCGGGCCCTCTATGGCATGTTCGGCCAATATGCCGTGGAAGGCGCAGTGAGTGGCCCGATCATTGATACCTTCGGTGCTCGCCTCGCGGTGACGCGGAATGGTGATGACCGCGGCTGGATCGAGAATGTGAGCCTGGGTGAGCACGTGCCTCGTATCAACAATCTCGCGGGACGCCTGACGCTCGTGTTCAATCCCAGCGAGGGTCTGGATGCGACCCTGAAGCTCGAGGGCAGCCATCACACTACCGCGGGTAGCTCGGGCGACGAGCCTTTGCAGTATGCTAATTGTCCGCCGCCAGCACCTCTCACACCAGGTTTCGGCGGAAGCTGCGACCAGGCGCTTGCGTTGGGTATTCCGATCGGGGCCGACAATAATCAGAACTCGGGACTTGCGGGTCAGGGAAACAGGTTGTCAACCTTCGAGAACATGCTCACCCTCAACTATCGTAAGTGGGATCATACATTCACCTCAGTCTCTGGATTCTACAACTACGACTTTCACCTAGATGTCGATTCCCGCAACTTGCCGGTTTGGCTCCAGACGGGGGCAGGGGCGGAGCACTATCGCCAGTTTAGCCAGGAGTTTCGCGTAGCATCTCCCATCGGACAACCGATTGAGTATCTGGCAGGAATCTATTTTCAGACGGATCGATTGGACTTCAATTCCTACGGCAGTATTCCCGTACTCAACTTCCTAGGATCTATTCCCGGCCTCCAAGGGCTCGCTCCGTATCTGCCCATTTCCGAGGTGCTCTCGTTCTCGCAGGGCGAGCACGTCTATTCCGCTTTCGCGTCGCTGTCTTGGAATGCAACTGACCGCTTGAAATTGGATGTTGGGCTGCGTGCGAGCCAAGTCAACAAGAATGCCAGCGGCGCTGAGGCAGGCGGCACCGGCACCCAGCGGTATGGCGGCTTTGTTCCGTGGCCTCCGGCCATCTCGCAGCTTGTGGTGTCACACTTCCCGGTCTTCGGCAGGGGCGTATCGCCGACTCTAAGTCGATCGGACAAGGCGTGGATGCCCTCCGCCGGGGTCCAGTACAAGATCGCCCCGCAGGTAATGGCCTATTTCAGATACACGAGAGGCTTCAAAGCGGGCGGGTTCGAAGGCCAGCAGCTGGCGAGGCAGTCCCTCCAGGGACTTCAAAATTTCAGCGCGTACGGTCCGGAGTACGTCGATGCCTTTGAATTGGGTCTTAAGAGCAAGTGGCTCGACGACCGAGTGCTTGTAAACGTGGATGTGTTCCGAGGCGATTACAAGGATCTGCAAAGCTTTGCGAATGTTTACATACCTTCACTCAATGCCTTCGGAGGTGAGGTGGTGAACGCGGCGAAGTCCCGGTCCCAGGGGGTCGAACTCGAGGGTCAATGGGCGGCTACCCGAGACTTGCGCTTGTCGGCCAATGTGACCTATCTCGACTCACACTATGTCAGTTTTCCCAATGCCCCCCAATCCACTTTACAGTCGTACTGCGGCGGGGTGAGTTACGTGCTTCCCTATTGTTCCCGATTCCCCAATCCTGTCCCGCCCAGCAACGATCTTGCCGGCCAGCAGACGCCATATGCGCCTCGATGGAGCGGCAACGTGACCGCGAGTTACAACGTGCCTCTGCCGGGTGGCTACAGATTCGACACCGAGCTGAGCCCCTATTTTACATCGAGTTACTGGGGTGGGACGGGGCCCGACGATGTGATCCCGAAGACGGCCAGCTATATCCGGCTGGATGCACGAATCGGGCTTGAGAGCCCAGACCGCCGGTGGGCTGTCGATCTGATCGGCAAAAACTTAACGGACCGCATCATCGTGACCAACGCACAGCAGACGATTTATGAACTCACGAAGGAACAACCGCGCAATGTCGCCCTTCAATTCCGGTACCACTTTGGGCGCCAGTAGAACGGGAATGTTCGGAAGACAACGTATGATTCGTATCGGTTCGACCACGACACAGCGCCTGCCTGCACTTGGCGTTCTGAGCCTGAGCAAGCTAGTGCCCCTCCTATTGCTCGCGTGTGTCATGCGCGCTGAGTCGCGTAGTAGCGCAACGACCTCCTGCCCACCGTCCGAGAGCGCAAAGTTCATCTGCGGAATCGTCAATTCCACGGACATTGTTCAATTGCCGAATACCCACTGGGCTATTACTGGCGGGAAGACTGGGCCGGGTGTGCCGGTAGGTCACCTGTATCTGATAAACGTCAACACTAAAACGGCTGAAGCGTTCTTCCCTCTGGCTCACAACCGGTATCGGCAGGATCAGAAGCTGTTCAGCAGCTGTCCCGGCAAGCCGGACGAGATGAAATTCAATGCTGAAGCCGTCAATGTTCGACCGATCGGGAACCGCAAATTTACGCTCTACGTCATCAATCATGGAGGCCTGCACGACTTCGTGAATCGAGAAGCACGCGAGTCGACTGAGATCTTCGAGGTCGACGCGCGCGTTGAAAAACCAAAGATCACCTGGGTCGGCTGCGTCTCCACACCGCCAATGCCGCAGTCCAACGAATTGGCGGTGGGAAACTCCGTCACCCCTTTGCCCAACGATGCTTTCGCCATCACTGTTAACCCGGCTGCGGCCTTGCAGCAGATGATGATTATGAAGGACCCCATCATCGGCGAAAAGATACTCAAGGGTGAGATCCCGGGCCGTGTGATGGTCTGGAGTCCCGGCACAGGATGGCAGGAGGTCCCCGGCAGCGAAATGGCGGGCAACCACGGCATTGAGGCATCAGCGGATGGAAAGTGGCTGTATGTGACTGCCTTGTTCGAGCGGGGAATCTATCGTTTGTCGTTGGGACGAGTGCGCGTGGACCGCGTCGTGATCAAGACCACTTTCCATCCAGAGAACATCAGATGGGGCGACGATGGATTCCTTTACGTAGCCGGCCAAACAGTCACCAGCGGAGGAGTATTCAGCGTGGGAATCGCTTGCCGTCCTCTCGCGTCCTGCCCTTTCCCTTTTAAGATTCTCAGGATCGACCCGCGGACGCTACATAGCGAGGAACTGGTGGATGAGCCCGGTGGGCCATTGTTCGGCTTAGCCACCGGCGTTGCAAAGGTCGGCAATGAGTTGTGGGCGAGCAGCGTCCGGGGCACGCGAATCGCTGTTTTTCCCTTGAAAGAGACTGCTACCGCACCCCGAACGGAACGCAACATGGGAGATTCAGATGATTGAACCAAGAATACTGCGACCTCTCGCCGGATCAGTGCTGTTGGCCGGCGGTCTTGCTGCGACCGCAGGCGCCGCCCTAACACCATCCGAACCCCGCCTCGAGGTACAGCAGCGCTGGGATGTCGCCGGCAATGCCAGTGGCAACGACGGCTGGTGGGACTATCTCACATTGGACGCATCGGGTCAGCGGCTCTTCGTGAGTCGCTCCTCACGAGTGGAGGTCATTGATACGACATCGGGATCGGTGATTGGCTCCATCCAAAATACGCACGGGGTCCATGGCATCGCACTCGCCCCAGATCTCAAGCGCGGCTTCACGAGCAACGGACAGGCCGATTCGCTGACCGTGTTCGATTTGCAGACGCTAGCGGTCATCCAGGAGGTGAAGATCGCCGGGCACCATCCGGACGCGATCCTATACGAGCCCAGCAGCAAGCATGTGTTTGCATTCAACGGTAAGAGCAAGGACGTCACGATCCTTGATGCCTCCAAATTGTCGGTGATCAGCACCCTCCCCGTACCGGATAAGCCAGAATTTGCGGTAGACGACGGCGCCGGCCGGATCTACGTCAACATCGAAAGCGATCCAGGCCAAATGGTCGTGATCAACAGCCGCAAATTGACGGCGGAAGCGAATTGGCCGTTACCGGGATGTGCCAGCCCAAGCGGGCTGGCGATCGACCGGGCGAATCACCGGCTATTTTCCGTTTGCGACGGGAAAGTCATGGCGATTACCGATGCGCGGACGGGGAGACAGGTGGCTCGAGTGCCGATTGGAGATTGGCCCGACGCCGCTGCCTATGATTCGAAACGCCACCTCGTCTTCAGTTCCAACGGCGATGGCAGTTTGACTGTGGTGCGGCAACTGTCTGCGGATCGATATGAGGTCGCCGCGACCGTGCCGACACAGTACGGCGCGCGCACGATGGCGTTGGATCCCGCGAGCGGCGAGATCTACTTGGTGACAGCCGAATTTGGGCCAGCGCCCGCCCCGACGCCTGAGCATCCCCATCCTCGCGCGGCACCCTTGGCGGGCTCCTTCTTTTTGATCGTGGTCGGCAGGGGGAATCGACCGCAGCAGCGCAGCACTGGGTTGATGCCATGAACTACAGTCCTCACGCTGAATTTGCCGCGTTGTATAAGAACTATACCTCAGCTCCCGACAGCATCGCCAAACACCTGACTCGCCGCATGGTTCAGTTGACCGAGTCCGATCCACTGCTGGTTGTTACAGGGCAGGATGTTGTACTGTTTCCGGGTGCCGGGCGACAGCCTGTCGTGGAGAGCTTTCGTCATTCGACGCGAGGATTTGTCGAGTTGACGAGCGTCTCTCATCTGGGGCCGGCCGTGGCGTCGCTAATTCAACTACGGGAGTTGGGCGACCCCGTTTGGCGGTCGGACGCGCAGCGGTTAATTGACCAAATTGACCGAACACGACACATCAACACAGCGGAAATTTGGAAAAGTGACATCGCCGTTCCGGCGCTCGCCGGCTACGAGACAAAAATTGCCGATATGGTCGATTATAGCTGTGCAGTCACGCGGGCGTTTCTCATCGATGGGCTGGCCGATGAATTACGCATGACCTTTGACTACTTGCGCGACAACTACCTCGATCCCGTAAGGTCCGCCACGGTTCCGATCCCCATCAACGACATGATGGTGGCAACCTTTGCGTTGGCCTTCCTCGATATCGCTCACCGAATGATTCATTGGCTACGCGCGCAAGAACTCGATTGGGAGCGGTTGATGGTCCTCCTCACCGGCCGCACGGGTCGAGCGACGGCAGGCCTTTCCTGGGCGACCAATAACATGTGTCACATCATGTGGAAAGTGTCCGGGCAGCGTCTTTCCCCGGAACACGTGTATGTTGCGCCGCTAGCCCCATCGTTTGTTTTGGCGGATATACGCGATGTCGAGCATTTGCGAACTCTCAACGGTGAATACCGTGATCTCTGGTGCAGCACACGTGCCACTACCGAGCTGGCGCGTCTGATGTTCAAAGGCTATCCGGCTTTCGATGTCACCGTTCTGCGGCCGCCACCGGTTGCGGCGGAGATGCTGATGATTGTCAGGGAAATGCCTGAGCTGCGCTCGCCGGACGACCGCCTCGGGGCGATTGCGCGACTTCGGGTGACGATGGAGGATCCCACGCAGCTATTGGTCAATGCCGTCACGTATATTGTGGATCGGCTCTGCGATTGCGATAACCGCCCGGCGGAGGTATTCATTCCCGGATTTACCAGCGTCCAGTATCCGCCTCGTCAAGGTATCAGTTGAGGCGCCGAGTCCAAACACAGTCGATGCGGGCCAATTCTGCGCGACCTACGAATCCCCACGCTTGTGGTGCCGGCGACGCTGATGTAATTACCCCTCCGGTCGACGCCGAGGAAATCCATCGGGCGATTCCGGGTTCCCAGTTGCACGTTTTCTCAAAGTGCGGGCATCTTCCTGGTCATTCGACCCGTCTTTGCTTTCGCAGTGGCGGACAGAACCGTATCGACAGGATCACCAGGTATTTTTAGAGTCATAGATGCAATACGAGTTGCTTCCCGGGTCTGAATTCCCAAGCTGCGTAAGTACATGGCCAGCGTGACCTGCGTGTAATTCGCCGGCACGTGTTTCTTGCCTAAAATGGTCCTCACCACCATGGCGACCATCCCCAGACCAATATCATGCGCGGCCTGTATCGACTCAATCTTAAATCGTCCACTCGAAACACCCTCTCTGAACATGGCCACGGCGTGTCGGCGCATTTCCTCATTAAGGGGCCCGCCGGCAATGGGAATCATGCGAACCAAGATGGCGCCTCGGACAGGGTCCCCAGCGGCCATACCAATAAAGCACCGTACTGACGCCGCTACGCGCTCAGCAGGATCCGTCAGGTCCGACAAGACCGGCAGGATTAGCGCGTTGATCTCCCTTGCCAGTTCGTCAGCAACGGCAGCCAGAATCTCTTCTCGAGTCTGAAAGTAGTTATAAAAGGTTCCTCGTGACACGCCGCTGGCCGCGATGAAGTCAGCGACGACGGGTGCGTCAAAACCCTTCTGGGCAAAGACGTGGAACGCCGCGGTCACGAGTTCTTTCCGTGTTCGCGCGCGCTTCGCCCTGCCGATCTGAGCGCGCCGGGCATGAGGCTTCGACCCTTTTGTTGTTGCTCCAAAAGTCATAATCGGCGCGCATCCTACTGAAAAGTCGAGGCTAATTGGCGTGGAGTGCGAATCGCAGCTAAGGATAACGCAACTGCGCCCGTTATGCGCTGATCGGCAACATTATACCAATGCAAACTCCGCATTGACACGTATGTCAATTTGACACATCATCCGATCGATGCCCCTGTCGGTCGCCCGACGGCGAAGTCAACGAACCATCGCGCCTCACCCAAGGCGTGGTAGCCGGGGGAGAATGGGTATTCACACCAAGCTCGAAGCCACGATGGACGAACTCCCCGGAATTCATAATCTTTCGCTTCGCACCTGGGTAAACGGCGAACTTCGCCAAGACGGGAGCACCAACGAACTGGTTTATCGCTTCAGTGAAATGATCGAGGAGTTGACGACAGTCTTCACTTTAGAGCCCGGCGATGTGCTTGCCACGGGGACTCCCGCGGGAGTGGGAGGCGCCCGCCAGCCTCCCGTTTATCTTAAAGTTGGGGATGTGGTGAAGGTCGAGATAGAAGCCATTGGGCACATCCAGAATCGCGTCGTCGCGGGGCCATGATAGGAGACATCGATGCATAGCGAGTCGCGCAACTTATCCGAAATCCGGGCGGCCAAGTCGCTTATGCCGGCGAAGCTTTCGCATGTGGTGCTTCGCACCGCGAAGCTTAAACCGATGCGACAGTGGTATCTCACTACGCTGAATGGACATGTTCAATACGAAAACCCCAACGTTTGCTTCCTCACTTACGATGAGGAGCATCATCGGATCGGGATCGTGCAAATACCCGGTGTTACGGACGAGACCTGCGCTGGCCCCGGTCTCGAGCACATTTCTTTTGCTTACAACGATCTAGGCGAGCTGCTGGCCAATTATCAACGCCTCAAGGCCCTCGGCGTCGAGCCGTACTGGACCATCAATCACGGGCCGACGATTTCCCTGTACTACCGCGATCCCGACAGGAATCGCATCGAGCTCCAATACGATGTCTTCTCGACCGCCGACGGCGCAAATCGCTTCATCGCGGAGAACTACGGCGAGAATTTCATGGGTATCGTTTTCGAGCCAGAGGACATGATTCAGAAATACGAAGCGGGAGTGAGTATTGACGAGATCGTCAAAAGGCCAAAACTCCCTCATGGTAAAACGCCTTGGGATATGCATCGACCCTGATTGGGGGTTGAACACCTGGACCGGTGTCGGTGCAGTAGATCATGTCGTCGTCGCCGATATGCAGCCCGTGCGGCTGATTGAATACGTCGTCCCCCCAAGAGCACAGGAACCTTCCGTCGCGATCAAAGACTATCAGCGGATGAGTACCGCGATGGAACACATACACCCGATCAGTGCGGTCTACCGCGACGGCTGCGACATCGCCCAGTGTCCAGCCATCCGGCAGTTCGCCCCAATCGTGGGCGACCTCATAGACGAATTCGCCTTCCCCAAGCCTGGTCGTCACCGTTCGTCTCCGGATTCGTGCCCTCGCGCCGCACTCTATCGGCAATGCCTCGTATCAGCGCTAACACTTGAGCATGATATCGAGCACGTTATTGGGGTTTTAACTGCTGCATTAGGCCGAACATGTCGGCGCTACCCCAGTGTTCGACATATTTGCCGTCGCGCAGCTTGATGATATCTATTACGGCAAGGTTGATCGCCTTACCAGTGCCGGGCATGCCAAGAAATGCCCCTTTATGTGTCCCTTGGTAACTCTTTCGAGTAACGACCGTATCGCCTTCGGCAAACTGATCATGGATGATCACCTTGACGTCGGGAAACGCGGGGCGGAACACTTGGGTGATAAAGAAGTACGCAGCTCTGGGATTTGGCACCGCGTCATGCCCACTATGATCAATAAAATTTGGTGAAACCAATTCGTCGTAAACGGAAAGATTGCCATCTTCAATAAATTCTTTATTGAATTTGCGAACTATGGCTTTGTTTGTATCCTGCAGGCTAGACACTTTTAGCACCCTCTTCTCAATTTAAAATAGAAAGCCCAGCTCCAAGGTGAAAATCGGCGCTGGGTGAATGAATGGAGTTACGCCTCAACAGCAGTCCTTACCTCTCGCCCTCCCCTCCCCTATTATTCTGGTGGACGTGTGCGGATCATCTTCGTGTATTGTGCACAAACGGGGACGGTGTAGATCGACAAAACTGCACAACTGTTTCCTACTTCTTTGGGTGGACGATTGGATAATTGACCGTCCGGTCGGACGTGTATAATTTCAGCCGGCTTTGATGTCAAATCATAGTGCCAACAAAGAAATGGATAGGGTGGCGCGCTGCGAGCTTTCCAGGCTTCGGCGATGCCGCTTGATACAGAGCAATCAAACGGACTCCGCGTGAATATCAGAGGACTTGAACAATGGAAAATACCAGCTGCGCAAACGCCACTTCGGCGTCCGATGCAGAGCATGGCGAGGTGATCGGTGTCGGCTATTTCCGCATTCCGGCGCCGCAGATCGAACCGCTGCTCGATTTCTATGGGAAGACATTCGGAATGAAGCAGATTGGTTGCATCCTGGAGCATGCGGTCATTCTGAATGTCGGCTGCACGCGCGAAGAGGCGACAGCCAACAAGAATGTCCGAGTGATTCTCGACAATCGACTTGCGCCTGTCGAACAAAATCCTGTTGCCTTCATCGTTCGCAACATCGGTCGCGTCGTGGAACGCGCAAAGGACAACGGAGCCACCATCACCATGGAACCCTTGGTGGCGCGTAACGGCAACGTCGTCGCGAAGTTTCTCGATCCTTCAGGCAACCGCATCGAGTTGATTGAAGAAGGATCGGATAAGGACGAGAATTTGTATCTCATTGGCAAAGGTTAGCCCCGCGGGAGGCGTTTGCGGCGGCGAGGGTGTGAGTACTCATCTGGAATTCCTTGGATCGGTGGGTGGATCAACTTCTGATGCGCAACTCTTATGCGACGTCCCCAGGAACCCAGTCACCGCTCCGTATGCGGCGTCCCCTCCGGAACCCAGTCATATGGCACGGCTTGGATTCGGTAGGCATAGTTCGATGTCGGCAGCGGATGGCCGGGCAGAGGCGGCATCGGCGCCGGGCCGATGACAGGAGAAATGTATTCCCAGACGATCGCGCCTTCGGGCGTGAGCTGGAAGAACCGGCCGTTGATGCCCTCGTCGATCAGAGTGTTGCCGTTGGGCAGCCGCTCCGCCGAGCTGATGAATGGGCTGTAGAACTGCCAGTCGGCCTGGCCCGAGGCGCGCGCCGAATACTCCCAGACGATGCTCTTCTTTACAGGGTCGATCTCGATAATCCGCGAGCCGCCGACCACCTGCATCGGCACTGGTGGAAAGCCAGCCTCGCCCTGATTGTCGAAGATCAGAATATCGCCAGCGCCGGGCCGGCCCTCGGGGATCATATAAACGTCGTGCTCGCCACTGATCTGATCGAGCGGTCGCGGGACGATTTTAGGGGCGAACGGGTCTGTCGCCGGATAGTCGGGGCCGATGCGCCAGACGACATGGCCGGTGGCGTGGTCGATGACCACGGCGACGTTGCCGTTGCGCGAGTTGATTAGGATGTTGCCGGGCGCGAAGCGCTTGTCGCCGCCCTCGGCCCAGCGATTGGGGCCGAGGACGAACATGCTATTGGTGTGGAAGTAGTCTGGCTCTTTCGATTGATGGATCAGCGCTAGTTCGGCCGGCGTGAAGCCGAACTCGTTTAGATGGTCACCCAGCACCCATTTCCACACGATCGTTCCTTTGGGGTTCACCTCATAGATGGCATCGTCAAGCATCTGGCGCGGGCCGAAGTCGGGGATGACCCGACCGATGTTGACCAACACCGCAGTGTCGCCGTTGGGCAGGCGCTGCCAGTCGTGATGTTGCCGCGCAGCGCCGCCCGGCGCCTGCGCGCCCCATTCCCACAGCACCTTGTCGTTCCAGTCGACTACGCCGATGGTTCTGTTGCGAAGGGCCGCCGGCAGTCCGGGCATGAGACCGGTGCCCGCAAGATTCGCGGGCAGGGCGGCCAGATGGAGCCCAACCTCGCCCTTGACGCCGCCTGTGAGCGCGGGGTCGAGCAAGCGGCTGGGGACGCCGGTATGGGGCCACCGGTGGACCTCGGTACCCACCATATCGATTAGGTGCGTGACCTCATCGGCGCCGGCATATAGTACATAGCAAGGATAGGCGCGCGCCTTGTCGTAGACGGTCACGCCGGTCTGGACAACGCTCGGCTCGGCCTCGGCCGCGCAAGTCGCCATGACGGCCAGCGCGACGGTCAGCACCACATCGGCCGTGATCTTCATCGAGCATTCTCGCTTGAATCGACGTCATTCACGGTCATATGTGATAGACGAGGAGTTTGTTCTCTAGGCCAATGTCACCGAGCCAAATCTCGTTCTCTCCCGTCTGCAGCGTGGCCGAGACGATACAATCACTCACATTTGCCTCGAGCAGCACCTTCGCCTTCATTGTGATTGGGTCAACCTTTGTCGCGCGGAACACGCCGCCAAGCTTCCCGGCGTGAACGCTCTGCATTAGGGTGCTCAAATCGGCCACGTGACCGGCGACGAGCAGTTGCCGGTCCGGCGTCCAGGTTATGTTGTCGACGAGCGTGCCAACATCGATCGTCCTGCGATCCCCATGAGGGTTACTACGGGAGATGCGGTGAAGCTGCTTTGTCGCCGTAGAGCATATGAAATAGTATTTGCCCTGCGACGAGATCGCGATCCCGTTGGGTGCATTCACGTCTGTGCCTTCGACCACGCTCCAACCTTGCTTGCGGTCATGCCATTCAAGCACCTGACCAGATGATTT
>WNFR01000283.1_pt1 | contig 51117 bp, 36 predicted proteins | sample 5400221 | NCBI WGS metagenome assembly WNFR01 (sample SAMN13153357, study PRJNA577476) | soil metagenome | isolation source: 40 cm soil under Madrone tree | place: USA:California | collected 2016-06-14 | reverse complement strand
CTCGAGCCGTGCGATTTTTTCTGCGGTATGCTCTTCTGCCACATCGACAAATTAATCGCTTTACGAATGCAGACAACTAAATTCTTGAGAAAAAGTGTCTAGACGCTAAACAAATACGTCTGTACTTTGTGCCAGACTTAGCACGAAATCGGACTTGACTGTGAACTGCGCCTTATCAAGCTCTTGGCTACAGGCTTCCATGACATCTGCATCTAGATGCACAAATAGCACCCGGAGTGGGCGACGCCGGTGCGACGGTGAGCTCTTGGAGCGAGCTTCTCCGCGGTTTGACTGCCTTTCTGTATGCGTAATATCCAATCTGGATAACATTTGGGGAATCCACAATCTGGGCTGGGTTAATGTCAGTGAAATTCGCACACTTGAACCCTTTCACGTTTAGACTACATGGCCACGGAATACGCGATCTGTTCCCTTTTGAACAGTTGCGTTTTCGCGCGTATTCCAGTCCTAAAGCAAAGCTACTACTTCTCGAAGCAATCACGAAAGCCATCCACTCTGTTCAAAACGTGACAGCCCGGGCCTTCATTTGCACCGATAATCGCATCGGCTCGCCGAACCGGCGTTAGGAGAATCGCGATGATGAATTGTCCGCGGTGCACGAGTGTGCGAATCCATCAGTCGAAGCGAAGGGGAATCACAGAAACCATGATCCTAACCTTACTCTGCGTCCGGCCGTTTCGCTGCGAGCGCTGCGATTTGCGATTCTTTCGTTTTTCACTTACCGCCAAGCCTAACTCGCCGCGGCAGGCGGCGACGTATTGATCTGGCCGGAGGTGGCTTCGGGCCCGAGATTCGCGGCACGCATGGCAAGCCGGCAAACTCTACATCTGAAGCTTGGGAAGCTAGGAAAAATCTGAAAGCGCTTGAGTTGGCAATACTCAGCAATTTAAAAGATCGCCTTGACTGGAAAATGAATGGAAAATGAACCTTCGGAAGGCTTGCCCTCGTGGATCATGAGGTTCTCGCTTCCTTCTGGCTTGCCGACTGTGACCTCGGCGGCGTTCGTTGCAAAATATTCAAATAGCCCTGCGCCAGGTCTGGGGACCGTCGTCCGCTCGACCGGAACCGCTGACGTTGCCATCAACCCGCTACTTGGAATTTGGTATTTGGCTTTTAAGGTTTGATGGGGGCGGGTCTGTCGCATCCTTGGATTTAAGTTTTGCGCTAACTTCCGCTGGTAGCTGTTCTGCCTTGGCCAGCAGTGCGCTCACCTGCCAAATCTGAGTTTCCGATAGGGAGTCCTTAAAGCCCGGCATTCCGGAAAGCCGGATGCCGTTCTGCACCTTCCAGAACGATTCCCCAACCGGATCATCGATGACCATGTCATCTTTATCGAGCAGTTGGGGCGCGCGCGGAAACATTCCTTTCGCGGCATTCGGCTTAGGCTGATTCGGCAGGCCATGGCAGAAAGCACAATTATTCTGATAGATGCTGGCTCCCGCCTCCAGGTCCCCGGTGCTAAATGTGGAAAGATCGCGTTTCGGCTGTTCGGCGAGGATCCTAGATTTTCTCCCCATCTTGGCAAAAAAAGCTTCCATGGGCATCGACGGATCCGCTGTGGCTACAGGTGCATGGCCAGTTGCCACGTACAAATACAATGCCGCGGGAAGAATCAATAATCCAACGAGCACCCCGAGCAAAAATCTTACTGTGGAATTCAAGGCCACTTTCCTCCTAAATTTCTGGTTCAGCAATCTGAACAAACAAGCGCCCGGTCACGGAACAATTCACGGAACCAGGTCATAGACCTCTAATGCCAGCTGCGCGTCGGGTTTGCCTTTTCCGGAGACCGCCACATAAAGGCGGTTCAGTTCCGGCACAAAAATCGAGGTTTTGGCTCGAAAACCGGTGGGCACATCCGCCACATGTTTGTAGTGATCGGCGTCGGCTTGTTCGAATACCGTGGTAGTCTCCGTCCCCGTGGCATAAATACGTTTGTGCGCCGCGTCAAACCACATATCATCGTTCAAGCCGGAAATCGAGAACGATGCCACCGCCCTTCCGTCTACCGCGTTCAGAATCTCAAGCTTGGGAGGCTTACGCCCGGTAATGAATAAACGCTGATTGGGCTCATCTAGAACCAGAGAATTTATTGTTTGCGTCTCCGGCACTGGCCAAGTGTTCACCACTTTGCGGCTCTGCAGATCTACAGCGCCCACCTGGTTCACTCCGGTCAGATTCACATAAAGCTTCTTCCCGTCGTGATCGATGGCCATGCCTTCGGAGTGGTTCCCGGGCAGCGTGATGTCGCCGACGTGTGTGAAAGTTTTTGTGTCGATGATGTTGAGCACGTGCGTCTTCACGTTGGCGTCATCACTGCCGCTTTCAACGTAATAGTAATGATCGACAGGGTTGTATATTGCGCCATCAACTCCGCTGGGCAACTTAATCGTGTTTAGAATTTTGTAATTCTTTCCGTCCACCAATTCAACCATCCCGAAGTCGTCCCCATCGGTAACAATGAGCTGGTTCACGTCGGGCAGAAACAGCGCTGCATGGGGCTGACCAAACCCCGTGATGCTGTGAACGCGATTGCCGTCCAGATCAAATACTTCCACGGTCTTGTGGTCTTCGGCCGTTAGGAACAAACGTTTACCCCTTAAATCAATCGCGAAATGATCGAAGTCGCCAGTGAATCCTGGCAAACGCGTGGTCTTAATCAGCTTCAAGGGCTGCCTTTCTTGCGCGTTCGCGGTAAGAGTGAGAAACACAATGAGCAACAAAACAACGGTCGAATTTCTTTTCATTTTAAAGCTCCAAGGAAAATCGCCAGGCCCAAGCGACCGCTAGGAAGAAGTCAGCGACATATCCGATCAAGGAATAGCACACCCATTACGCTTTTCACTGACCAGCGGCTTTTGATAACGCACTAGATCCAACGCGCGAATTCTATTTGGTGGACGTCAGTAGTCAAATGAATATTTGTTTAGGTCTAGGTCGACGCGCAACCATTTTTCTTCCGTGAACCGGCGGAGCAGCCACGCACGTCAGAACATTCGCTGTTTGCTACCGTTGCATTTTGCTGTTCAAGCACATCACCTTTTTCGAGCGGGAAGTGGCGCGACTCTGAAACACTTACCGCCTCGCACCAGCGATCTGCACCTGGACTAGAAGATGATCTTGATAGCAAACTGGATTTCTCTTGCCGTGGTGCTTGTTCTGGTCAGTAAGCCCGCTACACCGGTGGGTGCACCAGTTGCATCAAAGATATCCGTATTGTCGGGAGTTACTGGCGGCGCAAAATTAGCATGATTGAACACGTTGAACATTTCGGCGCGGAATTGCACGTTGAAATTCTCAGAAATTTTTCGAATGTAATTGTTCTTAAATACCGAGAAATCAATTTCTGTCGTGCCAGGTCCAATAGCAATATTCCGGCCGGAGTTGCCCTTTAGGTTGAAGCAACGAAGATCCCCAGGAGCAAGGGCTGCGCCGAGAGTTGGCGGTGCTGGGTCGCAATTAGCATCAAAAAACGCCTGGTCAGGGGCCACCGGTACGCTGAAACACTGTGTTTTGACGTAAGCGTTGGGATTTCCTGCATTGGTTACCGTCTGACATCCTGAACCGCGCAGCCGGTTGGGATATGCCCAATCATCTGAACTGAGGGTGCCGTTGGGGTCACCACCTGTGCCAAAAGTTGGAGTGAACGGTACTCCAGTACTCGCCGTGAATATCAGGCCAAGCTGCCAACCTTCAGTCAAAAAGCGTGCGGGGCCGGAGATGGACTTTGGCGAAGGAATCTCCCAAAGACCGTTGATAACTAGGGTGCGCGCAACGTTGAAATCCGACAAGCCGCGGCTAGCTTTCGGATTGAAGAAAAAGCTCGGACTTGCGATAGAGTTACCGAACGCATCTCCCGCTACGGTGGCAGAGCTTGTGTCGATACTACGACCCCACGTAAACGTGCCCTGTACCTGGAACCCGTGACTCATGCGTTTCGCAAGTTGAAACTCCAGCGCGTTGTAGTAGGACTGACCTTCATAGAACATCCCTCGCATCGAGCCATAATTCTCGTTGATTCGCGACGGCGGAGCGCAGGAGGCATCTTCGAGGCCATTCGGATCGGTCTGATTGCATATTGGCGAAAAGGCGTTACCGAAGACATCCACTTTTGGAAAGAGATATCCCGCAGAAGTGAGCGTCGGAATCACAATGTCAGCATCATCAGGCCGGTACGGTTGATGTATTCCTCGCGAACCTACGTACGCGATCAGCGATGTCAGACTGGGCGTGAGTTGGTACTGTAAATTCAGGTTGTACTGCATGACGTAGTTACGCTTGGGCTTGGGATCGATATAGGTAGCGCGCAGCTTATTCGCAGGCAGATTCGCGAGATCAAGATTATCGAAGAATGGCCCACGCGTCGGATCTTTAGGTTGAGGGTTATTGATGGAAGTGTATTGGAAAAAGGGCGCGGCCAGCGTCGTCAGAAGAGTGTATTGGTAGGGTAGCGGCAGAACATCAAACATACCGAAGCCGCCGCGAAGCGCCATTTTCCCGTTGCCGCGGGGATCCCAGGCAAAGCCCACACGCGGTTCGAAGTTCCTCTTTGTGGGATTGCTGAAGAAAGGATCGCCCAAGTGAGGCGTAGCGTCGGAAAGATTTCTGAGCACCGCAAGCTTTCCGGCGGTTTCCGTGGGAACGGTTGTCATCTCATAACGCAGCCCAAGATTCAAAGTAAGGTTCGGTTTCCAGCGCCAGTCGTCTTGTATATAACCGCCAACGAGAGTTTGGCGAAGGTTACGCGGAGAAAGAGTACTGGCAATTCCTCCCTGAAACCGGCCGGGCTGATTTGCGTAGAAAGCCTGCAAATTGTTGAACTTAAAAATTCCATTCGGATCGGATAAAGCTTTGATTTCCAGCTCCATGCGCTCCACAGCCAATCCAAACTTAATTGTATGGGTTCCCTTGTTGACAAAAGCATCGTCATAAATCTGAAAAGTATTCCAATGATAGAAATAGGCTGACTCGCCACCGACTCCGCCCAGGAAAGGAGTTACCGCACCGATGAATACCTGGGGTGCCGTCCTACCTGGAAAGGTGCCCAGCGACGTATCGGCAGCTTCCGGTACCAGAGCTTTGGCTCCTTGATTGTTATCAACGTTTTCGTAGTTGTAGCCGAAGCGCACGCTGTTCGCGAAGGTAGGTTTGAAAATGTGTGTTTCTTCCAACGCCGCAATCTGCCTCGAAGATTTGGTTGTCAATTGCACGTCGTTGACTCCGTCTGGCGAGGTGTAGGGAGTCTTATCGAAAAGGTAAGTACCGGACAGACTATCTTTTTCTGAGAATTTATGATCGAGGCGGGTGGTATAAAAATTCTCGCTGACCACCTGCCGGCCGGCAAAGCTGTACTCGGCGATGTCCGGATTGTCAGTGACCGGACCATTTGGCAAATGATAGAAAGCCAGGAATTGCTGGGCTTTGGGATCTATGACTACGGTAATCGGATTTCCCTGTGAATCATGAATCATCCCGTTGCGCGCATCCAGCGACGGAACGGTGGTGACTGCGGTTATGCCTTTGGCCTGGCGAATGCCCTCGTAGTCGAAGAAGAAAAATGTCCGCTGTGGAATGATTGGCCCACCGATGGATCCACCAAATTGGTTGCGCTTGAAAGACGGGATTTGCGGGCCGTCGAAGAAATTCCTGGCGTCCAGCGCGCTGTTGCGGAGGAATTCGTAAGCGCTGCCGTGAAAAGCACCCGTGCCCGAGCGGGTGATGGCGTTAATGACGCCGCCTGAGGTCTTGCCATATTCCGCCGAGTAATTGCTGGTGAGGACTGAGAATTCCTGAATGGCGTCAACTCCGAGGCTCCCCCCCAGGACGCTGCCTGGCGCTCCGTTGGCGTAATCATTCAAACTGATTCCGTCCAAGCGGTAGTTGTTCTGCTGCGGCCGGGCCCCGGAAATAGTCAATTGTTGACCAAAGCCACGATTGCCGCGGTCCGCGCCCGACGAAAAACTTGGCTGGGTTTGAATGGTATCGACGCCCGGTTGCAAAGCGGCGAGATCGGTCCAGCTACGACCATTCAAGGGAAGCTCCCGAACCGTGGTGGCCTGGACGGTGGCGCTGATGTCGGAACTCGCCAATTGCAACGCCGGGGCTTCGGCAGTGACTTCCACCCGATGAGTCACTGTTCCGACTTGCAGCGTCAGGTTGAATTCCTGTTGCGCTCCAACATTAATCTTGATTCCAGTTTTAATTTCTGTGTTGAATCCGCTGGCCGAGATAGTGACCTGATATTCAGCGGGCAGAAGATTCGCGGCGATATAGAAACCATCTTTATTAGTGGTAACCGTGCGCTCAATTCCCGTCGCCAAATCCTTGATCACGATTTGAGCATTCGGAATTTCAGCTCCGCTTCGATCGGTGATGGTGCCTGTTAACGTACCTCCCGCAACTTGGGCGAGCGATGGAGGCGCATTGCTGGACAGCACAGTTAACGCTACAGCTGCCAAATACACAAATAAGGTCGGACCAATTCGAGGAATCATGGATACCCCCCTAGTTGCGTGGCAGGCTAATGTAATCTCAGCTTCCATGCCTTAATGGGGGATTAATAAAAATTTAGATGTAGGGATACAATTTTTTAAATCAGACCGGTTCCGTAACAGGCACAGCACTAGAAGGTAAAATCACGACAAAGGTGGATCCGGTCCCGGGTGTGCTTTGGCATTCAATTGAGCCGCCCAAAACTTCAACGACAGCGCTGGCTATTGCTAAACCCAGTCCACCACTTTGATGCGGACCTCCGTTACTGGAGGAACCGGCGCGATAAAATCGCTCGAAAATAAAAGGCAAATCCTTGGTAGAAATGCCGATGCCCTGATCCTCGAAGTACGCTTTGATAACGCGATCGTCTTTTTCCAAGCGAACTTTGATCGATGTACCGCTGCTAGAATATTTGATAGCGTTGTCAAGAAATATCAAAAAGAGCTGACGCAAAAATGCCTCGTCTCCAAAGTAAGGAATATCCGGCATGAGTTCGCGAGAAAGGGAAATATTTTTGGTTTCTGCCCGCGATTTAACCAGTGCACACGCCTCTTCCAACACCTCGTCAAGATAAAGTGGTTCCCGACTCAGACGCAGCTGCCCTGCATCCGCGACCGATAGCGTGAACAATCCTTCGACAATGTGCGTGAGCTTCTTGAACTCTTCATCAAACTCGCAAAGGGTCTTACGATATTCTTCCGCGCTCCGGGCCTTTGACAGCAACAGTTGCGTCTCGCCGTGCAGGACTGAAAGCGGAGTGCGTAACTCGTGCGACGCATCAGTCACAAATTGCCGTAGCGGGCGAACGGATGAATCCACTCGCTCTAAAAGCTGATTGATGGTTTGCGCTAAAAGGCTGAGCTCGTCACGCCGAGAGGACACGGGCAAAGGAGTCCAAAATCCTTCCCGTTTGGTAACACGTTCGGCCATGAGCGCCGCGTGCCGCGTAAGCGTGGTGATGGGCGCGAGGCTTTTCCCAACGTAAAACGTGGAAATGCCCGCGGTCAACAACAGGCTGAGTGGGAATATGACCAGGGCGACACTGCCAAAATTTTCCAGGGTGCTGCCAAAACGTGAAGTTTTAATGGCCACTGCCAGAACCCGCGGCTCGTTGGCCTGTTGAAATGGAATCAACGCCATCCTTACGTGGCGTCCATCTTCCAGACCTCCTATCCCAAACGTCGGTTGTGAAATCCGGGGATCAATGCCCTTCAAATTGAGCGGACCAGCGAGATTTTTTGAGTGTTGCAGCACGGCACCTTCGGGATTGAGTAGCTCAAAAAACTCGTCCGGAATGTTGAGATTGTTTACGTCTTCTACGTTGGGTTCGGAAATCAGGTCCGCAATGATTGGGCCCGCGGTTTCTTGAAGTTGGCGGTTTAGTTGGACTCCCACTTCGCGATCCAGAAGGGCCCAGAATGCAAGATAGGAAACGGCGAGCAGCCCGGCGACAACGGAACAGAACAAGATAATCATGCGAAAGCGTAGAGTTTCCGCCTTCATCATTCCGGCATTCCCAGGCGATAGCCGACCCCTCGGACTGTGTGGATCAGCTTTGTTGCGCCATTCAAATCTATCTTCTGTCGCAGGCGATTTATATAAACTTCAACCAGGTTTGTTTCGCTGTCGAAATGATAATCCCAGACATGTTCGACAATCTCGCTGCGGGTTACCAGGTCAGGTGCACGCAGCAAGAAGAGTTCAAGTAACGCGAACTCCTTGGAAGTCAGGGGAATGATTTCTTTGCCGCGAGTGGCACGTCGGCGATGGCGGTCCAGCTCTAGGTCGGCATAACGCAGGCGGGCATTTCCCTTGTGAAATCCACGGCGAACCAGCGCTCGAACTCGCGCCAGAAACTCCGCCAGCACGAAAGGTTTTGTCAAATAATCATCTGCGCCAGCATCCAACCCTTCAACTCTCTGTTCCACTAGGGTTCGCGCGGTCAGCATCATGACCGGAGCCTCTACGCCACGCTGACGCAATTCTCGGCAGACCTCAATTCCAGTCATCCCCGGCAACCTGACATCGAGAAGAATCGCGTCGTAACTCACATCCCTGCCCAGCTCCAGGGCCTTCTCGCCGGTATCCGCCACGTCCACTGCATACGCATTTTCCCGGAGAGTGCGCGCAATGAAGCTAGCGACTTTTCGTTCGTCTTCGACTAATAAAATACGCATACAGCCTTGGCGGTTATTATATAGGGGAAGAGAGGGCTAACGAGATGGAGTTTGCACAAAATGGTCGCACAGCCGAAATTGTTATCGGACAAACGATTATATGGGCAATCTTCATTTGATGTCATTTCGCACCACTTGACCACCCTTCATCACAAAACCGATTCGCTCGAGTTCGGTTATATCCTTGAGCGGATCGCCCGATACCGCCACGATATCCGCAAATTTGCCTTTCTCGATGGACCCGATGCGGTCTTGCCAACTCATCATTTCGGCGGCCACGGTCGTTGCCGTTTGAATCGCCTGCGCGGGTGTCATGCCATATTTCACCAGATAGGCAAATTCTTGCGCTTGGCTTCCGTGTGGAAATGGCCCGACCCCACTTCCGAATGATATTTTTAGCCCTCGCGCAATCGCCAGACGTCCGCTTTTCTCCCGCATGGCTTCCAGACTGTATTTTCCGCCGGTAGACTTAGCGTCTTTCTCGGTATATTCGGAAAGCGAGTAATGATACGCGGTCAATTCCAGATATATTCCTTTCTTCTTAATCATGTCCGCCGCAGATTCGTCCAAGTCGATGGCGTGTTCGATGGTATCGACGCCGGCTTCAATGCAATTGCGCAAACCTTCGCCGCCAAATGCATGGCACGCAACCTTCTTATCGTGCCGGTGGGCCTCATCGACAATTGCTTCCACTTCCTCTTTCGTGAAGGTAGGGTCACTGAATAATTTGCCGTCGGGCTTAATCTCATATCCGGCCGTAGAGTGAAACTTAATCCAATCAGCTCCATAGTGAATCTGTTCACGCACAGCCTGGCGCGCGGCCCAAGGACCATCAACGGTCTGATAGTTTCGCGGCAGATTCACTTCAGGTGAACCCAGCATACCTTCCCCCGTGGCCGCCAGACCCATCGTGGAAACCTGCATCCTCGGTCCGGGAAAGACGCCCCGATTTATGATCTTTTTGATGTCCACATCGGCATAGCCCCCGCCATGACTCATCAAATCCCGCAGCGTTGTGAAGCCAGCGCGCAAATCTTTTTGTGCATTGGCCAGGGCAAGCATTGTGCGATATTCGCGAGTGTCGTTGATAGGACTCGCAAATGGCGCTCCTCCGGGTTTGATGCCGTCGAGTCCAAAACCAAATACGTGCGTATGTCCATCGATCAGCCCTGGTAACACCGTGGCCTTGCTAAGGTCAATCTCCTGGGCACCTTGCGGAACAGTTACGCTCTCCGCGGAGCCGACCGACTTGATTTTTTCGCCTTCGATCAGAATTACCTGGTTCTCCAACATTTTTCCGGATTTGCTATCGAATAAATGCCCAGCGCGAATCGCCACGATTGTATTTTGGGCATCTGCGGGGAATGTCGCCACCAGGAGTAGCGAGAATGTCGTCAGTCGCAATTTCCATGAATTCAATTGTGTTCTCCAGTCGCCAGTCTCGGCTTTTCCAAAAAGCTTTCCTTGCTCGCGAAAGCATGAGGCCCGGCGGCAGGTACGAGCCTGGCTCCCCTCGAGTGAGACAAATTTTACCGGACCTCGTACACCAGAACCTCGGAAGGGGTAGTGTCATGCTGCGGCACAGCAACAAAGTAGCGCTTCAATTCCGGCACGAGGCGAGCTGTCCGACCGGCCGGGCCTGAGGGGACCTTAGCGAGGAGCTTGTAATTATCGGGACTCTCTTCCCGGTACACGTCCACGAAGCTATCGGCCGCAGCATAAATTCGCTTGCTATCCTTGTCGAAAGCCAAGTCGTCGACGCCCTTCGCAATTGGCAGCGAGCTGAGTTCCTTACCGGAGGTGGTGTCGAATACGATCAGGTCGCCGCTGCGGCAGGCGACAAACAGGCGATGGTTGCCTTCATCGAGCGCCATAGCAACATTTGTTTTGCCCTTGGTAATAGGCCAGCTGGCAAGAATTTCACGCTTTTCTCGGTCGATTACATCCACGCGGCTCTTGGCTTTGTTGTTCACGTACATTTTGGGACTCGAGCTTTCGAGCGCCATGGCTTCAAGAGTTTCGCCGTCAATCTTCATGTCCGCCACTTTCTTGCCGCTGGTGGTGTCGACGACACTAAGCATCGAATAGGTTTCGTGCACGTCGCCGCCGCCATTGTCGATGTACAAATATTTCGTGGCCGGATCGTAACCGATCGAATCCGCATCTTCGAGGAGCTTGACGCTGGATTTTAAAGCGTATGTTTTGGAATCAAAAATCTTCAGATCGCCAGCGTCGCCGTCTGTCACATAGATTTGATTCAGATCTTCGCGATACAGGATGGCATGCGGCTTGCCGATACCTTTAATGGTGTGTAGCAGCTTGCCAGTTCTCAAATCGAAAACCAGAACCGCATGATTATCTTCAGGCGTGGCAAACAAACGGTTGCCCGAAAGATCCACCGCGAAGTGATCGAAACGTCCTTTGATTTCTTCCGGCAGCTTAATGGTCTGAACCAGCTTGAGGGGTGGGGTTTGCGACCTAGCGTTGCCAGCGAATAAAGACGCAGCTGCAATCACAATCAAGAACAGTCTTTTCATTTCTTCTCCTGTATTTGCAAAAGTCGATTGCTGCCCGGCAAGTTTCTCCGCTTAGCGATGTCGCTTCCAGAGTGGCAATGATCTGAAATTCATAATGAATTGAATTTGCATGTAACGGGCTCGGCAAGAATAAATCAACCACCGTTTTTTGGACTTAAACGAAGATTAATTTTCGTTTAAGTCTCCTTCTCTGTATGCGTTATGTTGTTGCAAATACGCCCCAATTTATCATTTCGATGCCGATTCTCCGGTTGCGTGCGGGAATCGTCGTTGACTGGAGAATTCTCGCGACGTAGCATCCGCCTCGTTACCGAAACTATTTTAGTCGCATAAATTCGGCAACGATGCGATAACCTCCGACGGAGCGACCGCGTTTACTTCAAGCAGCCCTAAACAAGCAAGAAAGAATGGAATTCTCTTTGACTGATCAAAGGCCTACGCGGGTTCGCTGGCAGATTCTCGCGATTCTTTCATTGATTATGGTCGTGACTGCTTTCGGCCGCTTGAATCTGGGCATCGCCGGGAAATCCATCCAAGAAGAATTTCATCTGTCTAGCCAGGCGATGGGCTGGATCTTCGGGGCGTTTGCGTTCGGCTATGCACTGTTTCAGGTACCGTCCGGGTGGGCCGCGGACCGTTTTGGTCCACGAAAGACTCTGACGCTGGCGATCCTGTGGTGGGCCACTCTCACCATGGCGATGAGTCTAGTCCCCTATTTCGCGTTGCGACTATCATTGAGTCTCGCCTGGACCTTCGGCGTGGTGAGATTTCTCACTGGACTCGGAGAGGCCGCCAGCTACCCGAACGCCAACAGAATGGTCGCCTTCTGGACGGCCAAGCGAGAACGCGGTATCGGGAGCAGCTTGCTGCTCGGCGGAGTCGGAGCAGGCGGCGTGATGGCCCCGGCATTATTTGCTACCAGCATGCAACGCTGGGGTTGGCAATCCTCTTTTTTTGTTTCCGGCATTCTTGCCATCATCGTTGCTGTGGTGTGGTTTACTTTCTCCAGCGACCGCCCGGAAGAGCATCCGAGAGTCAATTCGAGCGAGCTTGAAATTCTCAATGCGGATACGGGCGCTCGGAATAGCACTCCACGCACCTCCGTAAGAACGCCCTGGCGACAAATTCTTTCGAATCGGTCCGTTTGGGCGCTTCTGGTTAGTTACTTCTTCCATGGCTACACACCATTTATTTACTTCGCATGGTTTTTTATCTATCTAACGCGCGTGCGAGGTCTCACCGTCGCCAAGGGCGGGTTCTGGGGCACTACGCCTTTCATCGCCATGACACTTATGTCTCCGATCGGTGGTTGGTTATCGGACAGAGCAGTCGAACATTTCGGGACGCAGCGAGGCCGGCAGAGCACAGTGTGGATCGGAATGACCCTTTCCGCGGTGCTACTGTGGTTGGGAAGCCGCACCGTTAATAATGCAGGAGCGATTCTCTTATTGGCGGGTGCGGCTGGCTTCAGTAACTTTGCCGCGCCGAGTTGGTGGGCCGCCTGCATCGATCTTGCGCCAAACCATTCCGGCTCGCTTTCCGCTTTGATGAACACTTGCGCCAACAGCGCCGGCGGAATCGCCCCGATTCTCACCGCATACATAGCAACGAAGTTTGGCTGGACAAGAGCGTTGGATTTTGCCGCACTCATGAGCTTTACGGCCGGGCTCGCTTGGATTTTTGTTGATGCGAGTAACGGTGTGGAAAAGCCCGCTAAAAATTACCTGGCGGCGACCCAAGCACTCTTCATTTCTGACGCCATCAAGGAGCAGAGACTTTGAAAAGCATGACCACAGTATTTCGAGAGATGTTGGAATTGCCAGGCATCATTCACGCGCCGATCGCTTACGACCCTCTCAGCGCGAAAATCGCGGAGAAAGTCGGGTTTCGTGCCTTGGATATCGGCGGTTACGCGCTTGGGGCGAGTTCGTGCGTTCCTGAGCCACTTTTGAGTCTCGAAGAAGTCGCCATGGCCACGCGGCGAATGACGGCTGCTGTGAGCATTCCGGTGATGGTCGATGGAGGCGCGGGCTATGGAGATGCAGTTCACGTCATGCGAACTGTGCAACTTTTGGAGCAAGCCGGAGCCGCTGCGATACACATCGAAGACCAAGTCTTCCCAAAACGCGTTCACTACCACAAGGGCCAGGAGCACGTAGTTCCCGCCGACGAAATGTGCGAAAAAATTCGCTATGCAGCGAAAAGCCGGCGTGACTCAGCTTTCGTGATTGCCGCGCGCACCGATGCCATGCGCACGGACGGATTTGCGGAGGGCATCCGTCGCGGCAATCTTTACGCGGAGGCCGGAGCCGACATGATCATGATCTTTCCTAACAACGCGGACGAAGCTCGCCAGGCGCCGCGCGAGGTACGCACGCCGCTGATTTACGTCAACAGCGAGGGCAACCGGCTCGGACGACCTATTTTCGGAATCCAGGAGCTTGAAGATATGGGCTACAAAATGGTGAACGACGCCATCAGCGCCATCACCGTCATGTTCAAGTCAGTGAAAGAACTGTTGGTGCGACTGAAAGAAACCGGCCACACCGGAATGGATCAGGAAGTGTTTAGGAAAGTTCGCAAGGAAATAGAGGACACCATTGGTCTGGAAGAGTATTACCGGATTGAGGAGAAAACCGTTGAGAACCAAAAATAATTTTATCGCTGAGAGCCAGAACAATTCTTATGTACACAAATTGGGCAGCTTGACGTACGTGTTCAGCGGAAAAATGATTCTCGGCTTCGGATTTCTAATGCTCATATTGCTTGTCGGAAGAGCGTCTGTGAGAAGTGGCGTTTTCGCCGCCGCGACGCCCAGGCAAGTTAAGCATGTTTTGCTAATCAGCGTGGATGGATTGCATGCCTTGGATCTCGCCAACTTCATAAAATTGAATCCGCAGTCGAACCTGGCCCAGTTGAGCGCGCACGGTGTCACCTATACGCAGGCCTCAACTTCCAAACCCTCCGATTCTTTTCCGGGGTTGATGTCCATCGTCACGGGAGGGTCTCCCATTTCGACCGGGCTTTGGTATGAAGGCGCTTACGCGCGCGACCTTTCCCCGGCTGGGTCCGACTGCCAAACAACCGGCACGGAAATCGTCTGGGACAGCGGAATCGACCGCGACAAGAAATTAGTTGACGGTGGCGGCATCGATCCGGCCAAACTTCCGCTGGATCCGAAAAAGGGTTGTACTCCGGTTTATCCGCACGACTATCTTCGTGTGAACACGATTTTCGAGGTTGTTCATCAGGCAAATATGCGCACCGCCTGGGTGGACAAGCACCCTTCTTACGAAATGACCAATGGACCGTCCGGCAAGGGCGTGGAGGATCTATTCACGCCGGAATTGGCAGCGTCGGGGGCCAGCCGGAATGTGAAAGCCGCGGAAATCTTTGACGATATGAAAATTAATGCGGTGCTAAACGAAATTAATGGAAAGGACCACTCCGGCAGCAAGGATGAGCCGACTCCCAACCTGTTTGGAACTTCGCTGCAAGCGTTCAGCATGGGGCAGAAGTTGGGTGGCTACACGGACGAGACTGGAAGCCCTAGCGAAATATTATCGGAGACGCTGCGACACGCGGACGATTCCTTAGGAAAGTTGCTGAAGGCACTTCAAGAGCGAGGGCTGGACGCTTCCACTCTGGTGATTATTACATCCAAGCACGGCGAGTCACCGATGGATCCCAGGAAGCGGCAACTTATCGCCGACACGATCCTCGAAGGAATTATGAAGACATCCCACCCCGGGGCGCTCGGTTTCGCGTATCAGGATGGTGATCTGGCGTCTATCTGGCTGAAAGACCAGAGCCAAACGCAAAAAGTCGTCGGCACCTTGAGCAAGCCCGAGAACGAGTCTGCGACCGACGTCGAGGAGATTCTCGCCGGAGAATCGCTCAAGTTAATGTTCAATGATCCGCTGCACGATGCGCGCACGCCAGACATTTTGTTAGTCCCTCGCTTGGGCGGTCTGTATATGGAAGCGGACACAAAATTCCTAGCCGAACACGGCGGCTTTCATAAGCAAGACATCAATGTGGCGTTGCTTCTGGCCCGCCCGGGATTGCAGCCGCAAATCATCAAAACCCCGGTGCAAACAACGCAAATCGCACCCACGATTCTTAAAGCCCTTGGATTGAATCCTCAGGCGTTGCAAGCCGTTCAAAGAGAGAAAACACGGGAATTGCCGAACTAAGGATGCAGTGAATTTGTTAAACGTATCAACAACTCAGCAATCTCGGAGAGATGAAAAATGAAAATTAATTTATTTGCTATGGCAGGTCTATTTGCTGTCTTCACAAGCGGAATTGCCGCGCAGACCAAGTCTCAGGCTACGGAACAAACAAAGGAGACAAAACCACAAACCAAGACGACAGCTAAGTCACCTTTGAAACTTTTATCCAGTATTCCTCTACCGGCGCTAAAAGAGGGAGATTTCGATCATTTCGCGATCGATCTGGAAAGCCACCGCTTATTCCTCACTGCGGAAGAGAATGGCAAGCTGCTCGTTTTCGATACAAATTCGAACAAGTTTATTCACGCCATCGAAGATTTGAAGGCGCCGCACGCGGTTTTATACCGCAAGGAATTTAGCAAGTTGTTCGTGGTGGACGGCGATGAATCGGCTGTGAAAATTTATGACGCACAGAATTATCAACTCCTTGGAAAAGTAGAGTTGGCCCCCGACGCCGATTCAATGGCCTACGACACCGCGGCAAAGTATATGTACGTAGTGAATGGCGGCAGAGAAGCGAAAACACCTTATTCATTCATTACCGTAGTGGACGCGCCTGGCTCCAAAAAAGTCCGGGATATCAAATTAAATTCGGATCGTGTCGAGGCGGTGGTGCTGGAAAAGTCGGGACCGCGGCTTTTCTGTAACATCACCGGCACCGACACGGTTGGAGTGATGGATCGCACGCAATCTTCTTTACAAAATGAATGGAAGCTTCCAACCGGCGTGCATCAAAACGTTGCCTTGGCTCTGGACGAGAAAAACCACCGCTTGTTTGTTGTCGCTCGCAAGCCGGGAAGACTGGTGGTGCTGGATTCAGATAATGGGAAAACGATCGCCAGCTTACCTGCTGTCGGCATGGTTGACGATATGGCTTACGATGCCGATCACCAGCGTCTCTATCTTGCCGGCGACCAGTTTGTGGATGTGTTCGACCAGAAGGACGCCGACCATTACGCGCTCCTAGCGAGAATTCCGGGAGGGTTCCGCGCGAAAACCGGAATTTTGGTTCCTGAGCTGAACCGCTACTATCTCGCCGTTCCTCGTCACGGCAGCAGCGCTGCCAAAGTGAACGTGTACGAAGTGCAGCCATAGAATGGATTCACAATGATGTGTTTGGAGCGATCTTCCGTGTGGGACATGGCGCCAGTTTGTTCCGCCGCTGAATAAACTACCATGCCAGATTTAATTCCCACTCGCGTGCGATGGCGGATTGTCACTGTTTTGGCAATCGTAGCCGGCGTCACCTACATAGACCGCCTGAATCTTGGAATCGTTGCCAAGTTCATTCTTGAGGAATATCACTTCACCACGCAAAGCATGGGGTGGATACTCGGCGCATTCAGCCTGGGGTATGCCATCTTTCACGTGCCCGGTGGGTGGCTTGCCGATCGGTACGGCCCGGGGCGCGTCTTGGCCGGCGCGATTCTTTGGTTCTCTGTTTTTACAGCTCTCACCGCAGTTGCGCCAGGCTTGCCTGTTGTAAATTGGCTGGGATCCGCGTGGGCGTTTGCGATTGTCCGATTCGCCATGGGCTTAGGTGAAGCCGCGGCTTTGCCGGTAGGTAATAAAATGATGGCCTACTGGCTCGGCGAAAGAGAACTGGCATTCGGTACCAGCATTTTCCTGGCGGGAGTAGGCGCGGGCGGCATTGTTGCTCCGTTTTTTATTTCATGGCTCATAAGATCCTGGGGCTGGCGAGCGTCTTTTTTTGTTTCTGGCATTGTGGGCCTGGGACTGGCGGTTGTTTGCTACACATACGTAACCAGCCGTCCAGAACAACATCCGCAAATTAACGCCGCGGAGCTTGCTGTCATTCGCGGGGCTGCTGAATTCCATCACGACCACGCTTCTTCAGCCGCGGGGGTGTCTAAGGTCCCTTGGACAAAAATCCTAGGCACCCGTTCGACGTGGGGATTGATGGTCAGCCACTTCTGTTTGGTGTATCCGGTCTACATATTCTTTACTTGGTTTTTTATCTACGTGATGAAAGCTCGCGGCATGACGATCACGATAGCAAGTTTCTGGAGTTCGGCTCCATTCGTGGCCAACTTGTTTATGGTTCCACTCTGGGGCTGGTTTTCAGATCGCGCGGTAGAAAAGCTGGGCAAGCGCACGGGAAGACGGACTTCTGCTTGCTTAGCCATCTTTTTGTCCGCATCACTATTATGGACCGGGAGTCAAACCGCGAATAACACGTTGGCACTCTTGCAGCTCGCGATTGCTGCCGGATTTAATTTCGCTGCTTCCGCAGTTTTGTGGACGACTTGCAATGATATTTCGGCAAAATTTTCAGGCTCAATTTCCGGCACAATGTCCACGTTTGGCAGCTTAGGCGGCTGGGTTTCACCGGTCTTGACCGGGTATGTAGCCGCGAAATTGGGGTGGAGTTACGCGCTAGATTTGGCCGCAGCCATCACGATCATAAGCGGGTTGGCGTGGTTTTTCATCGACGCCGATCGGCCTATACTGTCGAACGAATCGCTTCCCTGAAGAATTCTCCGGCAACTAAAGGCAGGTTCAGCGCGTTAGAAGCCTAGCGAGATGCTTTACGTCAGGCGCGAGTTCAAGATCGCCGACTGCTTCGATGATTGCATCAGCTTTGGACTTGGACCAGCCGGCGTATTCGGCGCATCCCCTGAATTTCGTGTTCACTTCTTCCATGGTCATCGGATCAGCCGGACTTCCCTTGGCGAAGTCGGCTCTATCGGTTACGGACTTGCCGTTCTTCAAATGAACGCTGATTAGCGAAGTCATCTTGTCGTAACCGGCCTTTTCGGCAACCGGGTCAATGTAGAAGTTGATACGCGAAACCATTTCCTGAACCTCTGGCCGATTGACATAGGTATCCGAGAATTGCTCCAGCGACGCCTTCCGTTCAAACACCAGAACCGCCATGCAGAATTCCATGCTGAACTTCGCCTGTAATCCGGTTTTAGGGCGATGGTGAATCAGTGCGTTAGGCATATTTCGGTTCGTGCCCACATCCACTTTTTCGACATCACCAGCGGTGATGTCGTATTTCTGAATTAACCGCAGCATAGCCGTCATCGCCGGATGTGTGAGTGAGCCCGATGGATAAGGCTTTAAAGAAATGCCAGGTTTGGCAAAGCTCCACGGGTTGCCCAGTTTGTTTTCTATAGCCGCAATGTCGAACGATCCGCCGTAGGCGTGGAAAAATCCTCTTGGCGCGTCAAGAATTTGCAGTGCCGCTGTCCAACCCAAGCCCGCGAGATCTGCCGCTGCGACGCCATTTTCCGCGGCGTGTCCGGCCTGAAATGGCTTTGTCATCGTGCCGAAATTTTCGCGCAATCCCGCAGCCTGCGCGCCAACAATTCCGAACGCACAGAGGGTCTGTTCGACGTTCAGACTTCTCAATTTCGCGGAAGCCGCCACCGACCCGAACGAGCCGCAGGTCCCGGTAGAGTGAAATCCGTCAACGTAGTGACGCGGCGCGATGGCTTCAGCAATTTTGGTTTCCACTTCGACACCGGCAAAGTACGCAGCCATCGTCTCTTTACCGGAAAGGCCGGCAGCTTCGGCGACGGCGAACGCGGCGGGCAAAACTGGCGCGGTCGGATGAGTAAGCAGCCCGTATACGCGATCCTTGGCAATGGCTAGTTGAGTGTCGTCGAAGTCGTCCGCGTGAATCGAAACGCCATTCACGAAAGCAGCGAAACGAGGACTGCTCTTTGACGAGCTACCGATGAGTGTAGAAGTTTCCTGCGCGGCTCCGAGTGAGTCGACGTATTTGCGGCTAATCGCACCAGACTGTGCCATCGAACCCGCCAGAGCCAGACCGAAGCCATCAAGGATGGATTTTTTCCCGAGTGAAACGATCTCGGCAGGAATATCCTCGTACTTTAGTTTTAGTACAAACTCAGCGGCGTACCGAGTCAGGTCTGACTCCTGGGCTGGGAGTTTCTGCTCTAGCTGAGCGGACGAGTCGGGTATGTGTCTGACATCTCCAAGCATGAAAGAAGCTCCAACTGGGACCATGGACTTCAACAGATCGCGGCGTTTCATTTTCTGATCCTTCGAGCTTTGGGATATGCACGGCAACAACTCAATATCAAAAACGTCAGGCAGACAGCGCAAATACTAAGACGGGTTTCTCTGATTCATCGCCAGTCGTAGTACCTCGGATAAGTGCAGCGGCTCTCGTCCCGTGGCTTGCCTGATCTGCTCGCGACAACTAAAACCATCGGCAACGATAAGTGTTTCGCGCGGCTCCCGCCGCACTGCCGGCAGCAGCGAGCGTTCTCCTATGGCTTGTGATATCTCGAACTTATCTTTTTCAAATCCAAACCCTCCGGCTAAGCCGCAGCAGCCTGAATCCGGCGAGAGCACGTCTGCGCCCATCTTTCGCAGCAGCGTTTCCTCGTCGGTCATTTTCATCAACGCCTTATGATGACAATGGCCATGAACTAGAACGCGCCGCGACAGCTGTTTCGGTTGATGGCCAGGAGCGTGGTGTTCCAAAAATTCGCTGAGGAGAAATGTTTGGGCACGGAGCTTTTTAGCCAAGGCATCATCTGGAAATAAATTAACCAGCTCGTCGCGAAATACCGACGCACAGCTGGGCTCCAGCACGATGACCGGGAATCCCGCTTCGATCTGCGGACCAAGCACCTGCAAGATACGCGCCAGATATCTCTTGGCTTCATCGAGCATCCCAAAATCGTACAGCGGACGTCCGCAACATAAGTGTTGCTGCGAAGTTGCTACCTGAAATCCTGCTTCCTCTAGCACTTCCAGTGCGGCGCAGCTGGTTTCCGGATGGAAGTAATTGTTGAAGGTGTCCACCCACAGAACCACTCCACGTTTATTTGCGCTGGACGATTGCGTATCTTTTAAATTTTCGCTCGTTTCTAAAGATTCGCGATTTCGAACCCATCGTTGAAAACTGGTAGCCGCGAACTGCGGAAGCTGCCGTTGCGGCGCCAACCCGAGAATTCTGTTCAGTACAAACCGCACGGAGGATCTGCTGTTGATGAAGTTGACGATTTCAGCGAACGGCGAAGCCAAGCGCGCCCATCGATCGATCCTGCCAAAGAGGTGTGCATGAAGAGGTCGAGCCTTGTTTTCGTAATAGTGTGATAAGAATTCGGCGCGGTAAGTAGCAAGATCCACATTCGCCGGGCATTCCGACTTGCATGCTTTGCACGATAGACACAGGTCCAAGGCCTTTTTTACGTGCTCGTCCTGCCAGCCTTCTCGGATCACTTCTCCTTGCAGCATTTCAAAGAGCAGATGAGCGCGGCCCCTGGTGCTGTGTTCCTCTTCTAACGTGACCATATAGCTTGGACACATAGCGCCTGCGTCCTGCTTACGACAGGCTCCCAGGCCGATACATCGCAAGGTGGCTTGCGGGAGGGAGCCGTTGTCTCCAGCAAATGCAAAGTGGGTTTTCGGCAGCAACGGCTTGTAGTCCACACCCAGCCGCAAGTTCTCCGTGGGCAAGTAGGGATTCACCACTTTGTGCGGATTCATTCTATTGCCGGGATCCCAGATAGACTTGAATTCCGTGAACGCCCGCATCAGTTCCGGGCCAAACATTTTGGGAAGCAACGCTCCCCGGGACTGGCCATCACCGTGTTCGCCCGAAAGCGAACCGCCGTAGCTGATTACCAGGTCCGCAGCGCGCTCGATGAATTCTGCGTATTTTCGAATGCCATTTTCGCTCTGAAGGTCAAAGCTGACGCGCATATGGATGCAGCCATGCCCGAAATGTCCATAAAATGATCCGCGATAGCTGTACTCGTCCATTAACTTGCGAATATCTCGTAAGTAGGCACCGAGCTTTTCTGGCGCTACCGCAGCGTCATCCCATCCTTCCCACTCGGGTACCGCACCGGGGGCGAAGGCAGCCGCACGAGGACCCGCTTCTCGCAGATGCCACACATGCCGCGCTTCGGCTTTTGAATATTGCCTCGATGTAGGAGGCGCATTTCCACGTTTCAATCGCTCGAGCAACTTCTGTGCGACGGCATCGGTTTGCGCCGTGTCATCGGATCCGAATTCCACTAACAAAATCCCGCGGCCTTCAGGAAGAAGATCGAGGTGTGCCGCGCCCTTTTGTTTCAGACCATCAATGATGCTGCCTTCAAAACCCTCAAGGCCAATGGGCTGAAACTCAAGAATTTCAGGAACGTGATCCGCAGCGATGAATGCGTCCTCGTAACCAAGACCGACCAGTGTTCTGTGCTGCGGGCTGTGAATCAGTTTCAATTTCGCTTCCAAAACGATTACGCACGTGCCTTCGGTGCCGACCAGAGAGCGCGCGACGTTAAATCCCCGTTCGGGTAGCAGTTCATCGAGGTTGTAGCCGGAGACACGGCGAGGAATTTGCGGAAAGCCTGCGCGAATCTGAGCACTGTATTGATCTCGGATCAGCCGCAACTTCGTATAAATCTCAGACTCACGGCCTCCCGCATTTATCTTGGCGAGGAGATCTTCTTCATTGGTATCACCAACGTTCATCTGCGTTCCGTCGTAAAGTAGAATCCGTAGCTGTTGGACGTTATCGACAGTTTTCCCTCCCAGCAGAGAATGCGTGCCGCAGGAATTGTTGCCGATCATCCCTCCGATGGTGCAGCGGTTATGTGTCGAAGGATCGGGCGCAAACGTCAGCTGGTGCGCCTCTACCCGATTGCGCAAGCTGTCGAGAACAACACCGGGCTGAACGCGAGCAAACGCGTACTGCGGATTTATTTCCAGAATCTTGTTCATGTATTTCGTAAAATCAAGGACCACTGCGACGTTGCAGCACTGGCCTGCCAGACTGGTGCCCGCTCCGCGCGCTAGCACCGGGGCGCCATATTTTCTGCAGGCAGTCACCGCGGCGATCACGTCTTCATCATCACGCGGCACAACCAGCCCGATGGGAATCTGCCGGTAATTCGAACCGTCGGTGGCGTACAGCGCGCGGCTGCCTCGGTCAAAGCGCACCTCACCCTTCAGAGTGCGCTTTAGCTCCCTTTCCAATTCGAGAACCTCGCCGAATACATCGATCGGTTTAGCGTGCGAGCTCAGCGGCAATGGAGAGAGTGGTTGCACGGTTGTGTTAGCACCGCTCGATAAAAACAATTTCGACAGCGATTCTCAATTCGGTGACAATCATCAGACCGTCACATTTTCTGGGCTGCGGAATTCTAGCAACTCAGCGCCTGCGAGAGCTTCGTCCGGTTTCATCCAGAAAGCCAGAATTGCGCCCACGAAGAGCAGCACGATGCTGCCAATGAACGGCAGTTCCCAGTTGCCAGTCTTATCGATAACAAACCCAAATACCAGTGGAGAGATGATGGCCGCGAACGCCGTGCCGGTGTTCATGAGGCCGCTGGCAGAGCCTGCAAATCTCGGCGCAATGTCCATGGGAATGGCCCACATGGGGCCAATGGTGAACTCAGAAAAGAAAAACGCTAGGCTCAAAAAAAAGGCCGCAACCGATAAATTATGCACGAACAACAACGGCAACATGGAAGCAAGCGAGCAGAGGAGCCCAATCACTACAAGATTCCGCCGAGCTTGGTTACGACTGCCCGTTCGGGAAAGTATCCTGTCGCTCAGAACTCCGCCTAGGGTGTTCCCTACAACGCCGGCAAAAAACACACCGGCCGAGAAAAATGCCGAATCCTGCAACTTCAGATGATAACTGTGAAGAAAAAAAGATGGTATCCACGCCAAGTACAGCCATAGTGTCCAGGCGTAGCAAAAATAGACGGCAGTGACCGGCAGCATACGCCTAATCAGGCTCATCCATGGTACGGATTTTTTCGGCCACTGCTGTTTCGCAGCATAGTCTGGAAGCGTTTCAAGTTCGCGACTAGTGATGGCAGGATGGCTCGCGGGGTCATTCCGGAAGTACAGACCCCAAATAATTGCCCAGGCTACACTGATAATGCCGAGAATAATAAAAGAGCCTCGCCACGTTACCGACGCGATTAACCACGCCACGATGGGGGGCGTAAGAGCGTTGCCCAGTCTGGCGCTCGCGTGCGTAATTCCCTGCCCCAAGCCGCGTTTCTTCTCGGGCAGCCAGTCACTCATCGCGCGAGTGGCCGTTGGAAAAGTCGCGCCTTCACCGAATCCGAGAAGCAAGCGGGCGCAAACCAGAGCTGCCAAACCGTTGGCCTTGCCGGTCAACAGCGTCGCCGACCCCCAGATGACAGCCGAAGCGGTCAACGCCATTCGCGCTCCGAAGCGATCGCTGACCCAACCCCCAATGATTTGAAATATCAGATAAGGATAGGCAAAAGCAGAGAATACCAAACCGACTTGCATGTTGTTGAGATGTAGATCCTGTTTAAAGACAAATGCCGCAGTGCTCACGTTATTTCGATCGATGTACGTCAGAGCATACATGACGCACAGCAGAATCAGCACATTCGTCGTTGCCGAGAAAAGCTTTGGGCGCAAATTAAACCCGCTCATTCGCAAATAAGGCAAAAGAATCGCGCGTCATCACTTTTCCACCGGCGACGACGCCGGTTTTGATTTTGGTGCCAGCGAATTGAGGGCGGCCATCACTCCGCCATCGCTGTGCGGTATGCCACTCACGCGAAGACCCATCTCCACTCCTGCCAGCGTTCCAGCCAGCATCAGGTCGTTGAAATGTCCGAGATGCCCGATACGAAAAACCTTGTCTGCCAGTTTTGATAAACCGGCGCCAAGGGACATATCAAATTGGGCAAGGATCGTAGCCCTTAGTGCATCAGCACTATGGCCTTCCGGAACAAAGACCGCCGTCACCGTATTGGAATATTCGCTCGGCTCTTCGCAGACTAGCTTTAAGCCCCATGCCCGCACCGCGGCCCGAGTTGCTTGTCCATGGCGCCGGTGGCGATCGAAAATATTTGAAAGCCCTTCCTCCAGCAACATTTGCAGTGCTTCTCTTAGTCCGAAAATCAAATTGATTGAAGGTGTGTAGGGGAAAAAGCCGTTGCCACTCAACGCCAGCATCTCTTGCCAATCCCAATAGGAGCGCGAAAGCTTCGCTGTCTTGCTGGCGGCCATGGCTTTTTCTGAAATGGCGTTGAACGCGAGGCCGGGAGGCATCATCAAGCCCTTTTGTGACGAACCGATCATCACGTCGACTTCCCACTCGTCGTGGCGATACTCAATCGACCCCAGTGATGAGACCGCATCCACCATCAACAGCGCGGGATGGGCAAGACGATTGATGGCCTTGCGAATTTCGAAGATATTGGAGGTCGTGCCGGTTGACGTCTCATTGTGGACCGCCATCACGGCTTTGTATTGGTGATCCTTGTCCTCAGACAACTTTGCTTCGATATCTTCTACAATTATTCCTCTGCGCCAAGAGCCGGGAAGATAATCGACGCGAATCCCAAATCTCTCTGCAACCTGCCTCCAGAGCCGCGAGAAATGTCCCGTTTCAAACATTAGGACGCGATCACCAGGCGAGAGCGTGTTTACGATCGCCGCTTCCCAGGCTCCAGATCCTGAAGCCGAATACGTCACCACCGGGCCGCTGGTCTGAACGACCTTTCGAATCTCGTGCAATGTTTCTTTTACAATTCCGGCAAATTCCGCTCCCCGATGATCCATGACCGGGCGATCGATAGCGCGCAGCACGCGATCCGGAATATTAGTGGGACCAGGTATTTGAAGAAAGTGGCGCCCGGTATGAACGATGGCCTCCAAGTGTTTCCGCTGTACTGAATGTTTCTAACTACGAAGTTCTGAACAGCCAGTCAGATCGTGACCTATTAGGAACGATGCGCCTTCTAGGCTTTAGCGCCACAGAGGATACTCCACCACGCGTTCTCCGGACTTAAAATCAGATTAATTTCCATTTAGACCGCTCGCGCCTAATCTCGCCCACATCGCTCGCCAGTATCGTCACTCGTCTTCTTTAACTGGCAGGCGCACCAGTGGACCATGAAACTGGCCGCCATATACATCTGTGTCCTCCACATCGCCCGAGAAGACTTTGCGCGGGATGGAAAACTTCAGCGTCTCGATTTGCTCGATTTCAAACAGCCGCACTTCCGCCACAGCCACACCGTACAGCTGAGCGATCCTTTCCGCCGAAAGGACCCTGCTCCTTAGCACTCGTTTATAGCTTTCCCGATCCTTGAACATGATGTCGAAGGTCAGTTCGAAGGGACCGGCGTTCTTGCTGCGGATCAATTTCGTGAATTGCCAAAGTTGGCGCATTTATTTCCCTATAGCTCTTCCCATGCCGTGCTAAACGGTTTGCAGGGATCGTCCAATTCCCATACATGGTTGACGCAAAACCGGTAAACAGGGCCCACATCGATTCCCGGCGGCGAGAATGGAAAAGCGAAATTGCTGATTAGTCCCTGATATTCGGGAATCGGATGGTGTAGTCCGGAATGCCACACTAGTGGCAAAATGTCTGAGGCTAGAGATTGCGAAGACGCCACCACATCGATAATCAATCCGACTTCGTGCCCTTCGGTTTTCGCATCGGGCTCCGATGCCCCGAGCGAACCATCGCGCCCATACACCCGAAAATTCAGCGAGTACGCTCCCGCCGGCGGCGCTAAATTGTAGGCGATCTTGCGCTCTACCGTTGAACGCAAACTCGAAAGAAAATCGTCAAGTTGTCTTATGATCAGGGGATCTCTAATTCCTGCAATAACAATGGAGCGGTAACCGGCCAAACTGGCGCCCTCTATGCGCACGGTATATTTCTCGGCGGACACAAACCGGCCGCCCTCTACTCGAACTGCTCGTTCGCTCACCGCGTGGTACTGCGCCGCAGTCGTATCCAGTGCGCCCCCGGGTTCGATCAACATGTACGGATTGGCGTTCTCGTACAGCGTATGCGCTGCAACACTCTGCGGCGTACATCGCAATTCGGGATTCGGAGGCTCAACGGTGAAGCCATGCTCATCCAGCTCAGCAGCCATGCAATCCGGATACAAACGCTGAGCCACGCTTGCTGCTCCACATTCCAAAATCTTGCCGGCATGAAATGCCACATGCTTCGGAATGCCTCTTAGCACCGGCAGAGCGGCGTAAATCGCGACATCGCTACATCGGCCAGCGATTACCAGCTTGGCGCCGTCGGCAAGTGCCGCTTGAATGGGCTCAATACCCATCATGGCCACAAACCGCCGGCCTTGTCTGATTACCTCTTCATCAAAAAACGGCGCCGGGGAAAGCGGCTTGAGTTTCTCTCTGCGCAGTGCGTCGGCAAGAATCGCGGGCTGTATCTCACTGTCGATGGCCGCAAACTTAAAATGCCAATCATGCTCGCGCGCAAGCTCACGAACAATATCGACCGTCCACTCCAGATGAGGGCGGCCGCCGGCATGTCCGGCGGTGCCGATGATGGCAGGGATACCGGCCCGCAATGTTTGGCGCAGAATTAAACCAAGATTCCTTTTTACGCTTTGACGCGGTCCTCGGGGATTTCCAGAACCCAAATAATACGGCCCCGAATCAGTACTTCCTGCGTCGCAGCCCACAAAGTCGGCGCCTTGCTGTACTGCGAGGTCAAGGCTCTCTTCGCGGAATCCCGTGCTTAGGTTTCCGGTAGCGGCAACAGCCCTGACTGTTTTTCCGGCTTGCTTCAAACTATCTCCGTGAGGCATTGCATTGGCGCTAAGTGTAATCCGATCGCTGAACGAACTGGACGAGATAACTAAAACTTAATTTAAGATTTATCGCCAATCACAGTACGATTGTGCGCGATAGAGGTTTATCTGTTCTTACCAACTTCGTGTTTGAGTCGTGCCCACTGTATTCGATTGGTGAAGTAATGAGAGCGCTCGGTAGCAGGAAGCTCAGAGTCATATTGACGTTCATCGCGGGAGCCGCCGCATGGTGTGCAGGCGTCTCCAAATCTGCGCAGGCGGCGCCTGACGAAAATTCATGGTCCGGCGTACAATCCCAAAATGCCGAGCCCGGCTCGTCACCAGCACTGGATTTCAGTACCTATCGCAGTCGCATCGAGCCTGTTTTTCTCAAAAAGCGCCAAGGAAATGTGCGCTGCTACGATTGCCATTCCGTAATGAACACGCGCTTGCGCCTGCAACCACTGACTGCGGGACAGCCAACGTGGACCGAGGAACAATCGCGTCTGAATTTTGACGTTGTCTCGCGCCTGGTAACTCCACATGAGCCGATGAAGAGCCGCCTGCTGCTGCACCCGCTGGCACCGGAAGCTGGGGGAGACCCGACGCACACCGGAGGCAAATTCTGGACCTCCACCAGTGACCCGGAATGGCAAATGGTCGCCGAGTGGGTTGGAACGGCGGATCCTAGCACGCCTGTGCGCGAGAATGCGCGCGTAGACATAGGCAGTGCCGGTTTTGTTGCTTATAAAGTCGACGTCGAGCCTATTTTCCTCAAACAACGTCCTGGACACGCGCGATGCTACGGCTGCCATTCCGAAGGCAATAGAGCCTTTCACCTGGAGCGATTGTCTCCCGGCAATACGGAGTGGACAGAAGAACAATCGCGACGCAACTTTGAGAATGTTATGCAACACGTCGCTCCGGGAGATCCCACATCCAGCAGATTGCTGATGCACCCGCTTGCGCCCGAATCGGGAGGCGAGGCTTTTCATTCCGGAGGCCGTCAATTCGAATCGCAAAATGATCCGGACTGGCTGAAAATTGCGGACTGGGTAAACAGCCTGAAAAACTTTCCGGAGAAGCGCGGGTCTGTAGGCAAAACGCGCATTTACATTACGAACAGTGCAGGCGACACCGTCGACGTGGCTGATGTCGCAACAAACAAAGTAGTGCGGACAATTCGAGGCATCGAACTACCTCACGGCGTCGTGTTCAGCCCCGATGGCGCCCGCGTGTACATCACTAACGAATCCGAGAGCGTTCTCGATGTTGTGGACGGAGACAACGGACACATCTTGGAAAAAGTGCCGCTCAGCGGGCATCCGAACAATCTCACCATCACCAAAGATGGCCAGCGAGTCCTCGTGGGGATTCGCGCCGCATCAGGCTCACTCGAAGTCATCGACACGAGAACCCTCAAGAAAATCAAAAGCATCCCGGTCAGTGGCCCCGTGCACAATGTTTACGTGACGCCCGACGGCAAATATGCCGTGTCCGGCTCCATTGATGCGAAAACCATTACGGTAGTCGATCTACAAAGCGACCAAGCAGTCTGGGACTTGAATTTGGGCAGCGGAGTGCGTCCGATGGCATTCGATGTCAATGCTGACGGATCCACGAACCGAATTTTCGCTCAGCTCTCCGGATTCAACGGATTCGCCGTCGTAAGTTTCGCCAAGCACGCCGAAATTGTACGAGTCAAACTTCCCAATCAACCTGGCGGATACGGGGTTGCCGAAGACAGAACGGGCACTCCGTCGCACGGTATCGGTGTGTCGCCCGACGGCGCGTCGTTGTGGGTAGCCAGTACTGCGGCTAACGCCGTCTTTGAATACTCGCTACCATCCCTGGAATTGATAGGGCACACCGAACTGCCCGTGGTACATACTTTGGGTCTGGAAAAGCCAACGAGTTCGGTGCCCGAGTGGATCACGTTCTCACCTGACGCCAAATTCCTCTACTTGTCGAATTCCGGAAACCGCTCGGTTTCAGTAATAGATACCGCAACACGAAAAATAGTATCGATCATTCCTGCCGGAGAAGTGCCGAAGCGAATCAACACAATGGTCGTCCACTGATGTTTTGTTGCGTGATTTCTGTGCGTTCTTGCAAAAACAAATTTGCCAATTCCGCAACGTGAAGCGCTTCTAATTTTCAATGAGTGTTTTCATGACGTTGTAGAGCTCGGCCTTCGCTTCGAAGCCTACACCAGGAATTTCCGGCAGCCTCACATAACTGTCTTGGACCGGAATGCCATCGGCAAATCCGCCAAAGGGCTGAAAAATTCCAGGGTACGACTCATTACCCCCCAAACCTAATCCCGCTGCAATATTAAGAGACATCTGATGACCGCCATGCGGAATGCATCGCGCCGACGACCAGCCATGTTCTTTCAACATATCCAGTATCCTCAGGTACTCAACCAGTCCGTAGCTCAGGGCGCAGTCAAACTGCAATACGTCGCGATCCGGGCGCAATCCCGCATAGCGAATCAAATTTCGCGCGTCCTGCACGGAAAACAAATTCTCGCCCGTAGCCATCGGCGGCTCGTAGACCTCAGAGAGCTTCACCTGCAAATCGTAGTCCAGTGGATCGCCCGCTTCCTCGTACCATCGCAGCCGGTACGGCGCGAGTGCACTTGCGTAAGCCAGTGCCGTTTTTAAATCGAATCGCCCATTCGCGTCCACGGCGAGTTGATTGGGCTTTCTTAACAATTTCAGCACCGCCTCAATGCGCCGCAAATCTTGTGAAAGCTCAACGCCTCCAATTTTCATTTTTACGACTGAATAGCCGAGGTCAAGATAGCTCTGCATCTCGTTTTGCAAAGCGCTGAGGTCTTTATCGGGGTAGTAGTAGCCGCCCGCGGCATAGACAAACACCTTTGGCTCGAAACTTCCATTCCGAAACCTATCTGCCAACAGTCGAAAGAGGGGAACGCCTGCGATCTTTGCAACGACGTCCCAAACCGCCATGTCCAGCACACCGACTGCGACAGATCGTTCTCCGTGGCCTCCTGGTTTCTCATTTTTCATGAGCACATCCCAGATTCGGAAGGGATCAAGATTCTCGCCGGCGCTATCTACGATGTTTTCTGATTTTGCGGATTTGAGGCGTGGAATAAAGCGTTCACGCAGCAGGCCGCTCGGAGCATAACGCCCATTCGAGTTGAAGCCGAAACCGACAACTCTTTTTCCTTCACGCTCAACATCTGTGATGATCGCCAGCACGCTGACCGTCATCTGGCTGAAATCGATGTACGCGTTTGAAATCTTGGACTTGATGGGAACTATCGTTTCACGAATATCAACGATCTTCATTCGGTGATCCAATCGTCAACGAAGGTACAGGCCAGGAGGAGATATGCGAGTGGGAATGGGAATTTGCACTCTCACATTCGCAGTTTTGGGTTGCAAGTAATAATTTATGGCCGGCGTAAACACCAGCGACAGCAGCATGGAGCTCAGTAGTCCTCCTACGACCGCGATGGCCAATGGTTGCAGCATTTGCGAGCCGGCCCCGATCGCGAACGCCAGCGGCAGCATACCCGCAATCGTCGCGAGCGCCGTCATTACGATCGGTCGCAACCGCCGCCGCCCTGATTGAATCATGGCGTCCATCGCAGAAAATCCCAGGTCACGGAAATGATGCTCGGCATCCAGCAACAAAATCCCATTTTTTGCCACGATGCCGATGACCATGATCATGCCCATAAACGAAGCTACGTTGAAGGTCGTACGTGTTACCAGCAGCGCCAAAAACCCCCCGAAGGTCGAAAGCAGCGCCGACGCCAGAATCGCAATCGGCGCTGAAAAAGTCCGGAACTCAAATAACAACACCACGAACAACAGCAAAAGAGCCAAAAACAAAACCATCAGCAAGTCATGAAACGATTTTTGCTGCTCTTGGTAGATGCCGCCATATTCTACGCGTATGGAGCTCGGCAGATGCATCCCCGCAACCGTTTTTTGCACCGCCGCGATTCCGGTTCCCAGATCCACGCCTTCAAAACGGCCGGTGACTTCCACCAACCTTTGCAGATTCTCGCGCCGAATCTCGCTCTGTCCCGCTTCTTCCTTTACCATGGCCAGGGAGCCCAGCGTCGCAATGTGGCCTGCCGAACTTGCCACCAGCGTACTGCTCATACGCTCAAGCGAAGCACGATTTGCCTCTGGAAATCGCACGCGAATCGTGTACGGCCGGTCGTTCAAAATAACCGGCAGCGCAGCTGGTTCGCCTTCAAGAATGGCCGTCGCGTCCAAGGCCACCTCCTCCGGCGTAAATCCTGCGCGCGCGGCCACGCTCGGATTTATCCGGTAGGTCACCGCCGGCCCGCTGATCGTGTTTTCAATTCCGTTCAAAACATCCACTACGCCGTGAATTTTGCCGATCGCGTCTGCAACTTTCGGCGCAGTCTGCTCAAGAAGCTTGGCGTCCTCAGAAAATAGTTTGATGACCACCGGCTCGGGTTGGCTTGTCAAATCACCAATCATGTCCTGCAACACCTGGATAAATTCCACTTTTGCTTCGGGTTCGGTCTCCTCCACCTGTGCGCGGATGTCGGATATAATTTCATCGATGTCGCGTTTTCGGTCGCGCTTCAGTTTTACGGTAAAATCCCCACGATTCGCTTCCGTTACCGCGGCCAGCCCCAGTTGAAGACCAGTTCTACGTGACGTGTTTTCTACTTCAGGAACCGCGCGAATAATACTTTCGATTCGCAGCAAAATCCGGTTCGATTCCTCAAGCGAACTTCCTGGTGGCGTGAAGTAATCCAGGATAAATCCGCCTTCGTCCATTTCCGGAAGGAGATCGCTGCCCAGAAATTTATAGCAGACCGCCGAAAGCACAACGATCACTACGGATCCGGCAATCAGAAGGATGGGACGTCTCAACACCGACTCCATCGTTCGACCGTATGCGTTTACGATGCGTCCGAAAAAACCGGAAAGGTGCGCTTCTTCCACGGCCAAAAGCGCCGCGACATTGTAGCCTTCGATCTCAGCTCCTGTCTCATCCGCCGGCCGTCCTTCAGCCGAATCCTTGCGCCGCACCAGATATTGGCTGAGTGTGGGAGTCCAGGTCAGCGCAAGAAGCAGCGACGTGAAAAGCGACACCGTCATCGTCACCGCTAAAGCTCTGAAGAAACTTCCAGTGACACCCGTGATCGAAATGAGTGGCAGGAATACGACGATCGGCGTGATTGTCGAGCCAATGAGAGGAATCGTTAGTTCATGAAGGGCGCTGTTAATCGCTGCGAAGCGCCCTTGGCCAGCGTCGCGATGCAGGACAATGTTTTCAAGAACCACGATCGCATCGTCGATGACCAGCCCTACCGCGGCGGCTAATCCACCAAGAGTCATAAGGTTGAAACTCTGGCCGGTAAGTTTTAATACAATAAAAGTGATAAGGAGCGTTGCTGGAATCACTAAACCTGCGACCAGGGATGTTCCCCAATCGCGAAGGAACAACACCAAAATAACTGAGGACAGCAATAATCCGATCAGCACGGCGTCTCGTACGCTGGCGATCGAATCATGCACGATAGTGGACTGGTCGTAAAACGGTTCGAGATGCACCCCAGGCGGCAGCGACGGAAGAAGCTCCGCCATCTGCTTGTGGACTTCGTTCGCCACGTCCAGAGTGTTGCTGTCCGGCTGCCGGTTCACGCTGAGGAGCACCGCGGGTTTACCGTTGGCCGTGACGATCGTGTAAACGGGGCCCACGGATGGAGCAATCGTCGCGATATCGCCAATGCGAATCGGTACCCCTGCCGCGGAATTCTTCACCACAATCTGCCCGATTTCCTCAGGAGTTTGCACCTGGCCGCTGACGAGGCCCAGCACGAGTTGGTGGTTGTACTCGAGCAATCCAGGAGAATCAATCAGATTCGTACGTCTCAGGGTCTCGAGGATTTCCGGCACCGTCACGCCAATGGAAAGCAGCCGGGCCGGGTCCGGCATAATTTGAAATTCAGGAACTCTGCCACCCTGCACGAGAACCGAAGCCACTCCATCCAGCCTGTTGATGCGCGGCTTCAAACTATAGCTGGCCATTTCCCAAAGTTTATTCTGAGGCACGGTATCCGAAGTCAGGCTGTATCCGATAATCGGGAAGGTCGCAAAGGTCAGGCGGTGCGTTTCCACTTTTGCGGTGGTTGGGAGTTCTGCTTGCAGCCGCGCTACTACGGCGTCGACACGCTGCAGTGTGAGGATCATGTCGGAATTCCAGTCGAAGAAAAGATCCACTTCCGCGGATCCCCGGCTGGTGATGGATTGCACTTTCTTTAATCCGGGAACGCTATTGACCGCTTCCTCGATTGGACGCGTGATCGTGACCAGCATTTGGTCGATGGGCATTACGCCGTTGTCTATGCCTACGACGATCCTGGGAAAATCGGTGTTGGGAAACACAGAAACGGGAATGGTGAACGCGAAATAACCTCCGACCAGCGCTAGACTGACAATTAAGAAAAGAATCGGCCGAGAAAGCCGCCGGAACCAGGGTGCGTCCGCCGGTCCAGCCGTTTTGGTGACTTGCGGTGAAGATTTGCGTGGATCCATGCGCGGCTACTCCTTATCCTTATCGTCTGGTTTTGCCGCTGCGCCGCTCTTTTTCTGGTCTTTGTCGTCTTTCTTGTCGTCTTTTTTGTCTTTATCGTCTTTATCTTTATTGTCCCCGGCGGCCGTTTCCTTTTCCGACGGCTCGGGCTTCTCGACTTTGATTTTCGTCCCGTCCGGTACCGCGTATCCGCCGCTGCTAATAACCGGATCACCTTCTTTTATGCCGCTAGCAATTTCAGCAAACTCTGCATTGCGAATACCCACGTGAACTGTTTTCAAGTGCGCCTTATCGTCGGTCCCTGCCAGAAGCACGTAATCCCCGCCTTCGGGGCTCTTAAACACGGTCCCTGCAAGTATTACCACGGCGTCTTTGTCCGTTTTCGCAGTTATGGCGACCTGCACTGTGATTCCAGGCCTTAACCTCGTGCTTGGCTTCCGCGCCTCCACCCAAACCTCGAGCGTCGTGCTTCCAGGATCTAGCGCCGGACTCACCAGCGTGACTTTCCCGGCGATAGGATCCTCTAGTCCCGGAACGTGGATCTGCGCGGGATTACCAACTTGCAATTGAGCCGCTTCGGATTGCGGTAAATGCCCCTTGGCGATCAACTTCGAAATATTCATCACGGTGAGCAGCGGTTGGTTTGCTGTCGCGAGATCGCCAACATAAAGCGGCCGATCGGTCACCACGCCGTCGATCGGGCTTTTAATCTCTGAATAACTGAGTTGTGCTTTCGCCCCGAGATATTTACCTTCCGCTGAAAGTTTCTGGCCTTGCGCCGACTTAAGCGCTTGTTCTTTGCCAACACGCTGCATGTCCGCTAATTGTTTCTGCGCTTGCTCGTTCTGACTGCGAGCCGCCACGAACGCCACTTCCGCGGCATCCAAGTCTCGACGAGGAATTGCACCTCTCTGAAACAAATCCTTGCGGCTGGTGTAGATCTTTTCCTGGGCATCGAACGCCGATTTTGCTGAAGCGGCGTCGAGCTCCGCTTTCTGAATCTGCTGCGGCAGGATTGCTCCTATCGTCGTTGCATACGTCGCTTCTGCTTGCTGAAAATCTCCTTGGCTCGCTACCGCCGCGGCGGATAGATCGGCGTTTTCCAGCACGGCGAGCAGTTGCCCTTTCTTCACGCGCGTTCCCCGCTGCACCAGAAACTGCTTGATCGTGGAAGTTATTTTCGGGGCCACGGTCGCTTGTTGCAGCGGACAAATCACCGCTTCTTCGGTAATCACTTGCGAAATATCCTTCTTTTCCGCAGGCGTCGTTTGCACACTGACTTCGGGCTCCTTTTCCTTTTCTTCCTTGGAGCAGCCTGCCGTCATGCCGACGAGCAAAGCCATGCCTGAAGCCAGCGCCGCAAATTTGAAGTGCCGATCAGCGTCAAACAGTATTGTTGTTTTCATGGATTCGTAGACACACCCGTTAGAATCTGCAAACTGGTAAGCGCCACGTGATAGCGCAGTGCGCCGTCCTGATAGGCGGAATTTGCCGTAGCAAAAGTTGTTTGCGAGTCCACAACTTCCAGCACTGTAGCCTCCCCGTTTTTGTAGCGGAGAGTGGTCAACTCCAGGCTGTCCTCCGCCAACTCTCCGGAACGCCGCAAGCCTTGCAGTTCGCTCAATGCCGTGCTTGCTTCAGCGTACAAAGATTGAATTTCCGCAACCAATTTTCGCTGCGCAAGCGAAAGCTCCCGTTTTGCCTGATCTCTCCGCAGCTCTGCCTGCCGCACCTTGCTTTGCGTCGAACCCCAATTCCAGATGGGAATGTTCAGCGTGACCACTGCGGACGACCCTAAATTCGAGAATTTTTGTGTTCCCGTAGAAGTGTTCACAGCTGTATTTACGCCGAAGTTTGCCGCGTCGATACCGTAAAAATAGTCGAAGCTCAGCGCCGGGAGATAAGCTGCGCGCGCGCTGAAGACCTCGACACGCGCTTGCTTCACAGCCTCCAGAGCGACCCGCAAATCAGGATTGTCGCGAGTTCCACGCTGCTCGATATCCTCAATTGTTGGCAGTGGCGCCGGCGCATGCAGGTCGTCCGCGATTTCAAAATTTTGGTTGAAGTTCGGAAAGATCAAAACCGCCAGATCCAGCCTTGCATTCAGTAACGTTAATTGCGCTTCTTGCAGCTGCCGTCGTCGCTCCTGCATCTGCAATTCGGCTTTGATGACGTCCGCGTGCGCTACTTCTCCACCGCGCTCGAGATCTTGTGTCAAATTAAAGAAGCGATCGCCTTCTTCTGCGCCCCTCTTAGCCGTCTCCAATTTGAGCTGCGCCGCTCCCACCCTGTAGTAATTCTGCGCCACGGTCACTACCAGACCGCGCGCCGCAATTTCTACCTGCGCTCGCGCCAAGGCAGCCGCCGCTGATGCGCGCCGCCAGGACGCGAAAGCCGAGACATCCAACACTTCATGCACGTTTCCCTGGCTTACATATTCATGAGGTGCATTATTGGCGATAAAAATCACCGGTGGCGCACCGGGCACCGCAGCCGGCAGGGCCCCGCTGCTTTGCGTGTAGATCGCCGAATTGTCGTAGTTCACCGAGGGCAACAAAGCATCTCGGGCTTGCGCACGGTCCTCGCGTAATAGCGCAAAGTTGGTAACCGCGGCTTGGAATTGGGTACTGTTTTTCCGTGCGAGTTCCAATGCCATTTGAAACGTCAGATGCAGCAGCTCGCTTGCATTTTGTGAGGTCATCGCTTGTGAAGCTGTGGCTGCCGGTGGAGGTTGGGAAGGCTGCTGTTGTGGCGCTTGGCCATTGCTCTGCTGTTCCTGCGCTGTCGCCTTCAGGCGCGATGCACCCAGACCCTGCGGTCTCGCCTGAAGCCCCGCAGAGGAGCTCAGTGCCACAAAAGCCGCCAGAAGGGTTGCTCTATTTACGAAGTTGGCGCAAAAAAATCCCATGAACTCCATCCGTGTTGACGATGACTTCAAGCCGTTACGCTAGTTTCGTGATCGGAGTTTCGCCGTGCAAATTATTGGCATCGATCTGACGATGAACCTGGCGGTTTCGAGATTCGAATAATACTTCCATAGGCGGTTAATTCCAGATTAAGTTTCTTTTATCTCGTGCCAGTCCACATCGACAACGTGCTATGAGAAGTCCGCACATCTTTGACGCGGGGAGCGTAGGGTTCTTCGAAGCTTCTGCGAAAACTCGTTTGCAGTGAACGAATAATGATGTTCTGGGCCAGCACATGAAATTGTTTTTGCCCTCTACATGTAGGAAGAATCGTAGGATTTGTGCGATGAGCTTAGTGATTTGGGTACTCTGTTTGGCGGCCGCTCTTCCATGTCCCGGACAGGCACCGGACACAACGATTTCAGGCACGATTACGTCAGCACTCGGCGGTCCCATCGCTAACGCAATGATTACGGTCAGGAACCTGGCTACTAACGACGTCAGCAGCCTTACTGCAAATGCCGATGGCAGTTATACCCTAAAGAATGTTGCTCCCGGCCGATATGAAATAACAGCATCAGCGTCAGGCTATGCTACGGCGGACATTACGATCGCATTGGCGACGGGTTCTTCGGCACCAGCGAACCTGGTGCTTCAAATCGTTCCGCCTAGTGTTGCCGCCAAAACTTCTTCGAGCTCCGCAGTCAGCGGCGTCGTTGATTCGAACAGCGTCAGCAATCTCCCGCTGAACGGTCGTTCAGCTTCTGATTTGGCCGCGCTAGAACCAGGGGTTGCGAGCGCGCGTACGCAGCAGACAGGACAAGCACAACGTGGCTTCGGCAACCAAATGACGATATCCGGGGGCCGGCCTCGCCAGAATGACGCTCGCTTGGACGGCATCAGCGTCAATGACTACGTGAACGGGCCTCCGGGCAGCGCACTGGGGGTCAGTCTGGGGTCCGATGCTGTCGAGCAGTTCTCTGTTCTTACAAGCAATTACCCCGCACAGTATGGTCGGTCATCCGGCGGAATTATTGGCGCTTCGACGCGTTCTGGGACTGGCGATTTCCACGGCGACGCATTTGAGTACATACGCAACAGCGTACTGGATGCTCGGAATTTCTTCGATACGATGAAGCCTCCGTTCCGCCGAAATCAATTTGGCGGATCGGCAGGAGGACCGATATGGAAGGGTCGAACCTTCATCTTCGGTGACTACGAAGGCTTGCGGCAATCTCAAGGAATCACCCAAGTTACCACCGTTCCTTCAGCGGCAGCCCGCGCTGGCAACCTCTCCACGGGGCAAATTACACCTGACCCGAACGTCTTGCGTTTCGTCAACACTTTCTATCCTCTGCCCAATGGCTCGCTTCTGGGGTCAGGGGACACGGGAATCTTCACCTTCGCCGGGCAACAAGTCACTCCAGAAAACTATTTTACGACCAAGGTCGACCATAAACTTTCAGAGTCGGACGCCCTTGCTGGCACCTATATGTTTGACAGTGGAACTGTCGGGCAGCCCGATGAACTGAACAACAAGAGGACAGGGTATGATTCGCGGCGACAAGTCTTTACATTGCACGAAAATCACACGTTCAACCCGCAGCTTTTGAATTCCTTGCAATTCGGAATTAACCGCGTGGTTGCGACCACGGGTTTGACATTCCTAAGTGGAAACCCCGCTGTCGCTGACCCATCCTTCGGCACTGTACCGACCCTCAATGCAGCGGCGATCCTTGTGCCGGGGCTTACGTTCTTTTCTGGTGGGCTGGAGACGCCTTCCAGTTATCGTTTCCACTGGACCTCGATCCAAGCGTCAGACGACATCTCCTTTACGAAAGGGGCTCATTCCGTTAAGTTCGGCGTGAATGTCGAGCGCTTGCGGGATAATATCTTGGCGATTTCGAACCGCGGAGGAGAATTTTCCTTCAGCTCGCTCTCTGACTTTCTGACCAATCAACCTTTCTCGTTGAGTGCGGCGATCCCGAGTGCCATCTCCGAGCGAGGATTTCGCCAAACGATCGTCGGAACTTACCTGCAAGACGACTGGCGGTGGCGACCGAATGTTACCCTCAATCTCGGTCTGCGTTACGAAATGGCGACCGTTCCGACAGAGGTGCAAGGAAAGTTGACCGTTCTGCGTCACCTTACCGATGCGCAGCCTCATCTAGGCGATCCACTGTTTTCTAATCCCACGCTTCGCAACTTTGAACCGCGAGTAGGTTTATCGTGGGATCCTTTTCACGATGGCAAGACTACTGTAAGTGCGGGTTTCGGGATGTTCGACGTTCTGCCTCTGCCCTATCTGATTCAGTTCAATGAGCTCAATTCGGCGCCATTCTTCAAACTCGGAAATTCCACCGATCTGCCTCCCGGTTCCTTTCCAACGGAGGCATTCTCCATCGTGAATGCCAATGCCGTGTCTTCAGGTGGATTTCGCCAGGGATATTTTGCCCCCAATCCACCACGCAATTACGTCATGCAGTGGAACCTGACGGTAGCCCGCGATCTGACCAGCGATCTCAGTGTCAGGATCGGGTATGTTGGTTCGCGCGGTGTACACCAAATGTTCCGCGTGGAAGACGCAGACATCGTTTTACCGACGCTGACAGCGCGGGGTTATCTTTGGCCCTCTCCGGTGGGAAGTGGTACGCGACTCAACCCCTATGCCGGTCTCGTCAATACCGGTCTCTGGCAAGGTAATTCGTTTTACGATGCGCTGCAATTTAAGGTTAAGGCAAAGATTGGGCACGGAGCACAAATTGAGGGCTCGTATACCTGGGGCAAAACCATCGATACCTCCTCGGGTAGTCTGGTTGGCGATGAATACTCGAATTCCATCTCAAGCCCGCTCTTTTTTGCTCCCAAGCTGAATCGAGGTTTGGCGGATTTCAACGTGGCGCAGAATCTGGAAGTGAATTACACCTGGGAAATCGCGACGCCCAAGTGGGCTCGTGGTGCCAGGGAGTGGCCCCTCAGTGGCTGGGAAATAGGAGGAGTTTTTGAAGCAAGCACCGGTGTGCCGTTTACTCCCGGTTTCGGCGGAGATGCTCTCGGCGTGAAGAGTACCGATCCCAATATCGATGTACCGAATTTGATTTCCGCCCCGGGTTGCGGTTCGCCCATCAATCCCGGCAATCCCAACCACTACATCAAAACACAATGCTTCGCTGTACCGAATCCGATCACGCTGCGCGGCAATCTTGGCCGTAACACTGTGATTGGTCCTGGATTGATAAATTTCGATTTTTCACTATTCAAGAATAATCACATCAAAAGAATTTCCGATGCTTTCAATGTGCAATTGCGAGCGGAATTCTTTAATGTTCTCAACCACACGAATTTCGCTCCACCACTCGATAATCGAAATATCTTCGATTCGGCAGGAAGCCCAATCGGCAACGCGGGACTGATCACCTCTACGCAGACTCCCTCTCGGCAGATTCAGTTTGCTCTGAAAATAATTTGGTAGATGCACCTGACGCCGCCACTGGTGGCTGTCGTAAGAAACTTCTGCCTTTTCGCTCGGGCCCCAGCGCAAAAACAATCACCAGGGCCAAAATCGTGCATCCCTCGAAAACAGTCAACGCCCATTGATAACCAATACGGTCGCGCAGTGCATATTCAATGGTGTTAGTGGGCGAGCCAAATAGCACTCCAAGCTGGTAAACAAATCCCGGGAACAAACTTCGCACCGCGTCCGGAGAAAGCTCGTTTAGGTGCGCCGGCACAACTCCCCATGCACCTTGCACGCCAACCTGCATCAAGAATGCGCCTATAGCCAGAATCGTGAGTGAATGGCCGAAGGCCCAAAGAGGGATCACGAGAGCGCACAAGCTCAGCGAACAAATGATGCTTCGGCGTCTTCCCAGCCGCTCTGAAGTATGACCTACAGAGATTGTTCCGAGTAGCGCTCCAACGTTGTAAAACATCGCCAGATAGGCCACGACATTCGGCGAAATGTGGTGCGCCGTCTTTAGAAAATCAGGATAGAGATCTTGAGTTCCATGGGACAGGCAGATCATTAATGTCAGCATCAGCACGAGATACGCAAAACTCTTGCGATGATCCCACACAACTCTGACGATGCCCCATACATTGGGAACTCGGTGTTGTTTCCAAGCTTCTGACTCTGGAGATTTGTACGCAATGAACATGGTGATGACGCCCGGCACCAGCCCTGCCCAAAACATTGCCCGCCAACCCCAAGCGGGCAGGATCAACCGTGCCGCCACGGCAGCAAGCAAGTAACCCAGCGGATACCCTCCCTGCAGCAAGCCGGAAAGCAGACCCCGCCAGCGTCCCGGCGCACTCTCCATGGTAAGCGACGCGCCAACTCCCCAGAATCCTCCCATGCCGATTCCATATAGCAGCCGCAAGACAAGGAATATCGGATAGGTCGGCGCGAGACCGCTCAAAACTTCTATCAGTGAAAAATATGCGACGACAGCCATCAGCGGCTTCCGCCGTCCGTAGCGATCGGCCAGCGTTCCGAATAACAAAGCACCTACTGGGCGCATCGCTAACGTGGCGCCAATGCTCAAAACTATTGAGCTTTTCCCCACGTGAAAATGCCCCGCCAGCGTATCAACCAAGAAAATCACAACGAAAAAATCAAACGCGTCCAGTGTCCAGCCCAGGATTCCAGCGGCGATCGCATAGCCCCGGCCTCTCTGAGGCAGACCGCCGCCTTTCTGATCGTTGATTTCGGTAAGCATGAGTTCCTTGGAAATTCGCGGGCGTTAGGCGCTGAGTTTAGTTCGAAACCTTGCGGCCAGACCTGAACGCAAAATTAAATATACTTAATGCGTCCATTCTCTTCGCTGTATTTACCACTTGAACGTTTCGATGCGCGGACCCCTGATGGTCTTGATCAATGCATGTCGATTTTGCAGGTATTCCTCGAGAGCCACCGCTCCTTGTGGGCCTTCGAGAATCACATCGACGCGCACGCGGCCGGGATGGATCGCGCGGAGCGCACGAAGGCATGTGTGATTTAGGAAGTCATCGCACCGGACTAGCATATCTAGATCACTCGTAGCGCTCGCCGCTGGTATCCCTGACCCGAGTTGGTAGCCGACGCTACCAATCGGCCCCCAGACCAGATGTTTTCTCTTGCTGAATTCGCTGACCCTTTCTAAAGCCTGTAACAGCGCTAATGGCAGAGCGGCCGAAGATTCATGCCACACCTGCTCTGTGGCCAGCGACTCCGGAGTTGTGCACGCAAGAACATCGTCTTTTCGCAAAAACGCAGCATGACGCTGTTCCCGGCTTCTGCCTCTAATTCCTACCGCAATAAATCCAGGTGGTGCCTCAGCACGCCGCACCACGACGACCGAGGATTGCGTAAGTGTGTCTCGGACCCACGCTGGCTGGCCCACCGACAGCAATTCCGTGTGCTTCGAAACCCACAAAAGATCATGAACTCTCACGGCGTCATTGCTACCCATTCAGTTTCTATTTCTTGCCGCACTCGGCGAGACATCTTTCGCGTGACGTCCGCCGAGTGCAGATCAACACGCGTCCGTGGCTCTTTCGGAACCTCGCGAACTCGTTGAATCGCTTCCAGTATCTCACTGCGAACATTTTCCACTGATTGGGCATCAGGTAGATCGGGATTGTTCACTCTTAGCAGCCGATCAACGCCGCCCAGTCCGGCAAACGATCGCACATTGCGTGCCGTGGAGGGAGCGATTCGGGCCAGCTCGGATACTTCCTTGGGGCTACGGCGCGTGACCCGCGCGACCGACGCTTCGGACATAACGTGAATCTCGATGGTTTCATCGTCCAACGCCAGAATTTCGCTGGCCTGCAATCCATGCGCCAGGAACGCACCCGAAATGGCCTTCCCAACAATTAGCGTGACGATCGGATGCCCAAGTTCACGGGCAGCGATATACGCGTCCACGGCAGCAGCCAGCGAAAGGTGAATTCCCAGAGCTTCTTCGTGAAATCCAAATGCTTGACCGGGAACGTCGACGATCGCCAACAATGCACGTCGCGTTCCCCCTTCATCACTCTTAATCGCTTCCCAAATGGCTTGAGCAATTCCCCACCCTTCTTCAAGTCCCATTTGCCCTTGGCGCGCCTGCGTAAATCGAGCATTAGGATTGGGAACCACGCTTATGGCGCGAACAAGTTCTTTACCCCACTGCACATCTTCAACCAAGACCGATTTTCCTGTTGTGACCGGGACGTAATTTCTTACGAGTGCGTTGAACCATTGAAGCCCGCGGCTGCGCGGCGAGGATGCAGCACTCAATGTCATCCGATCTAGCATGGGATATTCGTGTATCTTTTGCAGTTGCTGGGCGAAATCACGACTCCTCGTCAGCCCCACACCTGCTGGTCGAAGCGCTCCAAAACTGATCTGCTCTCCAACCGCAGACGCCACCGCATCGACCGAATCGTCCACAAGTTTATCGATTTGGCCCATGTCGAATCTTCGGCGGCAGCCAATCGTCTCCCAGATGAGTATTCGGTCTCGGGAATCAAACTCGGTCGCGCCCACTTCTTGCTCGATCACCTCTGGACCATTGAGTCCGAGCCTGCCGATCTCGGTGCCTATCAGAAAACTGCTTAAAGCTGCCGCGATACCCATCCCTCCGAAACAGCCGACACGTCCCGCGATCACGCCAATGACCGGCACGAAGTCGCGCAGGGCAACCATTGCGGAGTGAATTTCGCTGATTGCCAACAAACCCAGGTTTGCTTCTTGCAGGCGGATTCCACCAGTGTCCAAAAGCAACACCGGGAAAATCAGCTTCCCGGCTCGGACCTCCTTAAGCGCAACTTCCAGTGCGCCAGCGATCTTGGCACCGTTCACTTCTCCAACGGACCCGCCCTGGAAACCCCCTTCCAGCGAGAGTATGAGTGAATCCTTGTCCCTGACCTTGCCGCGTGCGATGACCAGCCCGTCGTCGCTTTGCGGAACTAATCCTTGAATCGGCAAGTGTGGCGATTCCATCCGTGCAAATGGGTCTACCAGTTCCCTGAAGGTTCCGGGATCGAGCACTGCTATCGCGCGTTCGCGAGCGCTCTTTTCAGCATAGCTTCTATCTTTCATTGCCGGGATTCTTCCAGCGCTTGTTCGAGGCGCAGCTGCACGGTGGGAGGCGATGCCCCGCCGTCGTTGATCTCAATCACGGCCGCAACGTCATGGCGCTCAAAAAACGTTCGAAAGATCGACAACCACTGGTCTTGGAATCCAGCGACGTTCGTTCGAACGCGAACTGTTGAACCTGCCGGAGACCCTGGTTCCATTAGGACCTCGAGATTTCCCGAAGCCACTACTCCAACCTGGGCTTTGCGTGCAAGCGACTGTCGCCCAGCAGGAAATTTGAAATGTAATGTTTCCAATTGCTTTTCCCCCGCTCAAACAAGATTGCTTTCGATATAATCCAGAAAAAGCACTCCCGCCAATAGGTCCGCACTTCCTCCGGGCGATGCTTGTAACTGAACCAACTGACGATGCAGTTCCTGCATTGCGCAAGACCCTTCATCGGTCGCCACTCCACCCAAATCTAGAATCCTCATGGCGCCGCGACGCGCCAAGATCAGCGCGGTAAGTCCTCCGCGATGCAACAAGCATGTGTCGTTGAGCTCTGCGATGATGGCGACGAGCGCATTCAGTCTTGCGTGTTCTTCTGCCAGCCCTTGTAGTCTGGAGTTTTTCAACATTGGCAAACCGATCTCCACCACGTGTCTGAACCCACCTTCTGCTTCTCCACGCGCTCCGCGCACGCCATATTGGCAATGTGCTCGCCGTCCGTGAGTTTGGACGTTCGAGGTATACGAGTCGGGCAGCCGTGCGATTCGCGCCGCTTTTGCGCATATCTTCTCGGCAGATTGCTCCTTGCCGGTAAGCATGGCTGCACCCGCGATTAACAAGCCGAGCGTCCATATCGCGCCGCGGTGAGTATTCACACCGCCCGTTATTTGCAACATGGTTCGCTCGCCTTGGCGACCAATTTCAGACAGGCTCTCGCGCAGCGAGATACTTTCCTCGGCTCCGAACGCCCTGCTGGCGATTGCCGTGAACGTAGCGAGCAGCGAATAAGCCGAGCGATGCAGCATTTCGAGATTCATATCCGGATGCGCGCCAGAACCTCGCGTGTCCACGAGGCCGGGTTTGGGTGTCAGATCAGCTTCTTCCACCAACATGCGAACGGCCGCATCCGCGAGCCAGCGAACGCTGGCCAGCCGCTCGCTCTCTGACGGATTTGGATGAACATAGACGCAGGACATTACCAGCTCCGAAATCTCGCGGGCGGACTATAAAGATTCCCGGACCATTCCACTAAGTCCTTCACGCTTTGCGCCGCCAGCAGCGAACGTCGAGCGGCTGGTCGCCTAATCCCTAAATCTTCAGGAAGGGCGACAATCCCGCGTTTTCTCAAATCAGCTCTTTGCTCAAACGAGCTCTCTGAGCCAAGCGCTGTTACTCCGGCGATCGCCGCAAGCGCGGCACGGCGTTCCCGCAAATCTGTCACGCGGTATAAATATGCGATGCCTTCTTCTGTCACGACGTGCGTAACATCGTCTCCATAAATCATGATGGGCGGCAAAGCTAGTCCCGCGTTCCTGCCCACTACTACTGCATCGAGTGTCTCCACAAATGTGGGCTGCATCCCGTCGCGGAAAGTTTGCACGAGTTGCACAACGAGTTTCCGCCCGCGTGCCTGGTCTCCAGTCTCTGAGGTCATCTCCAGCCAAGCGGCTGTGGTATGACGTCGGCCGTGTGGATCGCTTCCCAGATTCGGCGCGCCCCCAAAACCAGCGATCCTGCCGGCAATCGCTGTTGAGGAGTTTGCTTTCCCGTCCATTTGCAAGGTCGAGCCAATGAACAGATCGGTGGCATACAAACCAGCCATTTGGCTGAACGCGCGGTTAGAGCGCAGGGAATCATCGGAGCCGGTGAAGAAAATATCGGGACGTTCGGCGACGTAACGCTCCATCCCTACTTCGCTTCCAAAGCTGTGCACACTTTTAATCCAGCCGCTTTCAATTGCTGGAATCAGCGTGGGGTGCGGATTGAGAACCCAGTGCGTGCATATCTTACCGCGTAGTCCCAGGGACTCACCGTAGGTCGGCAGCAGTAACTCAATGGCTGCCGTGTCAAAGCCGATGCCGTGATTCAGTGTGCGGACACCGTGCTTTTCATAGATCCCTCGGATTACCAACATCGCCATCAAAATCTGAACGTCAGTTATGAGCGCGGGATCGCGCGTAAACAATGGTTCGATCGCATACGGGCGGTCTGCCACCACAACGAGGTCCACCCAGGAGGCGGGAATGTCGACGCGTGGAATCGACTTACTAATCTCATTCACTTGCGCCACCACAACTCCATCACGAAACGCTGTGGCTTCGACGATCAGTGGCGTTTCTTCGGTATTCGCGCCGGTATAAAGATTTCCTTCATTATCGGCGCTGTCAGCTGCGATGAACGAAACATCCGGCGTTAAATCGACGAAGTATCGGCCAAAAAGTTCCAGATAGGTGTGAATTGCGCCAATCTGAATACGGCCATCCGATACCATCTCCGCCAAGCGAACGGCCTGTGGTCCGGAAAATGAGAAATCCACCCGGTTAGCGACTTTCCGTTCGAATAAGTCCAGGTGCTCCGGCCGGCTGAGCACGGATATCAAGAGGTGCAAACTATGGATTCGCGCCGGGTTGACTTCCGCCAACATACGAGAAAGAAAATCCGCCTGCTTCTGATTATTACCTTCAAGGCAGACGCGATCGCCCGGCTCCAGCAGCTCTTCCATGGCCGCAATCATTTTTTCCGTCTGTATGACCCGGCCGTCACAATAGCCGGCCAACCTTAAAAGGCGCCTCTTCTTGCGTTCTCGACGCGTCGTCCAAGATTTTGTCGCGGACACCTCTGGGCTCTTCATTGGAAAGAACTTCTCCAGATGCAAGATTCAATTCCGTTGATTCCGGCGATGAAACTCCGAAGCCTGTGGCAAAAAAACGACAGAACTTTCAACCCGGTAAGGTTTGACCTCGAGTTTCTTGCGCGAACGGAATGATCAAAAGTCCCAGCCCAAACACAATGGCCGTATATGCGACGGGTTTGCCGATCGTGCCCGCGTGCCGGACCATCGCGCCGATTAGAAAATTGACGCCGGCTCCGATAAATCGGCCAAAGGAAGTTGCGAACGCGAAGGCCGTTGCGCGAACTGACGTTTCGTATTGCTCCGGAAGCCACAAGCTGAACAGCGCAAAATTGCCGCCAAAAAAACCCAGAAAAAATAAACACGTGATGAACGGTCCCAGCCCATTCTCCAAATAGAACGCCCAACCAAAGCTCAGGGATATGCAGGCTAACATGCCCGCAAAATAGATGGCCAGAGTCTTCTTTCGTCCGAGACGTTCCGCCAAACCGGGGACCGCCAGGCAACCTAAAATTGTTCCGAGAGAAAGAATCGCTGTTCCGATGGATGCGGTCTTTGAGGCTTGCGCTAACGACATGCCGGCCTTTTTTGCCAGGGTCATGATCGCCGTGGGCTCGTAGACTGCGCCGGCCCACAGACCAACGATGGCCACCGTGAGTAAAACCGCATTGACAATGGTTTTCCTACGATACTTCGCGCTGAAGATCCCGGCCAGCAATCCCATGCGTTTGCTTTCACCGATCCTGTTCTTCCAGCGCGCCGGTTCCTTTACTTTCACAGTGATAAGAATGGAAACGATCACCGGGGACAGACCGCAAAAAAACATGGCGCGCCAACCAAAGCGGGCGCCGACGGTGTAATTCAGAGCAGCGGCCAGGAAAAAACCAAAATAGTAGCCGGTCTGCAAATAACCCGCGCCCATTTTCCGACGATCTTCCGGCCATGCTTCAGCGACGTAAGTGCCGGCGAGTGCCCACTCTCCTCCTATGCCAATTCCCGCAAGTAAGCGAAAAAGTCCGAGCTGCCATACGTTTTCGGCGAGCGCCGCCGCCCCAGTGAAAACCGCGTACGCCATCACCGTGGCAGCCAGCACTCGTGTGCGCCCAAACCGATCTGCGATCGGACCCCATATAAAGGAAAGGCCCCACCCTACGAGAAATAACGCGAACAAAATGGAGCCTGCCAGGCCGACATTCTCGGGAGTTTTTGCGTACCCCGACTTAGGAAGAAGTTCTGAGAGCGCGGGACTCAATACCAGGGCATAGATAAATGAATCCATCCCATCAAGCGTCCAGCCGGACCACGCAGCCCAAAAGCCAGTGATCTGCCCGGAAGTCAGTTTCGTATGCTGCATAGATTCCGAAGGAACCGCACGGTCTTCAAAAATCGAAGCCTGTCAAAGTCCTCACAGCATGCGAAGAGCTCAGAAATTTTTCGTCTTTGCCGATAATCGTATCTTGAAGACGAGAGTGTAATTTTTTGCTGTCGGGCATGAATTAACTCAGAGTTAATTTGCGTTCATCTATCCTTCAGTACCCCCAAAGCGGGGCTAGTTTAAGGCCTGTGGTTAAGAACTATTCCGCAAGCGCAGCCGATGAAGGCGTCCGGATTGTGGCATACATTACATCGATTCCAAAAACGGATGCCGTTGCAATTTATAGTTACGGCGAGAGAGAATCGCCCACTCGATATGCCCGCTGAAACGGCGCAAACAAAACCACTGACCGGTCCGCTCTGGCGAATTCTCATCTTGCTGGGTCTTTCCGTATTCATCAGTTACATAGATCGCTCCAACCTTTCCATCGCTGCTCCCATGCTGAAAGACGAGATGCATCTTTCCGCGTCTCAGTTGGGTGTGTTGCTCTCCTCGTTTTTCTGGAGCTACGCTTCTCTGCAACTTTTTTCCGGATGGTTGGTGGATCGACTCAACGTAAACTGGGTTTTTGCTGGCGGGTTTTTTCTGTGGTCCGTCGCCACCATTGGCATCGGGCTCATCCACGGATTTTTTCTGCTGCTGGCCTTTCGCGTATTACTGGGCATCGGCGAATCTGTAGCCTATCCCTCCTACTCTAAAATCATCGCCCTTCACTATCGGGAAGAGCATCGCGGCATGGCTAATTCGGTGGTTGCTGGGGGACTGGCGCTCGGGCCGGGATTTGGCATGCTGGCCGGCGGTTTACTGATCGTCAGGTTCGGCTGGCGCGCATTCTTCCTGATGCTGGGGCTATTTAGCTTGTGCTGGTTGATCCCGTGGATTGCATGGATGCCGGACCCGAAATCTGCTTTGCATCTCGATAAAACAGCAGCGCCTAGTTTTAGCGCGTTACTGCGTCAGCGATCGGCTTGGGGCACGTGTATCGGGATGTTCGGCCATAATTACGTGAACTATTTCCTCCTTACCTGGTTGCCGTTCTACCTGGTTCGGGAGCGACATTTTTCAATGTATGCGATGGCCAAGATCGGCGGCGCGGCCTACCTCATCGGCGCTTGTCTGTCCATAGTTTCGGGTTGGGCTTCCGATTATTGGATCCGGGCGGGCGCAACACCGACTCGCGTTCGCAAGGGCATCGTTGCCGGAGGCTTGGGAGCCGGCGGGGTTTTTCTTCTTTTATCGGCGATCAGCACTCCTTCGCTAAGCGTGGCTTTGTTGATGACGGGTATCGGGTTTCAGTGCGTCAGTTCATCCAACATCTGGGCTATCACCCAGACACTCGCGGGACCCTATGCCGCCGGACGCTGGACAGGTTTGCAGAATTTTGTCGGCAATCTGGCAGGGGTGGTAGCCCCAGCGGTTACTGGATTTGTATTAGAGCGAACCGGTCACTTCTACTGGCCATTCGCGATTCTCAGTATCGTTGCCCTATCCGGCACTTCATCTTGGCTCTTTCTCGTGGGACCAGTTCGAGAAGTTACATGGCCAAAGCAAATGTTGGCGAACTTATCCCTTAAACAGCATCTCCGATAATTACGTTCGCTGCAGGGCCGGGCGAATTTCCCGAATATCCTTTACGTTCTCAATCTTCAGAATTTTCTCAATCAGATCAGAACATTTCGTTTCTCCCTGAATAGGCGTGACAAGATCGCGTACTTTCGCGATCACCTCGTCGTGGCTCATCGGGTTTTTCGCTGTTCCTCGCACCGCGTCGACTTCCTCGCTCAATTGCGTTCCGTCGATGAGCGTAACTTCGACTTTCGCCGCGCGCGTCGGCAAAAATCGCGAAAGCGCTTCGTCGGGAACGAGCTGTACTTTCCCACGCTCTCGCAGAATCGCCGGATCTTTCATGCGTGCCTGATCATGTGCGCTACGGAATGTGACCGTCTTATCCAGCAGCATCACTGCCGTCATGTGCTGCACACAAATGTCCGGCATTTCCCGATTATTTACGGTAATCGCTTCAGGAGGCGCCAAGCGCACCGTGACCTGCTTCACCTGACTCGCGTCGTAGCGGCGCCGCTCCAGCAGGATCACCATGGCGTCGAGCACTGCCTGGATAGGTGATCCAACCGTCCACTTCTTGATGTCTGTGCGCGATATTTCGTATCGCTCACCCAGTTTGTCCACTAAATCTGTGGGATCGGCATGCGGATTGAAAGCATCAAAAAAATTATCGGTCCCGGTCAAGATATCCTCGACTCCTGTCCAACCCGCATGCACCAGCAGAGCAGAAGTCAGCCCGCTGCGAGCAGTCATGCCTCCGAACACAAATGCCTTTTGAACATGCTCGCTATCCCGACGCCAGGAAGTCAGCCCGGAACATTGTTGCGCGGCATAACCCAATAGCAATCGCATTTGCCTGGCGTTCAAGTTTGCCGCGCAACCCGCTGCCGCCGCGGCTGCGAAGATTGTACCGATACTATGCGTGCTGAAATGACTCTCATTTTCGTAGCGCTGCCCGCCCAACGTAATCGTGAACCGGCATCCCACGTCGTAGCCAAGTGCCACAGCGCGCAGAAATTGACTACCGCTAATTCCAAACCGTTCCCCGGCCGCAAGCGCAGCCGGAATCACCGCGCATCCCGGATGCGAATGCGAGGGACCATTCGAATCATCAGTCTCATCCGAGTGCGCCATTACGCCGTTCACCATCGCCGCTTCCAGTGCGCCGCACAAGATATTCGACGCCAAGACAGTCGCAACTTCCTTGCCGCCGTATTCCCTGGCAAATCCCAGTGCCGCTCTTCCAGGTGGCAACTCAGAACCCGAAATCATGGCGGCGAAAGTGTCGAGAATGTGCTGTTTAGTCTTTTCGGTTACTTCATCAGGCAGCGCTTTCCCACCCGCTTCGCTCATGTAGGTGCCCAGGGTGGTCATTACAGCTCCGACCGTGTCCGCCGGAGTCGCAGCAGAAGGAACCGAAGAACGAAAAGGCTTCTCCCTTGCCAGCGCCGGAGATATTGCGCTGGCGGCTACCGCCAACCCGGCAAGCTCAAACAAGCTTCGCCTGGTCAGAGTCGCGGCGTTATCCTTCGCGAGCGTTTCATGGTTTCGATTACGAGGCATCCATACTCTCCTTGACCTCAAGAAATTTTTGTTGGCCGGTGTTGCCAAGCGGACCCGGCGAAATTATGCGCGTTGCAGAAACGGCCGCATTTCTCTGATATCTTTGATGTTTTCGAAATTCATGACCCGTTCCACCAGCTTGGAGGCCCCCGCGACACCCAGTACCGGCGTAATCAAGTCCTTCGCCTTGGCCACCACTTCTTCCCGCGTCATCG